>Ga0182024_10011998_pt1 | contig 17238 bp, 14 predicted proteins | sample P32metaG_FD_120480 | JGI IMG/M metagenome (GOLD analysis project Ga0182024, IMG submission 120480) | Permafrost microbial communities from Stordalen Mire, Sweden - P3-2 metaG (Illumina Assembly) | ecosystem: Environmental > Terrestrial > Soil > Wetlands > Permafrost | place: Sweden: Stordalen...
CGACATCCTCTCGTGGCTTTCGGGGCTTTGATTATGTGCAGCGAACGAAACCGGACACACGGTGTTCATCAACGTATGCCGACACTCCCGCTGCACATAAACGGACGCTCCACATAACACAACCATCCTAGCGGCGAGAGTGCCCCAAGTGAGGCAGACATCAAGGTGACGCGGGATTTGATACGCGCCGGTCAACTCCTGAAAATGGAATTGCTCGATCACGTAATTGTCGGCAACGGCAATTTTTCATCGCTCCGCAGCCTTGGCTATTTCTTCCAATGAAAACCGCGAAACGAACCCGCCGCCGCTTGGCCATCCCCCAGCACGAGTTTGGATTTTCCACGGACACGTTCAATCTATTTGCCGAAGCGACGCTCGACGGCGAACGCATCACACGCGAGCAGGCCGAGGCAGACCGCGCCCGCAGACTCGCGGAGGAAGCGCAGGCGGCTCTATTCACCTCACCACCATGCAAACACTGATATTATGAACACGAACCACAACGAATCGCCTTTTGGCGAAGTCATCTATTCTTACACCCGCTCGCAGGCCGTCGCCGACGGCTTTCAGGTGGAAGTCACCAAAACCGCGCAGGAAGCCGGAATCCGCTTTCCGGTCTTTATCACCCGCACCGCGTTTGACGCTTATGTGACCGTGCCCCCGGACGTGACCGGGCAGGATGAAGCCGGACGGCTTTGGGATGTTGTCTGGATGCTTCGCTTTGCCATCCGCAAGGCGCAGCCCGGACAGGCCCGCTTGCCGTTTGCGCTGTATGTGCGCAACGACAATCGCGCCCCGCGCCTCATCAAACTGGTTGCCATGTGTGGCCCCCTCGACAGTGACGACCCACAGCCCGCCATCACGGTAATGATGCCGGACGAGGATTGACGCCTCGATATATCACGGCGGCTGAATCGCAACGATTCAGCCGCTTTCGCTTTGTTGGGGACTATCGCCGTCCCCAAACCCCGACGCTGGGCTTCACGCCAGCCCAGACCCGCGCCAAAGGTCTTCGGCCTCTGGACTTCATGTTCGCTCGCGCTGGCCTTTACTCTCCGCGCCCTTTCCGATAGGCGGAAAGGAAAGTGAGGGGAAGCAAATGCCGTCGTCTTCGATACAGCCTTTACATCCATCAAGGCTTTGCTTGAATGGTTCCCATTATGTGCATGGATAAACACAATTTGATTTCTCAATGGGGACAAGCAGCGGAATCAGGAAGTTTGCTAACCGCCAAACATGACCCAAATAATTTAAGCATTACTTGGGATGGATACCGCTCAGTTCTTTCGTTTGAGCTTTCATCAAGCCTTGAACAGTTCATAAAATCGGGCGATTACAAAATCAAATTGTATCAGGATTCACATTTTCCGCATGGATCGGGTTATTACGAGATCATTCCAAATCCAGGATCAACATTTTCCGTCCCCGGCTCTGGTGTTCCGTCTGGCTCTGTTACGCCAACGAATGCTCTTGACAGACTCATAATTATTCATGGCCCGACTCAAGGTTGGCACACATATACGCAAACCTCATCGTTTATCTCTGGCGCTGTTACGTCAGGCCGATTTACGCCGCAGGGTGAGTGTTGATTCAACATGGCCGCCAGTCGCGGCGGATGAGAGCGACAGATGCCCAGTCTAATATCGTGGCCGCGCGTATCGCGCTTCGATCAATCACCCCTTAAAAGCCGCAGTTTTTGGGAATCGGTGGACGGCCACTGTCAGTGAAACTGTCAGTGAAACTGTCAGTGAAAATAGTAAAAGAGTAGTGAAAAATAGTGGTGGGTTAAGCCAAATAGTTCTTGATTATCAGAGGGAAAACCCATATTCTCCTCGTATCTGAATCGGGGACAAAGTCCAAGTCCGGCAACTGGCTCCATTCTTATTTACGACAACGCAGACAATTTGACCGCCTCGGTGAATGCTCTTGGAAAGACCAATTATTTCAGCTTTGACGGCAACAACGACCGCGTTACCTCGACGGATTTCAATGGCAACACTACGACCAACGTTTACGACCCCAAAGACCGTCTGATAATCGTTCACGATCCGATGGGCGGCTCGGTCACAAACGATTACCATAAGAAACCGTCATCATGATTGAGCACAGCCAGCAAGGGGCAGCCGAAACCCGCGGATAATCGTGCTGCAAGCTCGGCAATGATCTCGAAATTCTGTTGGTCCGATTCCTTATCGAAGATAACCACGCAGCCGTCCTGCTCCGGCGTCACAATGGCAGAACGGCCAGCCAGGGCGGCCGCAACTGCCTTTTGGCTTGGGCCGCGCAGCGTGTAATTTGTGTAGAAGCTGCCCATAACTGTCAGTGAAAGTGTCAGCGAAGATACTGAAAGAGCAATGAAAAATAGTGGCGAGTTAAGCCAAATTCTTCTTGATATTCAGAGGGAAAACCCATATTCTCCTCGTCTCTGAATCAGGGACAAAGTCCAAGTCCGGCAAAACTGGCTCCATTCTTAACCGCGTGTGCGGCAATTGGTTGTGCAGCGCGGAAGGGCCACGGTCAGTGAAAGTGCCGGTAGAACACTGTGCAGGTTCACTACTCGCCCATAATTCTGCAAAAAGCCACTGAAACTCGCGGAAACTCTATCATCATTCAGCTTTTCTCCTGTGCTCTTCGAGTTTCAGCGAACAGGCCGGTTTGAGCGGGCTTCGAGCCATCGCTCAAAGGATTTTGAGCCTTCGCCTGACACCTTGCCAGCCAGGATGTTCTCCACACTGATATCCTCGTCCAAATCCGGCCAGTGAACTCCTTCACCTTCGCCGATAAACCTGTGGTTGGCGCGCTCATCCGGGGAACCTTGCAACAATCGGGGATACCATGTCAGCGGCACAGAAACAGTGCGGCCATCGGCTAAATCGACAACCAAAGTGTCCTCGGTCAATCGGACTGCCGTCGCTCTGCTGGCTGCGCTATCAATCACCAAAGTAGTCATGCCATTTCTTCAAGAGTACCACTTGCTGCTCTGAAATCAACCTGTAAATATCCATCAGTTCCCCTCGGCTGACGCCACTGCTGGACTCCAACGCAACGGGTTCCAGCCAGTATTTCGCCTTGCTTCTGTCTCGTTCGATATGCACATGAGGCGGCTCATGTCGGTCTCCGGCGTAGAAAAACACGCGATATGGGCCTGAACGTAGAACTGTCGGCATGAGCAAATCTGGAGCGTTTTGTTCCCGATTCCAAGCAATCTTTGCAGACTTTTACGCGGATTGCACCCGAAAAATATGTGCGGAAGCCCTGGGGAGAATAGTACGAGTTGACCGTTGCGATGGTTCAGCACAGGATGGAATCCGATGGGAAACACTTCACAGCTTTTTGCACAAATAAGGCATTTCGAAACTGAAGGACGTTATGCCGAGGCGCAGGCGTGCAGGAAGAAAATCCTAAAGGCGACCGAATCCGCGGAGGAAAACGAATTTGTTTCACTTTGCGATTTTCTTGTTCGGAAAGAGATAGCAGTCAGGGGTGTGGAAGGAGCCGCCAAAAACGAGCCGTTTTATAAGCGGCTGCATGACATGATCTGCCAGAGGCTTGGCAGCGATCACCTGCTCGCTGCTTTCGCGAAACGAAAATTGGTCAAAATGGCCATGATACAAGGTCATTATCCGGCGGCTATTTCGTGGCTGGAACAGGCCTTACCCGTAATGACAGTCTGCCAAGGGGCGAAGTCCTGGGAGGTGAGGGAGGAAAAGGGACTACTGATCGAATGGACATGCTATATGGATCCCGCCAAAGCGAAGGCGATAACGAAGGCAATGGAGGAGGAAGCAAGGCGGCTCTTTCCACTTTGTGAGCATTTGAAACGGGTGGAGGATTACTTGGTGGCATTGGGAATCGAAAATCTGGATCCAGCTTGGCGCTTTGGATCAAATGGCGGAATTATGGTACAGTACGCCACTATTCAAATATGGAGTGACACAAGCTTGGATTGACCATCATACCGGACCGTAACCGGACGATTATTCCACTTGACGCTCCGGGGAGGGGCTTCGGCGGCAATTTGAATAGAGGCGGACGCGCTGCTCGAGAATATCTCCAGCGCGTCACCCGGCGCCCAGCAGGCAGTCAGTTTTGTAAGCGATTCAATCATACTCCGGCCTTTGTAACGCAGATAGCTGCCGTCACCTAAAAAGAAACGCCGCACCGGTTGATTATCCAAGATCGTGCGTTTGAAATGCAGCAAATAAGCATCGGTGACCCAGTCGCCGACATGCATATCGATGGTATCGGGGCTGTGGATGGCCCGAAGGTTTAGATACAATTCTTCCACGATGTCGCGCGTTTGCATTCGAATCCCCAGATAGTTTTGCTTTTCCAGAATTTCAAGCTTCGGCACGAGATCCGGATTCAGGCAGATGGCGGTAATGAATTGGCGCGACTGCATCGCGGCTCTTGGAGAGAAGACCAGATAAGGTGCCTGTTTATCGGGATCGTGATCGGTCAGGCCCGGGGCCTCGCGCAGTGTGGTTGGCGGGTGGAGCATTTTGACTACAACCTCGGCCGCGCCATTTTTCAATCTCACGGACCCATCCGTATTCCTCTTATATTTACCCTCGTAGTGCAGCAGCCAGTCCATTTGGCCGGAGGCATGCGCAGACACGTCGTCTATGATGAAAATGACATCGCCGCTCCAAAGCCAATGGCGATAATTACGGGAAAACCAGCGGGCCATGGGACCGGTAGCATCGGCATAAACATACTTCAAGTGCAGCCCGTCAATCAGGCCATGCAGATGGCCGGGGAATTTGCATCCGGACAGGATGTCCTCCGGCGGTTGGCCGGAACCATCGAAGAGAATCACGTTGTGCGCCCGGCTCTGGCAGTAATAGGTGGAATATTCTCGCCGGTCATAGTTACAGGTCCCCGAGTCTATGATCAACGGCAGACCTTGTTTGAAGAGGATAAACGAGCCGGCATCGGCGTGTGCGTGGTTCCAGGTGTAGCCGGATTTCATGGCCAGGAGCGTGGCATCGTTTTCCCAAGAGGAACGCATCATGGCCCAGCCCATCTCCGGATAGATACAGGAGTTTGGAACGTCCATGAGGGCTGGCGGCTTGGGGGATTGCCGCAGAAGTGAAAACAGTGCGCCTCGCGGATGCGTATGCACCAGTTCAAGGTAACGGCTTGCCTCCGGCGTGCCGAGGCCGCAGGCGATCAGCAACAAAATGATTGGAGTCGCATCGGCTTTCAACGAACTGTCATTAAAGTTTACGGCAAAGGACCCTGTCGATGTTGGATAAAGCGTGTGGAGAAAAAAGCGGGCAAGGTGATCGAGAGGCTCCAGATATGCGGGCTTTCGACCGGCGTAGGTGTTTTGCCATGCCAGACGGTAATGGAGATATTCGGATACTCCGTATTGAGTGTAGTTGACACCTTCGTACGACGGGCCGGAGCGTTCGAACGTGGCCACACGATTCTGCAGCACGTTGCCCGGATAATTGAACCACTGTTCGAAACCCGCATCCACCGCATCAATCCATCCTTGTGCCCGCAAGTCCTCTCCCAGCAGCGCCAGAGCGCTAAGTCCGGCACCCGCGACACAAACGCCCCACCAGTTATGCCCCATTGAGTCAAAGGAATGGATCCGCCTGCCGGGCAACACCCAATCGTTGAGAATGGGCAGAACCGCCAATCGGATCATGGCGTCCGAAATCGTTTTACGATCCGCATCCGAAAGAAAGGCATGCAAGGCGTCGTAGCCGATGGCGTAGCCGAAGCTGAATTTCGCCGTGTCCAACTCGGAATACCATGGAGGGGATCGATGCTCAAAATGGGGGCCGGCCCAGCGGATGTAATTGGAGTAATACAACATCGCCTCCCGAAGCTTGTCGGCGTAGCGTCTATCGCCGGTGAGCTGAAAGAGCAGGCCAAGCGTCAGCCCCATATCCGACATCTGATCTCCAGGCTTTCCGTAGTTTGCATGTTGGCCCTCGCCACGCATGGCCAAAGTCTCTGGAATCAGGCTGGCAGCCATCAATTTTTCGCCGTGTTTTTTTAGGTCCGCATTCGCCGCAACATCGGTTGACAGTATTTTTCGCAGATGTTCCAGCGCAGCGGCGTTGTAGAAGAGGCGGGGATGACCCGCCGGCTGATCCTTCCCAGTCCCGGAGTCTGTGGTGTGGCCGGGGACTACATCGGCCAACAGTGAAACCGGACGGCACATTGCCGCGCTGGCCAAGGTCATCCATTTAATGAGATCGCGCCTGCTGACTTTGTCAATGTGTTCCATCGCTTTGTTTGACGCCCGATTCTCATGTTTGTTTCAACCAAGTCGGAGATTTGCAACAGGCTCTCGGCGAATCTGGCATGTTTCGTTTTCGCTCATTCTCGCTATTCGCCATTGGGTGGTCCGTGGCCAGTCGCGGCGGATGATCGCCCGCGCTTGCGAGATGACAGCAGAGAGCATGTCCGGTACAAGTGTTGCCATAAAATGACGTAATCATAAATTTGCTCTCCGCTCATGGCCAGAACACCGGACTTGACCACCAACTTGCCCGTACCGGCCATCGTAATCGGCAGTACACGGTGACGAATCCCATCCAGTTGAGCCAGTAATTCCCCTGCGTTTTCTGGTTCCTACTCCTAATCTTACTCCTAATCCAAATCGTGAAGATGCCGATTGAGATTCGACCAATGAAACCAAGAGATTAGGATTAGGATTAAGATTGGCGGCAATTCAATGGCGTTTTCTGGCGGCGGTGGCGATGCGTTCCAGCTTGCGGCGCACCAGGCCGCTGTTGGCCAGCATTCGATAGGTTTGACTGCCGGCGATGGGCCGGCGCCAGAATTCGCCGCCCGCGCGTTCCAAAATAAAACCGGCAGCGGCGATGTCCCACAAGCTGATGCCGGATTCAATGTAGGCGTCGAATCTGCCGGTGGCGACGTAGGCCAGGGAAAGCGCGGCGGAACCCATGATTCGCATCTTGCGGACTTTTTCGACCAACGCGTTGAAGACAGGAAGGTTTTCGCGCAAGCTGTCCGCGTCTTTGGCAAAGCCAATGGCCACGATGGCTTCGCTCAACTCGTTTCTACGGCTGGCATGAATGCGCCGGCCATTCAACCTCGCCGGACTGCCGCGGGCCGCCGTCCAAAGCTCGTCGCAAAAGGGATCGTAAACAACGCCGACGATGGTGGAGAATTCGCCCGAAGCCCCGGCACGCGCCTGCAACGCGATTGAGACGCAGGCATGGGGAACGCCGTAAGTGAAATTGACCGTGCCGTCGATGGGATCGACGACCCAGCGCCAATCGGCGCCGGCCACGCCAGCCATGCCCTCTTCACCCAACACCGTCGAACGCGGGAACGCGGACAGCAGCGTCTTCTCGATCACCTTCTGGCAGCGGACATCCAGCTCCAGTTTGATGTCGTGCAGGGTCTGTTGGTTGATCTTTTTGACCAGGGTGTGATTGCGGCGCATCAAGCTTCCGGCCTGGCGCGCGGCCCGTACGGCGCAAGCAAGAGCTTTTGAGATTTCAGACGATTTCATTTCAAATCCTGGCTTTTGGACAATTCCGTTGGATAAGCATCTTCAAGGAGTAAGCGGTTGAGGCGGCCGAGGTTGGAGCCGGACGGATTTTTCGTCAAGAGGGTGACCGTTTCACCCCGCAACGAAATGTCGTGAAATCGGTTGCGTTCGTATAAGGAAGGTTCCCCAATTTCAATTATCTCATTCAGGTTTTGAACCACGGCATCCTTCGCCTTCTTTAAACTTGGCCCGGACGGCTCATAATTCTTCAGCAGCAATTGGTCTTCGGGCGACAATTTCTGCCAGAGAAAGATGGATACCGGGTCGGATTGCCGAACCAGCATGGTGGCGAAGGCCGGAAAATCCTTGAGTTGATCCACGGAAAATGGCGGACAGCCAAATTCCTGCACTTCCATGTGATAAGAGTATTTGTCAAAATAAATATTGCGTTCGCCCGATTCCAGTTCGCCGCGTTGAAAGTCAACATCATCGGAGCGCAGGGTCTTTTTGGGCGGGTCGAGTGGCTGGCTATGATCACCATTGGCGGCCATGCGATAGTAATCAAGGCCGCCGAAATAAAAATCGTGCAGATCGCGGCGCTGCGCCGGAGTCAGGGCGGGACAACGGGTCGCCGCGAACAGCCCCGCCCAGGGATCGACCGGCACCCATCCGTAGGGCACCAGATAAATTTCCGTCCAGTCGTGAATGTCGTGAAAGCCGGGGAAGAGGTCCCAGCCGGTTTGCCATCGCGCCGGGATGCCGCGGGAACGGCACAAGGTGATGAAGAGCAACGCCTCCTGCCCGCAATCGCCGTAACCATTGGCCATGCAATACATGCTGATGTTCGTCAGCGTGGAGTATTCGCGGGCGTAGCTGTATTTGATATTGCCGCCAATCCAATCGTAAAAGGCCTTGGCCACAAGAAGCGAGTTGGTTTCATTGCCGACAATTTTATTGGCCAGGTCCTTGATTTTGTCGGTGAATACAACATGGGGCGCCTCGCTGGTGAATTTCTTCAAGACGGGATCCTGCAAATCAGGAGCGATAATTTTCGCCGGGTCCATGTCAAAATAAACCCCGGCCCTCATGTAGCTGTAAGTGATCCAAAACTTTGTCGGATTATTTCGCGAGCTGTGTTGCTCCATGTAAGCCGCCCGAATCAGGCTGGTCGCGGGCGCGAGCGCCACCACCGGCGTCGAACTCCGGATCATTTTAAATTGGTTTTGGTAGGGATACTCGCGCGGAATCGGCAACCATGCCCGGATGACTTTGCCGTATTTGCTGGGTGGCAGCGCCTCTTCCTTTGCCGTGACCGTCATGGTGCAAATGAAGTAATGGGGCAGAACGTAGGGCGTTCGCTGGGCCCGCGCGGCTTTTTTAATGGCCAGGCTGTCCAACATGCGGCCTTTCTGTTCGGGCACATCGTCCTCGTCGTCCAGCCGCCGGCTCCTCAATTCGGGATACCGGAAATAAAGATTGTCGATGCTGGTATTCATGAACCGCGTCTTGCCATCGATTTTTCTGCTGTCGAAGCGGCCTTGGGCGATCCATTGATCGAATTCCGAGGACGTCAAGTCCTGGACCGAGCTGGAAAGCTTGTCGAAGAGGTCGGCCCGGGTCCATGAATAGTCCAATTTAATCCTTCGCAACACATCCCTTTGGAATTCCAATTCCCTCTCGTCGGACGCGGGTAGATTCGGGGCGTCCAACGCGGCGTTGAGCACGGCCGAAGCTCCTTTGAAATCGCCTTGATCGCGCAACTTGGCGGCGTGGGCGAGCGCCGTGGCCGGGGGTTCCGTCTGCTCTTTGGAACAGCCAACTAAAACCACCAGCAGGACAAGACTTGCGAATCGCATCATGCGAGAAAATAACAAACGAAGACGGTTTTTCGAGGAAAATTCGCCCGAAGAGCGCGCGTCCGGCTTTTTCATTCCAATTCCTGCACGCTCAACGCGAAGTCGTACTTGTCAAAATAAATATTGGTGTGTCCCCACTCCAACTCGCCGCGTTGAAAATCAACGTTATCGGAGCGCAGGCTCTGTTTTGGCGGGTCGAGTTCCTGGTTGTGATCACTGTTGGCGGCCATTCGATAATAATCGAGGCCCCCGAAATAAAAATCGCGCAACTCGGTCCGTTCGGACGGGGTGAGTGAGGTGCAGTAGCGCATCGCATAGAGGCTCGCCCAGGGATCCACCGGCACCCATCCGTACGGCGCCAGATAGATTTCGCTCCAGTCATGGTTGGAGACGTGGCCCGGAAACGTGTTCCAGCCAGCCTGCCATCGTGCCGGAATTCCGCGGCAACGACACAGGGTGATAAAGAGCAACGCCTCTTCGCCGCAATCGCCGTAGCCGCTCGCCAGACAATACAGGCCGAGGTTGGTCAGCGTGGAGTATTCCCGGGCATAACTGAACTTGATATTGCCGCCGATCCAGTCATAAATTTCCCTGGCCTCGCGCATTGGGTTGGTTTCATTCCCTGCGATTCGATTGGCCAATTCCTTGATTTTATCGTTGAAAACCACATGGGGCGCTTCGCTGGTAAATTTTTTCAAGACGGGGTCCCGCAAATCTGTCGAGCGAACTTTCGCGGGATCCATGTCAAAATGAACTCCCGAAATCGTGTAACTGTACGTGATCGCAAACTCCGCCGAGCCGTCTTTGGCGGCGGGTTGCTCGAAATAAGCGGATCGGATCGGGCTGGTTTCGGGCGCGAGCACTTTTACCGGCGACGAACTGCGGATCACTTCGAATTGATCCTGAAAGGGATAGCGGCGCGGAACCGGCAGCCAGGCGCGAACGAGTTCGCCGGCGGGCGCGGCCCCCTTCTCCGCCGTCACCGTCATGGTGCAAACGAAATGATGAGGCAGGACATACGGGGTCTGCTGGTCTTGGGCGGCCTTCTTAATGGCCCGGCAAACTTCCAGGCGTTCTCTCTGCAACGCCGCGTCATCCTTGTGGCCCAACCGCCGGCTGGCCAGTTCGGGATATTGATTAAAAAGATTGCGGACACATTCATCCTCAAACCAGGTTTGGCCGTCGATTGTTTTGCGGTCGAAGCGGCCTTGGGCGATCCATTGATCGAACTCTGCGGGAGTCAGGTCCTTGATCGCGGCGGAAAGTTGTGTGAAGAGATCGTCGCGGGTCAGCGGATAATCCATTTTAATCCGCTTGAGCACGTCGATTTGAAATTCCAATTCTTTACGCTGGGCGGCGGACAGATTGGGCGCCTTGAGCGCATCGCCCAAGACGGCGACCGCCACTTTGAGATCGCCGCTCTCGCGCAACGTCGCGGCTCGGGAAATGGCCGTGGCCGAAGAATCCGCTGGCGCGTTGGCAGAGCCGGCTATCATAAAGATCAACACCAGTGTTGCGATTCGTATCATCCAATGAGAGTAGCGAGCGGGAACAGATTTTCGAGGAAATTCGCCCAGCGAGCGCAAGCATATTTTGGGGTGCGGCATCCTGTTTTCGATAGATTTACGCTACTTGGGCTGGCAACTACAGACGCAGCTAGGGCGCCAACGCGACGAAATAGAGTCCGCGTTTAATCCTCGGCAAACAGGTATTCCAAGTCCGTCTGGGAGAGGTTGCTGGCGAAGCCTTGTTCGCCCAAAACATCCGCGATGGTCTGCGCTTTGCGCTGCTGCAATTCCCAAATTTTCTCTTCCACCGTGCCGGGCGCGATCAAGCGATAGGCGTTGACGGTGTCCGTCTGGCCAATACGGTGGGAACGGTCGATGGCTTGGGCTTCCACCGCCGGGTTCCACCACGGATCGTAGAGGACGACGTAGCTGGCCGTGGTCAGATTCAAGCCCGTGCCGGCGGCGCGGAGGCTGAGGAGAAAGACTGCGCCATTAGGATCGTTTTGAAAGCCCTGAGTGACTTGCTGGCGGTCCTTCGTTTCTCCGGTAAGAATGTGGGTGGGGATCTGGCGTGTGGCGCAATCCTTTTCCAGAATTTTCAACATCTGGACGAATTGGCTGAACAGGAGAACCTTTTGGCCCTCCTCCATCAGCGGCTCAAGCAATTCAAAAAGAGTTTCGGTTTTGCCGGAGGCGGAATCGTTGCCCACCAACTGCGGATGACAACAAATCTGGCGCAACCGGGTCAACGCCGCCAGGACATGAATGGTGCTTCTGTTCAAGCCGCGTTCGGCCACAGAATTCATGACCTGCTCGCGGCTGCGGCGCAATTCAGCCAGGTAGAGCTTCCGTTGCGACTCCCCGAGTTCGCAATCGCGCCGCTGTTCAATGCGCTCGGGCAAATCGTGCGCCACCTCCCGCTTCAGGCGGCGCAGCATTAACGGGCGCAACCGCGCCGAAAGCCGCCGCCGCGCAATGCGCTGTTCGTCCGCTGCGTTTTCGCCGCGCGGCTCGTATTTCTCGCGAAACTTTTGTTGAATTCCCAGATAACCTGGTTGGATAAAATCCACGATGCTCCAAAGGTCCAGCAACCGATTCTCCAAGGGCGTCCCGGTCAGGGCCAGGTGTTGATCGGCCCGCAATTGTTTGACCGACTGGGTGATTTGGGCGTCGGGATTCTTGATAAATTGGGCTTCATCCAAAATAACGACGCTGAAGGAGAATTTTTGCAACGCTTCCAAGTCCCGCCGCAGCAAGGCGTAATTGGTCACGATGATATCGTGTTCAGGAATCTGCCTGCGCAAATTGTGCCGGGCCGAACCACTCTCCAGGATGAGGACGGTGAGCGACGGGATAAACCGATTAGCCTCGCGCCGCCAATTGTGGACAACCGATGCCGGACAAATCACGAGCGCCGGACGGTTGGGGCGGTTATTCTCCTTGAGCCAGGAAAGCCAGACGAGAGTTTGCAGCGTTTTGCCCAAACCCATGTCGTCTGCCAAAATTCCGCCCAGCTTGTGGCGGCTGAGATGGCAAAGGAAATCGAAACCGGACCGCTGGTAAGGCCGCAATTCCGCGTTGATCTCCGCGGGAAGAGGCGTACTGGGAATGCCGCTGAATTCAGCCAGGCTCTTGCGCAAGGCGTCGGCCAGCGGGGAATCGCCAAAACGCTTCAACCCCTCCGCGTCCAGGTGCGCCGCTTGTTCCAGACCCAATCGTTGCGGGACCGCCACCAATCCATCCACGCCTAGATCCGCGAAGGATTCGTGCGCTTCTTGAACCGCGGCCATATCCAGTTCGAGCCAACCGGCGTCGGGCAATTTGACAAATCGTCCGGTGGCGGTTTGCAGTCGCAGCAAGTCTGCGGCGGTAAGTTTGACTCCTTCGGCTTGCCACTCTGCGGAAATCGAAAACCAATCAATGCCGCTTCCCTTGATGGCGAGCCGGGGTCGCAAAGGCTTGGAGGCGAGGAACAAGCGATGAAACGCCGGATTGCCCAAATACTCGGCCTCTTCCGGCCGTTCCGGCCAGGTCGCGGCGAGGGCACCGAGAAAATTATCGTTGGCATCGCCCACCCAAAGGCCCGGTTCGGGAGTGAACCAATCCAGGCGCCGCAGCCATTGGATCGCTTTGTCCAGACGCGGATCATCCAGAATTCTTGGCTTCCCGTCGGTGTCGATTCGCGGCTCCTCGCATTCCCATTCCGAACCGTTCCAACGCCACGGGCGCTGTCCTCCTTCGCTCCGCGCCAACAGACGCAAGCGCACGGAATCATCCACCAATTCAAAGGTGAACCGGGGAATGGCTTGATGCACGACGCACAGTTGTTCCCAGTCCATGCCCTGGGAGGGCTGGGTCTTGCGCAACTTCGTCAGAAGCCTGTGGCTTAATTTGCTGACCGGCAGCGATTTCTTTTGCGCCCAGGAACTTAGCAAATCGTCCGGCGGCGCGCTGCGCAACAGGTAAAAGGTATGGCCCACCAAAACGATGGAAGGACGGCCCGAGAAAAATTTGACGCCATCAAAGGGATGTTTTTCGCCGCCGGGCAGGCTCATTTGATGAGTAAAGAACAATTCGCCGCCGACGGTTTCCAAGTGCGGTTCCAGTTCGGCCAGATGCGCGTGAAAAACAACGGGCTCCTGGCTCCCGGCAATTTGCAACCGCCCCTTGTCGCCCCAGCGCACCAGCCACTGCAACAGCTCCAAACCTGTCAAAACTAATGACTCCCAAAGCCCCTCGGGATCCGCGTGGGTTTGGGCCAGCCATTGGATGAATTCCCAATCGGCGAACGAGAACAGTTCCTGCTCATGCGCCGCGCGCGTGGTCAGATCGACAATTTCCGCCAGCGTTTTGGCCTTCTCGCCGGTGCGATGGCGCGAGACATAAAAAGCGACCGACAACCCATGCAGCGCCGAATCCTCGCCGATGGGGGTGGGTTCACAAACCACCCGCATACTGGCTCGCGGCGCGTCCAGATGAGTGGGGTTGGAAGGAAAAAGCCAATGTTCGAGCTGGCGGACAAGGCGCTGCTCCTTTTCGACATGCTCAATTTCGGCAAAGCGCCGCAAGTTGGCGTGAGGCTGCAACTCCGTGGGCAGCGGCCTGTTGGATCGCAGAAAAAGGATGGCCGTTTCTTCGAGGCGTTTTTTGCCCTGGGCTGAGATGACTTTGGCCCACCAGTCCTGACTTGTGAAATCCTTGCGCGAGAGCGAAAGCTTCTCGAAGTAATCCTCCAGCAGCAGCCAGGCGCGTTGCGGATCGCCGCAATCTGCAAAAATTTTGAGAATTTCCGTCCGTTCCGCCACAGCAGCCTTGGAATCGGCCAGCTCCCGGCGTAAATCGGCTTGCGCCCCATATGCTTTGGCCAACACGTTATGATGGGCATCATACTTCGTCGTGTTGCCCGAACTTGTTGCGGCGCCGCTTCTTCGCGAGTTTTTAGCCATGCACGTGCCCGATATATAGTGGACTATTCCATCACGCCCCTGAGTCACTGTCAATAGAAAAACGCAGAAACTTCATCCAAAGTCGCCTTTAAGTGTTGATACACCGCTGTGGATTACTGGTTTCCGTAATTTGGCGGTGGTTCATGAAAAGGTTTGCCGGCGCGGTATAATGTTAAGAGCTGGCGGTTGATGGCCGCAAAGCGCGATTCGCCCGCATCGGTTTCTGATTTCACGGCGTTTTCCGCCGTGACGACGGCATCGGGAAATCGCCCCGCCTCCGCGTAAGCGGCCGCCAGGGTGCCAGGCACACACAGGTTCTTGACTGGCGGGAGATGAGAAGCCTGTTCCGCGTACCGCACCGCTTCGGCTCCGTCTCGCAATTTCTCGTCCGGCGCAGTGGCCAAGAGCCAGGCAAGATTGTTAAGAGCTTCCACCGAATCAGGCTCGCGGACAAGCGCTTGACGAAGCTCGGCCTCTGCCTGCCCCACATCGCCGGCCTGATGAAGCAGGGCTGCGTAGTCCAGACGCATTCTGGTTTCCGGTTTGGATGACAACGCCAGGGCAACACGTATCTGGCCAATCGCTTGCTCTCTTCGTCCCAGCCCCAACAAAGCTTGTGCGAAACGCTTGTGCGTTTCCGGATCGTTGGGATTGAGCTTTAGTGCCGCTAGAAAAAATGGCTCCGCCTTCCGGAATTTTCCCTCCATCACCAGAACCTGGCCAAGATCCGATTGCGCATCTGGATTGTTTGAATTGGATTGAAGCGACGCCGTAAAATGTTCCATGGCCTCCGAATAATTTTGCCTTTCCGCCAGAAGAACTCCGAGGTCGCTCTGAATACCCCAAGCCGCCGGATTTTTCGCGAGCGTGTCCCGGAATAAGCTTTCTTCCGACGTAAACACCCGGGCGCGTTGGAAAGTCAAAAAGGACAATGCCAAAATCAGGACGCCGGCTACGAATCTGAACACCGCGGACGGCAGCACGCAGGCCATTCCGGCAACGACGAGTGTTACCGGCGCGATTAATGGCAGATATTGGAGATGGTCCGAAACCCGCCATCTCGTCAGAAATTGCGTATCAAAGAAGCCGAGCACAGGAAACAACGTGATGGCAAAAACTCCCAAACCGAACAGCAGATGTCGTCCCCAACCGCGGCGAAACTGCCAACAGACAAGAGCGACGGCGCAGAACCAAACATCCGGAAGGTAAGACACCGGCGCAGTCGCATTCACTTTCCACTCCGGATAGACGAGATTCAGGTTCAGGGGCAGAAGCGCCTTGCCCAGATAAAACCAGAAGACCCGTCCACCCATGGCGAATCGTTCCCAAAAACTTTGAGGCGCAAGCGTCATGCCAACCAATTGTTGATGCTTTTGAAACCAGGACGACATCAGCCCAAAAGCTAGCGCGACGAGGAAGAATGGGCTGGTTCGCAGCAAGTCACGCCGGGTAATTCGACCACGCAGCCACGCCGCGCAAGCGAGCAACACCACAGGCAGCATGATGGTTGAAGTTTTGGCCAGCAGCGCCAGAATGAACGCCACCAGTGAAAGTCCGTAACGGAGGGCCTCCGATTTGTGGCGTTCAGGATTAAGATTTCGATTAGGATCCAAATAGGGAAGGTACAGCCAGAAGCTCAGGAGAAAGAACGGAAGGGAAAGCGTGTTTTTCATCTCGGCAATCCGGGCGACCGAATTGACGCATACGGGATGGACCGCAAAAATCGCCGCCGCCACCCACGCGCCCGGAATTTTCAACCCAACCAACAAACGCCACAACAATACCGCGCTGATGCCGTGCAGCAGGATATTCACGGCATGATAGCCACCGGGATGAGGGCCCCACGCCAGCCATTGCCCCCAAAAAACAAATGTGGACAGCGGCCACTCCTTTTGAAACCAGATCGAGGACGGCCCAAATTGTCCGGTTACAATGGGATTGTCCCAATCGACAACCCTCCGGTCATCCATCAAAAAGTTTCCCGGAAGAATGGGACGATAAGCCACCAGCACGAGCGCGAAGATCGCCAGCGCACCCAAAGCCAGACGCCCGGAAGCCTGGCCAGCGCCGCGTGACAAAGAAGGTGGTATGGAGTCTTCCGGCAATTCGTTAATGATTTCGGTTCGGCAGAATATAGAGCGCAACCGGTCTTGTCCACGAGACAAACCGTGTTTTTCCAATGGACACCCGGAGGGCAGCCCTTCAAAGCGTGGCAATTTCTAATCCACGGTGGGGTGAGACTCCTTGGCGCGCCATCTTGTCCGCCGACTTGTCCACCATAGCCCAGCGGCGACGGTGGAAGCGGCTCCGGCGAAGGGAGGAAGCTTTGAGCGACGGCGGGCGTCGAACCAAACCCCAAAGCATTTCGGGGCTGAAATGTTAGCACGAAATGCCACGAATTACCGCGAATCACCTTGAAAATCACCGGGCATGACACGAAATATGGCAATTGCGCTTGCCTGACTGCGGACCTCCGACCTCTGACCAGCTTGTGCCGTCCGGGAGAGGGGGTATTTACCCGTCACACCGTCACATTTGCCGTCACAACCCGTAACCGATCCGTCACAGTCAGTTTTTCGAAAGGGAGCCCACGGAGGGGTGAGCCCCGAAAGCTTTCGGGGGTCGAACCCTGAAATTGTTCAGGTTTCCTTATTTAGCACTCCGGCAAATTTTCACTGCGGGAGGGGGGTGTAGTAGCGGGCGTTGTAGTGCGGGGCGTTGGTGTCGGTGTATTGGAAGAGGCCGTTGGTGTCGGCGGCGCTCTCGCCCAGGTCCTGCCAGGTTTGCAGGTTGGTGCTGGCCTGAACGTCAAAGGTCTCGCCGGAGGACCCTTGCGCCTGCAAAAGGATGTCGCCATTGCCCAGGCGCTGGATGGCCACCAGCGAGTATTTGATGGTCACAATCTCCGTGCCGCCCGCCGCCGTGGTGTCATAACCGGTGACATA
>Ga0182024_10011999_pt1 | contig 17238 bp, 16 predicted proteins | sample P32metaG_FD_120480 | JGI IMG/M metagenome (GOLD analysis project Ga0182024, IMG submission 120480) | Permafrost microbial communities from Stordalen Mire, Sweden - P3-2 metaG (Illumina Assembly) | ecosystem: Environmental > Terrestrial > Soil > Wetlands > Permafrost | place: Sweden: Stordalen...
GTCAGGCAAGCCAAATGAGTTCGTTCGCCACTATTCCTTTTCCGCTGGAGGCCGGACCTGGTCGTGTGATTTCGGACGGAGCGGTGAAGATTCGAAAGTGACCGATGTCCAATTTCATTTCACTGATGCGAACGGGCACGAAATATCATATATCGATTCTGACGCAGATGGCCGTTGGGACAAAATGATCGATGAGACCGGAGGGCAGCTAACGTCCTACGAGCGCGACGGTCTTTGCTGGAAAGTGCGGGCGAAGGATGCCGCGAATGAGTAACCGTTAGCGAATTCTCCATCACGCCTGGGTGAGCAGCCGGCGGATCGTGTACCGGCGGCCGCGTTCTCAATCGCCAATAGCTAAGACAACGCACCCTGATCTTCTATCGGGATCCCGCTATTCGCCGCAACACACCCCGCTGACAGACGCGATCAGTCGGCTTAAACACTGTCTGTACCCGGCCCATCAAATCGCTTGCTTGGGGCGGAACAGACGAAGTCTTATCGAACTTAATTATTAGACGGACCGATTGCCTCGCCGCCATCGCGCGTAAACATTGCCCGCAATGTTCCAGGTTTGATTGCTTTCTCAAGCGCTTCAACATGCCCGTCCACGAATACCGCGTTGAACTGCTTATCCTTCTCCGCCAAGCCGCGGATTGGATCATCCAAATCGACCTCCAAATCGTCTGGCTTGGTCCAGATGACGGCGTGCTGCAGATCGGCTTCGACCACCATAATGGTTTGTGAAGCGCCGTCGGTAATTTCCTTTATCTTGATTGGACGATCCGGCGGAAATACGCAATGTTCGCCGACGGCACCCAAATATCGAGTGCGTCCCGGATGTTGCGAGCCGCTATCGGGACTGCGAAAATCCTTTGGCATGCGGTCGATGAGCTCTCGGTTATGCTGGCTGTCCCACGGTTCATCGAGGTGAAATTCCTTGTACAGTGAATTCTCTTCGATGACCGGCAATATCGCCACGCGCCAGCTCAGCAGCGGTTTGCCGTTTTTATCGCGAATGGCCCGATCGGGCATTTCGTGATGCGTATCCTCATAATTGAGGATTCCTAAAGCGATCCGTTTTAAATTGTTAATGCTTTGCGCCTGCCAAATCTTCGCCATGGCTTGGGCATATTCTTTTTGCGCCAGAGGCAAAAGCACGCTGACTTGTTGTCCATTGATCGAAAGCACCAATTGGTTCCCCTTCCCCTTGGCTTCCGGTAACAGCGAGAAAAGCTGTGCGGCACCGACAGCCGCCAAAGCAGTGGCATCGGACCCCGATTGTTTGATTAAGGCCGCCGTTTCGCTCTTCATGGCGTCGGCCAATGCCCGAGCCGCGTCAGCGGAAGCGGATTGGATGATCACGTCCATACTGAATCGCTCCAAATTCGGCTCCTCGCCCAGCGCTAGCCAATGAAAACCCTTGGCAATGATCGGTCCGGCAGGCAAATTTGTTCCAGCGACAGGGTCGCGTAAAATCTCTTCAGCGGCGCGGGCGAAAATCGGCGGCGGCACAACGGCGGCGCAAATTGGTCGATTTCCAGCAGCCGCTAAGGCCGCTTCAAATTCCGGCCGAGCCGCAGGTTTCAAGCCGTTCAATTGATCCAGCAAAGTACCCATGCCGATCACCGCCGCACCATGAATTTGCCGACAATCGGGCCACATTTTCGGGTCAAGTCGCGGCCATCTTTGCTTGGCATTGGCTTGAAGCGTGGTGTGCAGGTCTTCAATTGCTGTGCCGCTTGCGCCGGGCACTACAGCGACCGTGGTTTTAGCCACCAACCTGACGAATAAATCCTGATCCCAGCCGGCGATGATTTGCGGGTCGGGGAGATCGCCGATTAACGAGACGATATAAAACTGCGAAACATTTTCAGCCTTCAACCGCCGGCTCCAGCCACCAAACTGCTCGAGCACCGCTGTGAGAAAGTTGTGCTCCTCGTCGGTCGTCGCGAACGGCTCGAGCCATTGCTTCACAACCGCGTCGACGTCGAGCCGCCCCAAATCGTATTTGGCGATCAATATGGTTTCGTCGGTGACAAACGACGAAATCGGAGCAAGCGTATCTGCGGTAGAATCCGCAGCACCACAATGTTGCGCTTGCACGCAAAACCCCGCGAGGAGAATCAGATAAAAGGATTTGTGCATGGTCTATTTCTCCTACTTGCCGCTGTCCTTTGGGTGAGCATCGGCGCGAAGCGTTAATTCGTAACGGTAATCGTTGCCTCCCCAGCCGGTTTTGGGTTCGGCCAGGGCTTGGAGCGTGGCCACACCGCCCTTGACGGAATACTCGAATGGTTTCTGGGACCAAGGATCACGTGGAATTGGGACGGCGGCAATGTCGTCCAGCGAACTGGGCCAATGGCCGTATTCGGCCGCATACATCCTCAGCGCTTCGACAATGCGAAGCAACTCCGTGTGGCGCAGGGAGCGCAACCGAGCGCCAATACACGCGTGAATGCTCGGCAATGATAGTGTCATGAAAACTCCTCCTTCGCCCTTTGTCCCTGTAGCGCGGATCTCGTTTTCCAATTGATCGAGCTGCTGCCGAACCTCGTCGTCCGGCACAAGAAGCCGCTTGAATGCATCGTCACGCACTAGCTCGTACTGCTTCCACCAGGCGAGCAGCACGGTTTGCAGCACCGGCATGGCGTCGAGGCGCTCGAGCTGATAACCGTGGTCGAGCAAGTAACTCCGTGCTTTCGGATAAAACCAAAGCGCGGTGGCTAGAATCTGTGCTTGGTCGTATTTCGGTGTTGACGGGTATTTATCCAGCCAAGACATCGCCTTCAAAATTTTATCGACCACTTCCAGCGATTCCGCCGGCGAGAAATTTCGACGATCCAAATCCGATAGCTCGTGAATCGTGAATTCCCATTCGTAGAACTCATACGAGAGGGCTTCACGCAGGTCGACGGGCTGGGCCGCTAAATCGGTAAGAGCCCAATACAAATTCGGAGAATCCGGCTGCGCGATGAGATTTGGGACTTGGTAGTCCATGAGCCCCTGGACCGCAATTCCAATGAGAGCATGGATAAGCGTTGGTCCGTGTCCGAGGTTGCGCGACAGCGCATAGGCCACTCGAAAAGTTTCGATTGCGCGATCCAGATGGCCCTGGGCGATTTGCAGGCGAGCGTAAACAACGAGCGATCGGGCAAGACCGCGGCTCTTTTGAATCTGCGGCAGGGGCGCAGCAATTCCGAACTCCCGGATATTGTCTCCCCAATCGCAATGGTCGCACCGTGCTGCCTGCTTGAGCCAATCGAAATAAGCCCAATCGAGCCAGGAAGTTAATTGCTGGGCCTGCTTTTGCGGAAATTGATCGAGCGGGCTGTCCATGAGGGTCTTATCTTGTTCTTCGTCCTCGATGACTTTCTGCAGTCGTTCAATCGCATCCGTTCCTTCAAATGCGAGCGACTTGTAATAAAACGTGGCGGCATTCTCGTGAATTTGATCGACCGCCGGCACGAGAAAGCGATATTTAAGCGCTGGTTTTGGCTCGGCAGCTGGGGATACCGTCATCTTATAAACGGTTGGCTGATCGTCGTCGTGGCTTTCGACGATTGTCACCTGCGCCGAGACCCGGGATGCGCAGATCGCAAAAATCGCACTTGCAATCACAATTCTGTGCGGGACGGTGATGATTTGAGACATGGTTCAGCCCTCCCGTTGTTGGCGCATGAGTTCCAAATACGTGGCGGGCCGCCGCGGCGCGGTTTCGGGTTGGGCCGACCGGCTAGACTCTAATTCCCCTGTGGCATCGCCCATTTCCCACTGCCCACTCCGTAGTCCCCTCGGCGATTCCTCCCAGCCCAATGCCGTTAACCGGCCCGGCGGCAACGGCGCAAGCAAGGCCAATCGTTGCCACCCACGCTGCCGCTCGTTGATCAAGAATCGCTCGCCATCGTAGCGTTCTCCATCCGCTTGCGGTTTAGCGGTAGTGCCACTGCGCGCGATGCTCTGCGCATCCGCACGTTCTGCAACCGCCAATTCCGTTTGCAGCTCGCGAATCGACCTCGCTTGCCAAATCAGCATCGCTCCCAAACCGACGCACGCCATTACCATGGCCGCCACAGCCAATGGCCAGAAATAACGTGAAGCTCGGCCACTTCTGCCCGCTGCAAAGCCGGCCTGGAAGAATAGTTCGTCGCGGTTGACTTCCAATGGTTGCGGGTTCAGTCCACCAAGAATTCGCGACACATCCGGCGGCAAATCGTTATGGTCATTGAAAGGGACATTCACTTCTCGATTTTCGGACATGGCGTGTTTATCCTGTCGGGGTTCAATTTTTCTCGCAGCTGGTTGATGGCCGCTTCGAATCTCCGCTGGGCCGTGCTGGACGAAATTCCGATCAACTGGGCGATTTCTTCAAACGTTAAACGGCCCCAAAAGTGGGCAATTAAAATTTCACGGTCCGCTACCGGCAAATCGGCCAGTGCATCAGCCACTGATTCTGCCGCCGCATGTTGTTCCTGCGACCGCTCAAACCACTTGACCGCGGCTGTTCCTTCGTGCCGCTGCCTGCGACGATCGGCTCGAGCGGCACTGATCGCCCGCCGCCGGGCATCAATATATAGCCAAGCCACGGGATTGGCCGGCAGTTGGGCACATGCCGCCAGATCCACGAACGCCTGCTGCACCACGTCGTCCGGCGCATGGCACCATTGCCGTGCGTACAACTTCAGCGCCGGGCCGTGGCGATCCAACAATTCCGCCAGCAGTTGGGCTGTAAGCTGCGGCATGCGCTTTCCCTGCTTTCGCCCGTACCGGGTTTAGCGGCACGCATCGAACAGTGTTTATATAGATATCACCGGCCAGGGGCCAAATATCCCAAAAAAGTGTGGTAAATACCAAAATTTCGTGAAAACTTTATCGGACGAATTCCACAACTGAGATTTGACCAACTCAATTCTCCCCGTTTTGGCTGTGTTGCTACGGGCCTTGGGGTGTTTATTCCCGCGCACGATTGAACCTCGCGGATCAGGCGTACACACTGGTCGAACTGTAGCAGCTGTGCCCTTCGGCGTGTCACCTGGATTTCTGCTTGGCCCGTGCCGCGGAAATGTCCCAGGCGCACAGATCTGCTAGGATGATACGTGCAGTAAAAAGTCGTACGATCAGCGGGCACGACACATCTTAACGTTCGGAGCAAAATGCACGTCCTGAAGCCTGTCCCCATCATTCATCAGCTCCCGAAGAATCTTTGTCCCATTTGTGGGGCGGTTTCCTATTCCCGCGACGGCATTCATCCTCAGTGCGCGGTACAGCAGTGCTAACGGCGTCGGCGCGGGCTCGAATGCCGGCAGAGTAACTGCTGGCGGGCCATATCACCGCCTTGATTCGCTTTTGCTTTCCCACATACTGCTAGTTCCCATGCAAAGAATATTTACTTCCGCGTTGCGCGGCGGCATATCGCTTTTCGCAATCGCCGCTTTGTTCGTGACAACGATTTCCGTTTCCGCGAAATCGTTTTACTCTGAAATATTAAATGACCCGCGCGCGATTTATATTTCGCCATCCGGCGCCGATGACACGGCGACGATTCAAAACGCAATCAACAAAGTCCAGGAAACGACGCGGCAAGGCATTGTTTTTCTCGCGCCGGGAAATTATCGCGTCAGAGACACGATTTACATCTGGCCGGCAGTCCGGCTCATCGGTTACGGCGCGGAACGGCCAAAAATTATTTTGCCGGAAAATTCCGCAGGCTTCGGAAATCCGTCGCAGGAAAAAATGATTTTTTATTTCGCCGGCGGGCGTCCGCGAAGTCCCAGCGGAAAGGTCCCGGACGCAAATCCGGGAACATTTTATTCCGCGCTCGCCAATTTAGACATTGAAATTCAAAACGGAAATCCCGGCGCCGTCGGCGTCCGCGCACATTATGCGCAACACTCTTACCTGGGGCACATGGATTTTCAACTCGGCGATGCGCTCGCGGGAATTCACGAAGGCGGTAACGTCATCGAAGACGTGCATTTTTTCGGCGGCACGCACGGGATTTGGACTTCCAAACCGTCGCCCGGCTGGCAACTCACGCTCGTGGATTGCTCGTTTGAAGGCCAGCGCGAATCCGCAATTTATGAACACGAAGCCGGCCTGACATTGATTCGTCCGCATTTTGAAAATGTTCCGACGGCAGTGGAAATTGAAACGAATTGGGCCGACGAACTTTGGATCAAAGATGCGCAGATCGAAAACATCTCCGGCGCGGCATTTTCTTTCGGCGTGGACAATAATCCGCGCAACGAAATCAACATGGAGGGAATCGTTTGCCGCAATGTTCCCGTTTTCGCCGCGTTGATTGACAGCGGAAAAACTTTTACCGCGCCGTCAGAAATTTATTCCGTCAACAAATATTCGCATGGATTGGAATTTGCCGACATCGGCGCGGAGCCGAAAATCCAAAATCAGTTTGACGCAGAATCGCTAAAGCAAATGCCGGAACCGGTTGCTTCTGATTTGACTCCGCTGCCGCCTTGCGAAACATGGGTGAACATTCGCGACCTCGGCGCGAAAGGCGACGACCAAACCGATGACACCGCCGCAATTCAAAATGCGATTGAGAAGCATCGCGCGATTTATTTTCCGTCCGGGTTTTACATCGTGCGCGACACGCTAAAATTGAAGCCCGACACGGCTTTGATTGGCCTGCATCCCGGCGAGACGCAAATTATTTTGCCGGATGGCACGCCTGCATTTGCCGGCGACGGTTCGCCAAAAGCATTGCTTGAAGCGCCGCGTGGCGGCCTCAACATTGTCATCGGCATTGGACTTTACACGAGCGGAAATAATCCGCGCGCGGTTGCGGCGTTGTGGAAAGCCGGCACGCATTCGTTGATGAACGACGTGCGATTTCTCGGTGGTCACGGCACGCCGCTGCCGGACGGCTCGCGCGAGAATCCTTACAATGCAAATCGTTCCGGCGACCCGAATCCCAATCGCCATTGGAACAGTGAATATCCTAGCCTGTGGATTACCGACGGCGGCGGCGGAACTTTTCTGGACATTTGGACGCCATCCACTTTTGCGCGCGCCGGCATGGAAATTTCCGACACCGCGACCGAAGGCCGCGCGTATGCAATTTCCGTAGAGCACCACGTCCACAACGAAATCATCGTCAAAAACGCCGCGCACTGGAGCATTTACGCGCTGCAAACCGAGGAAGAACGCAGCGAAAGCGGCTTCTGCCTGCCGATTGAAGTAGATTCTTCGCACGACATCACCTTCGCGAATTTCCACAGCTATCGCGTCGTCAGCTCGTATCAGCCGTTTCCGTGGGCGGTGAAAATATCCGGTTCGCATGGTATTCGCTTCCTGAATTTCCACTGCAACAGCAACAGCAAAGTCAGTTTCGATTCTTCAATTCTTGACCAGGACCATAACATCGAACTTCGCGAACACGAATTTGCGTCGCTGGATGTTTCGCAAAGAATTTCCCCGCACAAATCGTCAAACAATTCGCCGTTCGTTGCCGCGGGCGCGAAAATTGAAAAACCTGTCGGCGGATTTTTCAATATCTCCGGCGGCGCGATTGATTCTCACGGCAATTTATACTTCGTGGATTCGCGCCCGCAAAATATTTATCGCTGGGATTCCACGGCGCGGCAGCTTTCAACGAACTCCGTTTCATTTCAGCCGGTCAATCTCGCCGTGGATACCGCGGGAAATTTGCTCGCGATTTCTTACAGCGACAATTCGGTTTATGCGATTGACGCGAACAATAAAATATCGGCGCTGAAACCGCAACCGCTCGCGGATTCAAACGGCAACAATTTATTTCTGCCGGTCAGCGATTGGACTCTCAATCGCCGTTCGCTTTCACATCCGACCGCGCAAGTTGTTTCGCCGGACGGCACGACGGTTTTGCCCGTTGACGAAAGTTTTCTCGGCGGCGAAACGGCCTGGGGTGTCAAGTTGAGTCCGCAAATACGCGCGTTCGGTTTGGGACGCGCGATTCCCGGCAAACCATTTTATATCACCGACGAATCGAATTTGCGGACGTGGAAAGTCGACGTGAACCCGGACGGCAGCATGACCAACTTTCAATTGTTCGCCGAAAACGGCGGCGAAAGTGTGACGACCGATTCGCAAGGAAATGTTTATCTCGCCGCCGGACAAATTTACGTTTATGACCCGAATGGAAATTTGATTGATACGATTGAAACGCCGCGACGGCCGATTCAAATTCTTTTCGGCGGCAGCGATGGCAAAACACTTTTCATCACCGCGCGCGATTCGCTTTACTCGCTACGGATGAAATTCGCCGGAAATTAGGATTTTTGTAAATTGGTTTCGGGACGAGGACTGCCGCAAATCGTTTGCCGCAATCTCAATTTCAATTTTCGTTTCCGGCTTCGCAAATTCCGTCGCGCTTCATCTTGTCGTCGCCGGTTAGGGCGCCGGCCTCCCACGTCGGGTCTCGCCGATTCTTGCTCTTGCCGCTACGCATGTTTGGTCTCCTGAGGTTCGCTGATTAACAACGCCCTCAAGTTACCATGCGTGGCAAGACGGGTTCCGCCGGACGCTTACACGTTACCGAAGAGGAAGTGCTTGCTGCAATCACCGACGCCGCCTCTGATCAACCCACAGCAACTTTTGAGGATGTTGTTGGTTGGGTTGCACAAGAATATGGCCAGGATCCGAAGACCTTTTTGAAAACATACCCGCAGGCACGCGAAGCCTATAAGCGAGCTTCTCGCCCGAACTAGCGCGTCGTAGCTGAACGAATATCAGGCCGAGGATCGCGCAAAACTAATACCATCTTGGCGCTGGCGTTTCGGCGTCCACCCTTGGTCGAACTGTACCTGCTGTGCCCTTGGGCGTGTCACCCGGATTTCTACCAGGCCCGCGTCGCGGAATTGTCCTGGATGGGACATACACCTGCTATTTTGCCTGGCGCTGACTAATTGACGTGGCTGTGAGTTCCTGTTCCGCCTCGAACCAGTCACGGTGGTCGTCGCCGGTCGGACAACCTCGCCGCTGCCATTTCTGGAAGGCCAACGCTGCAATGGTATCGCGTGATAAAGTCCCCGGCCGACTTACAGCCGCGGTCGATGTCGGGACGCGTGTGCTGCGGGGTGCGGATTTGGTTGCCATTTGCGCCATGATTAGCTCCTTTTTGAACAGCCGTGACAAACGTGAATCACTTCCGTCATTATTTAGTAGGTTCTAAGAAATCTTCAATCGCGCCTAGCCACAACACTATGAAGCTAGCAGAGATCGCTATCGCATGACGGCGTCGATGCGGCTCCAAGCTGATCTCAAATGGCGTCGTCAATGCAACGCCGCATGAGGCCTAATTCAGGCCATTGCCGGCGATTCTCGTCGCGGGCACTGCCAAACGTACGTTTCCAGTTTGGAATCCACGTTGCGCAGTCTCTGTTCCTCCTGTTTCGCCTCTTGCTCGGACTTAAACGGTCCACGAATTCGCCGGTACTGGATCGTCTTCGTAAATTCGACGTTGTCCCGCGGCAGTTTCCGCTGCGCTTCGGGTACCAGCGAAATGTAAAATAGCCCCGGTTCAGCTTTGCCAGTTTGAAATTCCATCGACTTCCCTTTTCAATACAGATGCATGGAACGAAAAAACATACCTTGCAACCCTAGCACGAAGAAAGCGGATGCGATCGACCTGGTGGGAATGGGACAGCAGTAAATTATCTCAAGGTTCATGAGCTCCAAACGGACAGCTGCAACATGACAATTGCGCTGTAGGACGAAAGCCTGGTTGCTCGGGGCGCCACAGACTGGAAGCGACCGTGCAGTTCACTGCGGCAGTCATGCGGCAGTCATGCGGCAGAAGTTTTTGGCCGAAGGAACGGAAGAAGGTGAGCATAAGTCGGCAGGGGCGTAATCGGCGTTGTCGCAGAGTCAACAAACGAGGCAAGTTGGCTGAGATCTACTTGCAGCACTGATTAGGAAGATTATGCTGATAGCCTTGTTGTGAAATATTGGGAAGAAGGAGTAATACATGTCTCGCACTTCAATTCTGGCCCAGTGGCTTTATAGGCTGGCATTAACCATGACTGTTGCCTGTCTGTGCTGCACTAAACTGAGCTCGGCACAGTCGGAGAGTAAAACGTCGACTGACGGTGTCAAGTCAATCTCTAATTCTCTGCCCACGATCCGCCTGCGTGCGGGCTCCACGAGCGCGTATAAAGATTCGAAGAGAAATGTTTGGCTGCCCGACGTTGAATCGAAGGACGGCGGCTTTGACGGAGGCGAATTAGCTGACCGTCCGGATGACATGGTGATTAAAAACACGAAAGAACAAGGCTTGTACCATAGCGAACACTGGGGCATGGATTCGTTTTCCTATAAGCTGCCCAACGGCAAATACGTGGTGAAGCTGCATTTTGCTGAAACCTATGAAGGCATTGCCGGTCCCGGTGATCGTGTGTTTTCGTTCAAAGTTCAGGACAAAGAGTTCAATGATTTTGATGTTTGGAAGAAAGCCGGGGGCCCACAGCGCGCCTACATTGAAAGGGTGCCCGTCAAAATCACCGATGGAAAGCTAAAAATCACTTTCACTCCCAACGTGGATAATCCGGAGATCAACGGAATCGAAATCATTCCTGCGGATTAGGCTGCCGCAATCGATAAAACTTCGACCACGGAAAGACCAACGTCCGCCAATTAGCTCGACGTGATAAAATCGGCGTGCATTGCGGTATCGGGAAATCTTTTGATCAAAAGATTTCCGGTTTCGTCGGCCCCCAGGGGTCGTGCGTTTTTGGTTTTGGGGGGAATGTTCTTCGTCCTTGATCCCTGTTCCTTTGCTGCAGGTGCTCGTTCACTCATGGCTCATGACGAGGGAAAAATGACAAGTGACTAAGAGCCACCGGACAAAACTGCCGCTAACGCCGTGAAACACAGTGTTTTCCGATTGGCCACAAGGTTTTGTCCGTAGGCTCTAAGCCGACACTTCACATATGGCGAGCCCGAAGCCAATCCAGGCTCGCAATAGCCACGACTGAATCAACGCGCCCACCCACCGCGCGTCGAGCACACCGAGAATTTTTCTCCGTTTTCCGCTCTGGCCACCCTGGTCGAACTGTACGGGTTGTTTCCCTGCGTGTGTCACCAGGGTTTTCTAACTGGCCTGCGTCGCGGAAATGTCACGGTGGAAGCAGGCGCTAGAGCCGGATAGCTGCTTGATCGCGGCCCCCGCACAGGCGCATGCCGGGCAACCAGTTGGCGATTATTCTGAAAACCTTGCAACCTTTTGTCCGCCAATGGCACTTTTACATTGTGCCCCGCGATGCACGTCGGTAGAGTCGCCAACAGAGCATTCAAAATGATCGAAGGCCGTCGATTCAGGTGATCTGCCGCATGGCCGCGGAAGAATTACTTTCGGAGCAGCTCAAGGCCGGCCTGCCTGCGGCCTATGCGATTCTCGTCGGCCGATTCGAAGGGCCGCTGTACCGTTTTTTCTTCTGCGACCATCGCAACCATCACTTAGCCGAGGAACAAACCGCCGAAACATTTGCACAATTGGTTCGATCGTTGCCCAGTATGCGCGGTGGATGCGAGCATCTGCGGGCGTTCGTGTTTGCCACAGCACGCCATGTGCAGCTTCGTTGCTGGAGACAGCGCAAGGAACAACCTGTGCCACTGGAAGAGGTGCTAAACATCCGTGACCCGGGACCATCGCCTGCGGCATTGGCTGCAACGCGCGAACAATTGGGGCGGGCGCTTAATGCTATTAGTCGATTTGACGATCCGTTGCGCAGTGTTCTTCTGTTGCGATTTGTCGAAGATTTCTCGATCGAGGAAATCGCAAACGTATTGGAAATGCCGATGGGCACGGTGAAAAGCCATATTCATCGCGGCCGCATGCAATTAAAGCTCATCCTTACTGAACAGGAATGCAAACCATGAACGATTCTGACGATCCGCTGGAAGAATCCAGCGACGAATCATTGCGAAACGATCCACTGCTGGTAGAAACGTTTTCCCACCTGCGGCGTTTGGAACCGTCGCTTGATGCCCGGCTCCGCAATCGACAAGTGGTGGTGGAAGAATTGGAGCGCCTCCAGGTGGCGCGGCGAAAGCAAGTGTTGCCGTGGTGGGGTCGCACCATAGCGGTCCCAGTACCGCTGGCCGCCTGCTTGGTGGTGGTTGCCGGCCTCATGCTATTTTCGTTTTTCCACGACAGACAAGCATCATCAGGGGTGCAGATTGCCGCGCCCGATCAACCTGTGCAGCGTTCAGCCCACATGCAAAGCGCCGGCGCTGTGGCGGCCACCCGCGCAGTCGATGCTCACCCCGTCGTTGAGTATTACGAAACCGAAACCTACATATGCGGCATCGGCCGCTTGAATTCTGAATCGGGCTATTTTATTCGGGAGGAAAACCAATGACAGATACGCTGCCAAGTTTAATAAATTCTCGCTTCGTGATCGTCGCGACTTTTTTGATGCTAAGCTCCCCGTTAATGAGCGACGAGGCAAAGTCAGAAGATGCTGTGGGGCATTACGATGTGGCTGCTTCGGTGTTTTCTTACCAGCCTAATGACATCTTGGCCACATATCGCCAATATCCTAGCGGGAGTGCTGAGGCGGAGGCGACTCTAATGCTTTCGATCGAAGATCAGAATCGGCAGTTCAAAGTGTCAATCCTTCCCAAGTTAAAGTCGCGACGATTTATGGTCACAATTAAGGTCGCTCCCGACAAGCAAGACACACAAACACAAGGGCTGGACCAAGAATTTGATCTGTCCGAACTCAACCCTCAAATGGTGGAACTCGCTCGTGATGCGGATGGACGCATCTACCGGCTGAATCTCACTCCCCGCATGGTTGAGAACCCGAAAGTGAAACAATTCAAAGTCAGCGATCTGCACTTGGAAAACTGGAGTTTTCCCGCCTCACCGGTTATCGTGAACGATCAAGACTACATCGGTCAATTGAGTGTCAGCGGAGGTTCGCTAGCCTGGTGCGATATCCCAGGCCTGGCAAAAATCGAATTCTCGTTATTGCACATGAGGAACGCAGATTCGATCGGAACGCTCAGCGATGGGGTTATTAATATCAAACATGAGGACGGGACTACGCTGAGAATTGCCAACGTAAAAAATGGAATCAATGGCGACATGCTCTCAGGCGGTCCGTATCTGGTGTGGGTGCGGTGGAATAAGCCTACCCAGTCGGTCGAGGAATACCGGCAATCGCTTAAAAAGCAGATTGCGAAGCTCACGGAACGCGTTAAGAATGGCGATCCGTCACTGCCGTTAGGAAGCTTGAAGCGACTGGAGAAGATGAGCCGGCTTGATCGCGTGGAGGTTTCTTCGTTCGGCGTAAGCCAGGTTATGCCAAATGATCTCGTTGATTCGACCGAATAGTGTGTTGTCAAAGAATCAAGTAGGAATAACTGATTGCGACATACGGCATAGAACCCGACTCGATTTGCACCGGCCACATCGTATGCCAGAATCTCACCGTTCACACTTTCATGCGTCGGTATAGCCTGTTCGAACTGTACCGACTGTGCCCCATGGCGTGTCACCTGGATTTCGACTTGGCCCACGTCGCGGAAAATGTCCCAGCGACGACCGGCGCTAACTGCTGACGCGCAGAATGACGAGGGGCATTGTCGAGTGTTCTATCGCCGTACCGGGCCGATTGCAGCAGTGGTGTCGGTGACCATCGATGGTCCGGCTGGCTTGGATTGACTAATTACGCGGTTCAGCCGACTAATCGGACAGATACAGCGCAGGGTCCCTTTTTACCCTGTCCAATTTCATATTGGACCGCCTGACCTTCACGGAGTTGCTCGATGGTCGTCCCTTTCACCTCGGAGTGATGAAAGAACAGATCGCCCCGTTCACCTTCGATGAACCCAAAACCCTTCTCGGGCAATACCTTCTTAGTTTAACATGCTCATCGGAAGTAAAGGAGTCGTTCGCAATGACCGAAATCATCCACAAGACCACGAACGCGTATTTTGGCCCGTGGCTGCTCGACCGGGCGTCTTTGGATGCGCTCGACGAGATTATCGTCGAACAATGGGGCGTTCTCCAAGCTCACAGAAAGCGACTGATCGACAACGCGGTGCGGCGAGAGCGCGACCGGCGCGGCAAGCCCGACTCGAATGCAGAATTGTCAGAAGGCCAATCTGACCAACAAAATAAGGAAATACGGCAACGTGCAGAGGAGGAGTATGCATATCCCGACGACGGTCGTACGATCACGCTCACGTTATCGTCGGGCAATAAGGTTCGGGTTAGCAACTTCCGCGATGCTGCAAACGACGTAAATTGTCAAGGCCACGAGGTAGTTAAAATCGAGGTGAAGTTATATTGTGCCGGGATCAGGGGCGATGTCGTTGTACCGACAGCCGACAAGAGTAAATCGCTATCTCTCGTCACACTACCCGAGGCTTCAGAGCAGGCCGTCGAGTTATTCGTGAGACTTAACAGATGGGCCGAGGAGCACAAGCCGGACTGGTTCCACCGCATCCGTGGTATCGGGGCAGTTCCTGCCTGGGCTTTAGCGGCCTTGATTGTTTTTTTCTTTTCTGTAATCGCATATCTAACAGGTGGCATGCGAATCAATAGTCCCTGGATGGAAGAGGTTCGCAATTTTGTTGCAAAAGGCGTAAAGCCGGACGACTATGGCCGAGCGTTAGAGCTTCTCCTTCAGCATGTGGCGGGCGTCTCGGATCAAAGCCAAGTGATCGGGATGCCAATCTGGTGGTATGTCGCCGCAGTTACCACCGCGATTGTGGCGTCGTTGCTGTCCATCCAAGCCCGCACAGCGTTCGAGATCGGTAAGGGCGTGAAAAGTATTCGACGACAAAAATGGTACAACGGGTTCTTGCGGAAAAGCATCGTCGGATTTCTGATTATGGGAGTCTTGGCATCTGCGCTCGGATCGATGGTGTTCGATCTCCTTCGGTCGAAATGAGGTCGCACTCAATTTGGATTCCATACGTCAATTCCAAGCGCCATTTCACCCGGACAATTCGATTCCAAAATTCACCACCCGCGCTGACGAATGGGTGCCCATTCCTAAACCCGCAACGTGTCTATTGTTGGCCTTCGCGAAGTGTTCCTGTTCGCTTAACTTCCGCAGAGAAATATCGCTCGGCGAAATGCTTTGGGCATCTATGACCAAGCGGCGACGATCCGAGCCAGCTCAGATTGCAACCCTCAGCGCCCCCACCGTCTCATACCCACCATCAAGGCAGCCAAGACGGTCAGCACGAAGGTGCTCGGCTCGGGGACGGCGAACGCCTTTAATTAGATGCTTGACTTGTACCAATAGATTCGCTATATATCGGGTTACAACCTATTCCGATGGAGCGACTCTTATGGCTGGAAAACTCAGTAGCGAACTATTACGCGGCAGCTTAGACCTGATGATTCTCTCCGTGCTGGCCGACGAGCCCATGTACGGTTATTCGATTCAAAAGCGCCTAGCCGACACCAGTGCCGGCGCTGTCCAACTTCAGGCCGGCACTCTCTATCCGCTTCTGCACAAGCTGGAATCCGATAAGCTCATCCGCAGCAAATGGGAAAAATCCACAGGCCGCTCGCGCAAATGGTACGAACTCACTGCCGCCGGCAATCGCCGCCTGAATCAGCAAGCCTCCGAGTGGCACAACTACGTCGCCTGTTTGAAACAACTGCTCCCGTCCATAAACACGATCAGCAAATCCGGCCTCGTGCCCGAATCGGCTTAACGCGTAAAGCTCCGGCAAAGCCCGGAGGTAACTGGCCACTGCGCCATGTCCGATCACGAATTCGAAAACTATCTGACGCTGATCGGCCGGCTCTTGCGGCTTAGCCGCACGCAGCGCCAGGCCATTGGCGAAGAATTGCGAGATCATTTTGAATCTCGCCTGGCGGAGCTCACCGGCCGTGACATTTCGCATGCCGAGGCCGTTCGTATCGCCCTGGAAGAATTCGGCGACGCCGCCGGCCTCGCCGCTCATTTCAGCAGTATTGCTCAAACCCGGAAGAGGAGAATTATCATGCGCTGCACAGTTGCGTCAGTAACGGCATTGGCGGCGGCATTCGTGGTGGCCCTTTGCCTCTGGCCCGACACTCCCGCTCACAAATTGATTCCTCACGCTACCGCGGATGGCACCGACAAACAGCCCGCAGAAGCAGTTCAAAAAGACTTGGATAAATTGGTTAAGGCCGCACAAAACCTTCCTGACAGCTTGACCGCCGAAAAGGAAGCGGAGCTCAACGACCAATTTGGCCAGTTCGAGTTTCAAGGTACACCGCTGACTGATGTATTGGACTATTTCCAAAATGCACACCATACGGCGGAATACTACATTGATGGTCCTTCCCTCAAAGACGCCGGCATCGATCCAACGACCACGCTAGTTACGATCAGCTTTAAGCACGTCCGCCTCAAAACTTTCCTTGACTTGATGCTTAGCCCCTTTAATCTCGGTTATCACTTTCGCGACGGAATCATGATCATTACCACACATGAAAAGCTGGATGCCACACTGGAAACCCGAGTTTATGACTGCCGTGACATTCTCGCTGCTTACACCGGGGAGTTTCAACAGCGAACATCTCATTATCTTGACAGTCTTAAAGCTCCGACCCAAACACCTGCTGCGTCAGCGGGGGCGACACCAGGATCGATGCTTAGTCAGGAACCAAGCGCGGCAAGCCCGGCGATGGGTCCGTATTCAATTCCGAGCGGCTTTGCAGGACGACCTCGCGCAGCAGATATGCCATCTGCGACACAAACGGATGACAAAGTGACGGATAAGCCACATACCGCTACCGACGATCTGGTTGTCGTCATCACGACCGCAGTGGCACCTCAAACCTGGATCATACAGGGTGGTCCCGGAACGATTTGTGACTATGACGGCTTGCTCGTTGTCAGTCAAACCGCTGCCCGTCAATCTGAGGTGGCTGATTTACTCGAAAAACTTTCTGCGCGATTGTCTTCCCGCCCCGGGAAATCGAATGACCCCGCCCCTGGACCCAAATGATCGAGCCGAAGCCCCGAGGGACATGGATCATCCTGGCGCTGCTGGGCGTTAAACCCTAACCGCGGCGCACTCCACCATCGATAGAATGGCTGCTTTCGATGGCTTGGGCAGCGAGGTCACGCTTTGGCTAGACTGGTCGCTGCCAGGGTTGATGAGAGATATAACCGATTGTTGTGTTCTGTTTGAGGAGAAAAAGGCGGCGTATCCTGCTGGTGATTTGGTTTTAATTTCACTAGCGGCCCAACGAGGGCAACGGAGGATACGCCATGCGACAGA
>Ga0182024_10012000_pt1 | contig 17237 bp, 18 predicted proteins | sample P32metaG_FD_120480 | JGI IMG/M metagenome (GOLD analysis project Ga0182024, IMG submission 120480) | Permafrost microbial communities from Stordalen Mire, Sweden - P3-2 metaG (Illumina Assembly) | ecosystem: Environmental > Terrestrial > Soil > Wetlands > Permafrost | place: Sweden: Stordalen...
GGTCCATGCGAAGCTGGGTATCGGTCACTCAGTAACCGTGCGTGTTGAGGATGCGGATGCTCATTGCAAGCGGGCTCGGGATCACGGTGCTCGGATTACGGAGGAACCGGTTACTCACCCGTACGGCGAGCGGCAATACAACGCGGAGGACTTTGCCGGACGCTCATGGACTTTTTCGCAGTCCATGGCAGATATACATCCAGACGCGTGGGGTGGGACAGCAGAACATCTCGACGGGGACTGCCAAAGAACAGCTAAATAGGGTCCAGCAAGAACGGATTGCATGAATAGGCGCCCAATCTCGCTAACGTTAATCGCCTCCTTGTACGTGCTAGTGGGTACAGTTGGCTTTGCCTTTCATTTTCGCGAGATTCTGGCGAGGCATGCATTTCACTCCGACGATGCGTTGGTCGAACTCACGGAACTAATCGCAATAACGTGTGGACTGTTTATATTGCGAGGCCGGAACTGGGCCAGGTGGCTTGCATTGGCTTGGATGGCGTTCCATGTGGCAATCAGCTTCTTCGATTCAAAGCAGAAGCTGGCAGTTCATGGTTTGTTCTTGGTCCTGATTGTGTATTTTCTCTTCCGATCTGACGCGAGAGGCTACTTTCGACATCCAGAAAAACTGCATATGTAACTATGTAACTTAGCCTGGCATTGCTCTTGCTCGCCTCTCGCAAACAGTCGGGCCCATCCGGCGGGTCTAGCCCTTGCAAACCCTCAATGTTTCGGTGAGTCCCGTATCGTCGGCAAACAAGAAGCAATTCCGTGCTTTCCGGCGGCGTAGGCCGTCGCGAACTCCGTATTCGAAAAGGTACTGAATTGTCCTCATAAAATGTGCGACGCTCCATCGCTTGCTTCCAACAATGCGCAAGCCCGCATGTTCATTGACTCCAGCGAGGTATAGCAGCATGTCACTGCTCTCTGTCTGGCAATCAACATCACACTGCCGACGGAGTAGGTATGGAATCGGGCCATGGCGCCGAGATATTGCGTGAGCACTTCGCTGCAAAGTTCCGTCCCCGCGAAACCGTGAGACCGGAGCGGCTCAAATTAGCCTGGATTGCAAAACCTGACCTCGTCACGCGACGTACCGGGCCAACGCTCCAGCATTGACCTTGGCCAGTGCGTCTTTGGATTGCACACCCTTCAGGTAGACCATGGTGGACTTGATGTCGCGATGGCCCATCCAACTTTGCAGTGTCCGGATGTCGACGCCGTGCCGCAAATGCTCTGTTGCGAAAGTGTGGCGGAATTTGTGGAGGAAGAAATGCCGGCAGTACCGTCCTTGGGCGCATTTGTTTCCATGTTTGGTGACGCACTGTCCGCAGTTCAATTTGGCACGCTTTGCGACGCGCTTGACGATCATGTCATTTTCACTGTCGGGATTCCCTTTTAAATTGGGGAACACCAGTTGTGAAGGTAGCCCGTTCCGGCGTTTCGGAGTTTTTGCAACTGCTCTACAAGAGCGGTAGGAAGCGGCACGGCCCGTTCCTCCCAGTTTTTCGGCCCGAAACCCCAAAGCGGTTTGGCAGTCACGCGCACCAAACTGTTGCGAAAATCCATGTCACGCCAAGCGACATGGCGAACCTCACGATCCCGGAAACCAGAAGCGAGCAAGAACTTGAGAAATATTGCTTCATCTTGGTCCGAATGTTCGAGCATGGCCCCGATTTCTTCCGCTTCGTAAATGGAGCGAATGGTCTCGACGTAGTGTGGCCAATCGCTCGACTCAATCAGTTTGATTTTCCCGTAACGTTTGAAAAGTTGGAGCACGACCACGAGTTTGTCGTAGACCGTACGTTTCCCCAAACCATGTTTGTAGCAATCGGTCATGAACTGCAAGATGTCCTCCCGTGTGACCTGGTCCACAAAAAATCTGCGGCACCATTGTCTAAGGAGTCTGTCGAGCGTGTAGCGGTAGGTAATGTAGGTTCGTTCCTTACGGTGAGCCTTAATAAAATCGAGATACTCGTCAATGGCTTGACCGATCGTGACACGCTGCCCTTCCGCTTCTTGGCTCGTCTCAATGATTCCGGCTTTTTGCGCATTGACCTCGATCGACTTGTGACGCGCGGCTTCGATCACATCCGCAAAGTCACGGACCGCGTGGCGCTTTCGCTTTCCGTTCTGATACCACTCGAGGTAGTAGCCCCCTTCAGGATGGTGTTCGTCACAGCCAGAAATGAGGACGTGGTCGCGGACGATCTTTCCGTTTCGCTCGACGACGGAGGCGAGTCTCCACGCCTGGCCGACTCGAACCTTTTTGAGAATATTGACCCTCTGGGCGTACTGTTTGGATCGAGCCATGGTGCCTCCCTCAATCGGGGAGGAACATTACTGTGGGTCGGAGATTCGGTCAAACGGAGGAAAGATATGGATACCAAAGCAGGCAAGTGATTGAAAACTAGGGGCGGCTGTTAGAAGGCAGCGTTCTAACCAACTGAACTACGTCCCCACTCGCCAAATCAACGAGATGCGCAATCGCCAGTGTTTATGCGGCTTTGCACGGTTTTCTTAAATTGCCCAACTTGCTCAGGACGACCTCGATTGCTTCCAATCGGGCTGAAACCGGTTATAAACCGTAATAAGAGACTGAGCAAATCGTCGTCACAGAAATATCCTAACAGCTTCTCGCAGAACACGAAAGGCCGTGAGCCCGCGATTACCTCATGGGATGGTGGTCGATCTCAACACGAACGACTTGTGGAAAACTGTCCGACGATCACGCTCGCGAGACCTCACCTGCTAGCTGAAGGAAGCAATCGCTTGATCCAGGTCATCGAAAACTTCAAACAGGCTGAGCAGTCCGGTCATTCTCAGGGTCTGGATCGCGAACTTGGAGGGGTTCAGAAGCTTGAGCGCGCCGGCGCTTTGCTTGGCCGCGGTGAGGGAACGGACCAGCAGCCCGATGCCGCTGGAGTCGACCATCGATACTTCTCCCAGATCCACTACAAATCGGACATCGCCGGCGGCCATCAAATCGTCGAAGGTCTTCCGGGCGCGGTCCACGGCCTCCCCAAGATTCAGCCGGCCTCGGAACTTGATGACCTTCACGTCGGATTGACTGTGAACCTCGATATCCACCGATAGTCCCCTCTCTGCGGGTGACGGAAGTCAAACTTCAGTTGTCGCGTCCGGTCACGGCTAGCGCAGGTTGACACTCACCGGATCGTCTGCTAGAGTGCCGTTCCAACTTAGAAGAAGCGTCGCGAATTTGCAAATGGCAATCCCTTCCCGCGGCTGGCAGTAAAGGGCGTTTGGGCCACTTCATGCCAATTCAAAGTTCAGGTCTGATGCTCGACATTGCTGGGTTCTCCGCTCGATTGCTGAAGGAACAGGAAGTCCTTCCCCGCGCCCGGATCACAGCCCAGACCATCGTCGCAGCCCTGCCTGGAAGCGCCGTCAACGTGTATGTCAGCACCTCCCTCGCCGATGGCGATGCGTGGACTGTGGCGGCAACCGCGGGCGAGGGCGCCGTGCCCGAGACGAACATTCCGCTGGATACCGGAACTCTCGGAATCCTGGCGCGTGAACTGAAACCTCTGCTATTTGAGGGCAACGCCCTCAGCCGGGAAGAATATGCCCATGTCAACGTCCGCCGGACTCTGCTTTCGCTTTCCTATCTTCCTTTGACCCACAACCAGGAGTTGATCGGAGCCATCGAGATTCTCAGCTTCGAGAACAAGCTGACCGAAGAGCACTTGAACGCCCTGGGGGCGGTGGCGGAAGTGGCTGGGGCAGGGCTGCACGCTGCTGAGAGCTACCAGCAGGACCACCACAACACTCTCGCATCGATCACCCGGCTCACCCAACTCTACGACATTGAGAAGGTCTTCAGCTCGACGCTGGACATGGATCAGCTGTTGCCGATCATCGGTTCCAAGGTCCGCGAGATGCTGGAATGCGAGGCGGTCAACGTATGGCTGCTGGAGCCGGACGAGAGTCTGCGCCTGATGCACCAGGCCGGCAGCGATCCCACGGTGCAGGAGCGAGCGTTGCAGAGGCCGGGAGAAGGCGTGCCCGGCGATGTGTCTGACAACGGGGAGCCCGTGCTCATCGAAAGTTCTGGCGATGAGCGGCTGGTTCGGCGCAATCAGGGCATCGAAGAAGGTGGTGTGTGGTCGCTCGTTGTCGCTGCGATCATCGACCAGGGGGCGCTCGTCGGTGTGATCGAGGCGGCCAATCAACTGGATGGAACACCTTTCGACGACGACGACTTATTCACCCTCAGCCGGCTTACGGAGTCGGCCTCCATTGCATTGCACAACGCGAGCCTGCTCGCGGCTGAACGCAAAGTCGAGGTCCTGGAAACGCTGGTCACTGTCAGCCACGAGATCACATCGACGCTCGATCTGGATCGCGTGTTGCAGGCCGTGGTCAATGGTCCCGCGACGGTGATTCCCTACGATCGGGCGGCCATTGCGCTCGAACAGCGGGGCCGCATCGAGTTGCGGGCGGTTTCAGGAGTCACCGAGTTCAACCCTCAGGATCCCCAGATCGCAGCCCTCAGCCGGATCCTGCAATGGGCCTCTCTACTGCGCGAACCCACCCTCATCAGCCAGCACGGCGAGGAGATCTCAGCCGATCGCGAAGAGACCCGGGCAAAATTCAAGGATTATTTTTCGCAGAGCGGCATGCGCGCGTTTCAGGCGGTTCCGCTGGCCGATGAAGAAGGCCGAGTCGGCGTGCTCTCATTCGAAAGCAGTGACCCAAACTTCCTGACGGTCGCTCACCTGGAAATAATCAAGGTGCTGACCAGCCAGGCCACCGTCGCTCTGCGGAATGCCTCCCTCTATAAGGAGGTCCCATTCATCGGCGTGCTGCAGCCGCTGATTCAGAGGAAGCGGAAGTTCCTCGCTCTCGACAAGTATCGTCGCGCCGCGGTGATCGCTGCCGCCTGTGCCGCCATTCTGTTCCTTGCGCTCTTCCCTCTACCGCTGCGGGTAGACGGACCAGCGATCGTTGCGCCCGGGCATGCGGCTCGCGTTGGAACCGAAGTCGAAGGCGTGGTGAAGCTGGTCACGGCGAAGGAAGGAGACCGGGTTCGCAAGGGAGCAGTCATCGGAGGACTGGAAGATTGGGATTACCGTTCCGCACTGGCGGCCGCACGGGCGAAACGAGAGACCGCGATTACCCTGATGAATCAGGCTCTGGCGGCGAACGACGGCACCGAAGGCGGCATCCGGCAGGCGCAGGCCGATTACTGGACCGCCGAAGTGGCACGCGCCGAAGAACGCCTGGACAGAACTCTTGTGCGCTCGCCCATTGACGGCGTCGTCGCCACTCCGCACTTGGAGAACCTGGTGGGCCGCAAGCTGAAAGTCGGCGAAACCTTCGCGGATATCGTCGATAATTCGCAGGCGCTCGTTGATTTGACGATCGACCAGAGCGACATCGGGCTGGTGGCGGCTGGACAAAAAGCACGGGTCAAGCTCGATGGCTTCCCGGCGCACACCTTCGACGGAGAGGTCGTGGTGATTAGTCCGCTGGGAAAACTCGATGGCGACACCAGCATCTTCTACGCGCGAATTGCGGTGCCGAATTCTGCAGGTATGATGCGGTCAGGAATGCAGGGCCGCGGCAAAATATCAACCGGCTGGCATCCAGCGGGAAGAGTCTTCTTTCGTCAGCCCGTTATGTGGATCTGGTCAAAACTGTGGAGCTGGTTTGGATGGTGATGCTTTGAGAACAGTGGCATACGTACCCGGGTTGCTTCTTCTCACTGTGCTGGTCAGCACATCGTGCAGTCATTCCCCGGATCCGGTCGAAGCAGGCGCCGCGCCTCCATCGCAAGCGTCGCCCGTGACTCCGGCCGCTCCCAGAGTTAAAGATGATGCTAACGACTACACCGCCTCCGGTCCAATCGTCGTCGAGAATCAGGTTGACGTGGCCGCCCAACGTGGAGGCGTGGTGGTGGAGATTTTCGTTGATCCGGGCACGCGCGTGCACAAAGGACAACTCCTCGCCAAATTGGACGACCGCCAGGTCACGGCTGATCTGGAAGGGGCACGCGCCAAGACCGCCAGCACCGAAGCCGATCTCAATAATTGGAAGTCGGAAGCCAAAGTCCTCGAGTCCGACCTGCAACGCGCCCGCAAAATGTGGGATGCCAAGCTCATCACGCAGGAACAATTTGAGCACGCGCAGTTCAAGGCCGAGGCGGATCAGTGGGACGTGAAGCGCGTCGAACAGCTTCTCATCAATGACCGCGACACCCAGCGATCGTTGGAGTTGGAATTGGAGAAAACACAGATTACAGCGCCCTTCGATGGCGTGGTCGCTCGTCGCTACGTTCGAGTAGGGCAAACCGTGGCTCGGGACGAACGCCTGGTCTGGGTCACGGCCACCGGTCCGTTGCGCGTCCGGTTCACGTTGCCCTCCAGATTTGTGAATCAGCTGAAGGTCGGGCAGCGAGTTGCGGTCACGGTTGCTGACGGAAATCCGGCGCTGCAGCATCCGGCGCGGGTGATCCAGATGAGCCCGGTGGTCGACCCCGCCAGTGGCACCATCGAAGTGCTGGCGGAGTTGACGGGTGCCGCGCCCGAACTGCGGCCCGGCATGCAGGCGGACGTACACCTTCCGGCACACCCATGAACATCGCCAACGCCCTCAATGTTGCTCTGCCGGAACTGCCGGAGCGCCTGATTCAGCGTTCGGTCCCAAAACTGGATTCCCGGGTAATCGCCAAGCAGCAGATCGAAAACGGACAGCCGACCGTCCTGGCCAAACTCCCCGGAGCGGATAACTTCATCCGGCTGGAGCCTCCGCAGTGGGTGCTGCTCCAGTTGTTCGATGGTGAGAGATCCTATCTCGAGATTTCTGACCAGGCGACGGCCCAGACCGGGATCTCTTATGCGGAGGATGCGGTCCGTGAATTTTCCTCTTTCCTCCAGACCAACACCGATTTGTTTTACAAGAGTCCCCTGGAACGGAACATCGCGCTGCAGCAGAAACTGCGCGGTCAGCGGCTGAAGCGCAAGAGCTCCAAGACCATTGATTTCTCGGACATCATCATCGCGCAATGGCCGCACGCCGACGACTTCATCGCGCGAATCTACCCCTGGCTCCGCTGGATTTACACCTGGTGGTTCACCTTGCTGGCGGTTGCCATGTTTGTCGTGATGGCGTGGATGTGGGCCGGCCGGTTCGGGGAGATCTGGCGTGACAGCTTCGAGTTCTACAACTTCACCACTAAGTCGGGGCGCGATCTGCTCGAATTCTGGGTTCTGTTCGGCGCCATGGCTTTCCTCCACGAATCGTTCCATGGTCTGACCTGCAAACACTTTGGCGGGGCCGTCGAGAGTATGGGTTTTTCCCTGATGTATTTTGCTCCCAGCTTCTTTTGCGACGTCACCCAAATCTGGATTTACGGGGGCAAGTGGGAGCGGATCGCAACCGTGGTCGCCGGCATCTGGGGCGACATGATTGTGTGCTTTCTGGGCACTGCGGTCTGGTGGGCTACCACGCCGGGCATGGTCGCGCACAACCTGGCTTACAAGATCATGATGGTCACCGGTATTGGTGTGTCGCTACTGAACCTGAATCCGCTCATCAAACTCGATGGCTACTACATTTTTTCCGAGCTTATCGGAGAGCCTGATCTCAAAGAGCGCACCTCCGCCTACCTATCCGGCTGGACCCGCAAGCATTTATTTGGTATGCCCGCGGAAGTGGAGTACGTGCCGCTACGACGCCGCCCGTTCTACCTTATCTATGCCGTTCTCTCGGCCATCTACGGATATCTTCTCCTGACCGTTCTGATGGTATTCACCTTCAACGTGCTGCACGCGTATTCCCCGGCGTGGGCTTTTGTGCCCGCCGGCTTGATGGGATATTGGGTATTTCGCGACCGAATTCACAGCCTGGGACGATTCACCAAGCTGTTCTATCTGGACAAAAAGGAGCGGACCATGAGCTGGCTGAAACCCGTGCGCATCGCAGGTCTCGGAGCGGCAACCCTATTGTTGCTGCTGCTCCCCCTCTGGCCGGATTTCGAGGACGGCTCCTTCGTTCTTGAGCCCGTACGGCAGGCTGTCGTGCACGCTTCCGTGCGGGGAAGGGTTTCGCAGCTCTTCGTGGACGAGGGACAACGCGTTCTCGCCGGCCAGCCTCTCGCCAATCTCGAAAATCTTGATCTGGAATCCGATCTGGCGAGGGTCGGCGCCGACCTCAGGATGGCCTCGTCCCGGGCAACTCAGAGTGAGTTGCGCTACGGCGACTTCGGAACCGCCGAACAGGAACGTCAGCGTCTCCTGCAAGAGGATCGCAGCCTGACGGAGGAATCCGCCAAACTCCAGTTGGTCAGTCCGATTGCCGGAATTGTTGCTACCCCCCGCATGCGCGACATCCAGGGCGCATCTTTCGACGAGGGAGCGCCCGTCGTTGAATTGATCGACGACTCGGCACTACGAGCCCGGATTTACATTCCCGAGTTTGCCATGCACGACATTCAGGTGGGAGCACCGGTACGGCTGCGGGTAGAGTCGCGGTTGTTGCCGGTTACGGGGAACATCCGCTCGATCTCCGCCGACTGGACCCCTCTGGATCCATCCTTCAGTCAGAAAGAGCAGCTGGCCGGCATCAACCCGCCTCGTTTTTATATGGCCGAGTCCTGGTTGGCGCCAGCGGCGGACCTGCGTCCTGGTATGACCGGGGTCGCGAAGATTCGGGTTGGGCGCAGAAGTATCGGGAGCTTCGGCTGGAGATTCCTGCGGGATCTGGTCGGCCGGCGCGTCTGGTAGCCCGGGATCGGGATCAGGATCAGATGAATGTTTAAACGCAGCAACAAAGGGCCGACCTTTCGGCTGGCCCTTCGTTGTGAATCTGGAGCTTACGCAGGCAAAGACTAAACCCCCCTCAGCCTTGCGACCTTACGCGCACTCGCGCGAGCCGTGATTTTGGCCGTCTTGCGGGCAACGAGTCTTGCACTCTTGCGCGCGATGAGGCGGGCGGAAATGGGAGCATTGACGCTCGGGTTTGCTTCGGTGGTTGAGGTGGCGACGATGGCCTTCTTGGTGGCGTTCAAGCTGCTCAGCAGGGACTTTTTCTGAATCGACATTGTAATCTCCTCGTAAGTCAGATTTTGTTTTACTGCGGCTGCAACGCTTTTCTATATAGCAAGGGAATGACCAAACCGCCGGACGACTGAGCGAAGAACCTTTCTCTTTGAGAATCAACAAGATAAGGAAATGACGACAGGAAAGCCGCAGGCCGTCTCCGTTGAATTTCTATCCAGCGGTAATTTTTTAACCATCGATGGGTTATTTATTAACCTTTTTCTGGGTATCCGGCTCCACTTCAATCTTCAGGGTACGGCACAGGTACTTCATGCGTTGCTGATCAAGGCGCAGCAGCGCCGCCGCTGCCGACTTCTTTCCTCCGGTACGTCGCAGGGCGGCGCTCAGGTATGCAATCTCGATCCGCTCCATCTCGGCGTCGAAGTCCACGCCTCCCTCAGGAATGAGAATGGCCTCCTGGCTGGCGGTGCTCGAAACCAGAAGTTGCTGCGGCAGGTGGTGGGCTGCGATAAACGGGCTGTCGTTCATCACCACCAGGCGCTGCGCGATGTTTTCCAGCTCCCGCACGTTTCCTGGCCAGCCATAATCCTCCAGGATCCCGATCACCTCCGGTTGCAGCTGCTTGAGCGGCTTTTTATTGGCCGCGCAATAGACTCGAAGGAAATGGTCCAGCAGCAAAGGCAGGTCGCCCTCCCGTTCGCGCAGCGGAGGAATGAGGATGGGGACCACGTTGATGCGGTAGAAAAGATCCTCCCGGAAGCGGCCCTTGTGAACCATATCCTCAAGATCGTCATTGGTCGCCGCAATCAGCCGGAAGTCGATCTTCTTCACCGACCTCCCGCCCAGCCGCTGGGTGGCATGCTCCTGCAGAACGCGCAGAAGTTTGGCCTGCAGGTTGTGGTCGAGCGTGGTGATCTCGTCGAGGAATAGCGTTCCCGTGTGGGCCATCTCGATGAGCCCGGCCTTGGACGCTTCCGCCCCGGTGAACGCGCCTTTTTCGTAACCGAACAGCTCGGACTCCATCAGACTGTCTGGGATCGCGGAACAATTCAGGCAGACAAAAGGCTTATCCCGGCGGTCGCCGGACTGCACGATGGCCTGGGCCACCAGTTCCTTGCCGGTGCCACTCTCCCCTCGCACCAGAACCGTGGCGTTGCTGTCAGCCACTGCCTGGATCGCCTGGTACACCTTCTGCATGGGCGCGCTGCAGCCAATCATTCCACAGAAGGCGGACTTGCTCTCCACCTGCTCGCGCAGACGGCGCCCTTCCAGTTGCAGGCTGCGTTTGTCGATCGTCCGCGACAGCACGACCTGCAATTCCTGCAGGTTCAGGGGAAGTAGAAAGAACTCGTCGGCGCCTGCCTGACTGGCTTTCAAAGGGACGCTGCGGTCGGTAGACCGGGTCATGGCCACCAGAACGATGTCTCCCCGGATCTGCCGCAGTTCCTGGAGCACCTCGAGGCCATCGGCGGCGCCGTCTCCGATGCTGTCCAGATCGAGCACGATACCGTCTAGTTGCGGGGTGCTTACGAGAGCCTGAATCTGTTCTTCGTTCGTGGCCAGGACAGTGCTGAAGGTGTCAGCCAGGAAACGGTAAATCTCCGGGAAGGTGGATTTCTCGTCGGAGATGATCGCAATGGAGTATTGTGCTCCGTCGGAGCGGTGTCCCTCCCAGCCCATGTCAGCTCCCACTTGTCCAAGGTCAGGTGCGGCAAGATTATAGGTTAAATTTTAACCACGAGCGTAAGTATGTTTACCGCGGGATCGACCTGGCGGGTGGCGAGCAAGTCCATCGGGGCAATTCACCCAACAGCGGTTCAAGAGGCCTTCGTATTCCTCCACGCCGCCGGGGCGGCGGCTGCGGGTGCGATGCGGAACTTCTTTACCGCGAGAATACCAATTCCCACGAAGATCGCCATAACCGCGAGTTGAACGACCAGGAACGGCGGCTCCTTCTGGGTTGGAGCCAGCGCGTGTACGGCCGATATCTTCAGAAACGACTGCACTACCGCGACAAACACATTTAGATAGAGCGCCACCAGGGCGGAAACCACATAGATCCAGCGCCAGGAGCCTTCGAGGTGACGGGCATAGCGCGCCACCAGTGCAACCGACAGCACCACCAGCGAGATTGCGCCCACAATGTGAGACGGCAAAAGCTGCTTGAATGGAAACAGGTACCCGGTCAGGCTGGTTAAGATAGTGGTCGCCAGAAAAATTGCGGTCCAGCTGTCGAGCCGTTTCGCGGTCAGCATCCCGTAGACGACGATGAATCCGGAGCCGATCCCCGCCAGGCTAATCAGCACGTGCACGAAGGTGAATGTCGATAACGTCATGCCTAGGAACATGTGGTCCTTCCTTTCGGAGCCGAAATATTACACCCACGGCGGCAAAATCAATAAGTTACGTGTTATCAATGTGATGAAGTAGTTCAAATCCCCCCTTCCGCACCAATTCTTCAATCAGTTACGGACCGCCACAGTCCGTTAACAGTCCAATAGCGGATTTCACTGCAACAACTTACTCACCAACCGGGAATTCGCCTCCCGATTCGCTTCTGGAACTCCTCGACCGTAACCGTTCCATCGTCATCGCAATTGTCGAGTGCCGCATCAGTTCCTTCTGCACCACGATGCTCGTTCCCATCTCGTCGAGCCACGTCCTGTAACTGTGTCGTAGCGCATGCCAAACCGATGGGCAGTAGACCAGCCTCACAGTCTGCGAGGAGATGTAGGCTACGGCGTCGGTGCACGACAGACCGCCGTAGATTGCATCAGCGAGGGTGACCACGGGATTGAAGTGCGCTTCTGAGACGGAGCCGAATGTCGCTATCAGAGCGACGAGTGCGGCCCAGGTCGCAATTGTGTTCGTAAGGAGGGCGATGGCGACGTTCCCGACTGCCAACCTCTCACCCATGACCCCGGAGCCGACGACGGCTGAGACAAGGAACGCGGTGCCGATGAACTCTGCTATCAGCCGAGCACGCAGGGTGAATTTCATCGCCGTCCGATGTCGTCGAGCTTGGTCTTGAGTGCAAAGCCGTCGATTGTTGCGAGGGGTAGACAGAGGAAGAGACTGATGCGACGTTCGAGCATGAAAAATGCATCTCGATATGCCCTCCGAATTTCCTCTTCCGTTCCTTTGACGGTTGCGGGGTCCGGGACTCCCCAATGGCTGTCATAGGTTGTCCTGGCCATATCGGACACACTTCCTTTGTAGCACTGTCGCAGACGGTGAAGACGAAGTCGAGGGTCGGAGCATCAGGGGTCGAAAACTCTTCCCACGACTTACTCCTAAATCCTTCCGTCTCGATATGGGCCGCTTCGAGTTGTCGCAATGCTTCCGGTCGCACCGTCCCCGACGGATGGCTCCCCGCGCTGTACGCTGTGAACCGGAGTCCGCCCTTCGAGTTCATGATGCCTTCCGCCATGATGGAACGTGCGGAGTTGCCAGTGCAGAGAAACAAGACGTTGTAGTGATTTTTCATCAATCACAGCACGTCGGGCCACAGCAGGTTTTCGGTTGGGGTTTGATAGCACGGACGAATGCGCTCATGAACTTCCCGTCAACCAGCGGTGCGATGGTGTCCACGTCGACGTTCTGTCCAGTGAGGAACTCACGAGCGTCTTCAATTCGGTAGACCCTCGTCGGTTCAAGGTCAACCTGCTCGAATCCAGCAGAGGCCAACTTGCTTCGGTACTCGTTCTCTTCCATCGCTCCGGCGACGCAACCGACCCAGAGCAAGACGTTTTTGCGAATCTCAGGCAGCATCTCGCCACGGGTGACGACATCGGAGACTGCGAAACGACCTCCCGGCTTCAGTACCCTGAATGCTTCACGCAGGACGGCGTCCTTGTCAGCGGAGAGATTGATGACGCAGTTTGAGATGACGACATCGACCGACTGGTCGGGGAGCGGAATGTGTTCAATCTCGCCCTTCAGGAACTCGACATTCTCAATCCCCGCCTTCCGCTTGTTCTCATTGGCGAGGGCCCGCATCTCGTCAGTCATGTCCAGTCCGTAAGCCTTACCAGTCGGGCCGACACGCTTCGCAGACAACAAGACATCAATCCCGCCGCCGGAGCCGAGGTCGAGAACGGTTTCTCCGGGATTGAGTTTCGCGAGGGCTGTCGGATTTCCGCATCCGAGCGATGCCAGCAATGCCTCTTCAGGAATCTGGCCTGCTTGCGATGCGTCGTAGAGGTTCGACGTTATTGGGTCACAGCATTCGGTCGCTGAACTGGCCCCGCAGCAAGAGCTTCCGCCGGATGTGACGCGGAGAGCGGCTTGTCCGTACTTCTCTTTGACAACGTCTTTGATGTCGCTGTTCACTGTGTCCCCTATTTGCAGATTTGAGCGATAGATTCCGGTCGCAGTGCCTTGTTCCGTGTGCAGCACTCGGCATACAAAAATTGGAGGAGTTCCTGAAGCGCGTCCGTGTTTGCTGTGTAGCGAAGGAACGTGCTTTCTCGTGAGACGCTGACGAGGTCTTCAGACTTCAGCTTGTCGAGGTGGTGCGACAGCGTTGAGTTCGGGATGTTCAACTCTTCCTGAATCTCACCCACGACTAGGCCGTCTGGATGTGCTTCCAAAAGCAATTGCATAATCCGCAGACGTGCCTCGCTCCCCATTGCCGAAAACATATCTGCGTACTTGACGACTCTGTCGGTGACTCGTCGGCCAGTCGGCATGTTTCGATAATTGCAGAAATAAAGAACGACTGTCAAGGGCAATCGAAATGGTCAACTCTTATGCGCCGTCCAGCCGCGACAGGATTGGCCCGAGCACATAGGCGACGAAGACACCGACCGCATAGACAACAGCCGAGGCCCAGAGGAGAATTCCGCTGAGTCTACTCGCTTCGTCACACGCTGACGGGTTGTCTGCGCTGCACCTCTTCGCCCGAAGCTGACCGCAATCAGAACCCCCGACACGGCGAACGTCCACTGCTTGTGCCGCGACAGCGTGACCAGCCACGGCATGAACGAGAGCATCGACGCGACTGATGCACCGAGGCCGAACAGAACAAGCAACGACGGCAGCGCACAGCACAGCAGGGTGCTGAGAGACGTGAATAGAGAGAAGTAGTTGAGCACCGCTGACCGCTTGCTCGTCGCGACAGTCGTCATTGTGATTTTTCTTCCGTCATCGACTGATACCGAATGGTGTCGGATGTCTTGCCTTTCGCACTCTCGGGAATCGTGCCTTCGACGACGACTGTTTTGCCGACCATAGATGTCGCGGTCGTCGCACCGGACTGAGGTATGAACTGCAGCACGTCGTGAGAGCCTGATACGTGCAGTGTCGTCTTGCCGTCCGTGATGTTGACCGTGCCAGCGACAGTTGCCGTCGAATCTTTCATCGTGAATCCGTTCTTTGTAATCGCTTCATTCAGTTGTCTCAACGTCGTCGTGTTCCCCGGTTTCATCGTTACGGCCGCCAGCCCTTTTTCGAGGCTGACATCGACCGAGTCGACGCCGGAGACCGACTTCAATGACACGCGCACGGCGTGTGCACAGACTTCTCAATCCATGCCGAAAATCTTGATGTCAATCGACTTGATTTCTGCGAAAGCGGAGGAAGCGAGAATCAAGAGCGACGCGAGTAGTGCAGACAGTTTTCTCATAAGTCGTTTCCGTGTTGAAAAAATAAGTAGCTGAAGTTGATCGCGAAGCGAACGTGTTCCTTCGGGAACACAGACCCGACGTTCTGATAGCCCGGGAACTGTGCGCCGAAGCTCACCGTGTAGTTGTGAAAAATTCCAAGGGCCGTCGGCTCGGCGAAGACTTGATGAGCCTCGGTGTCAGCGACCGGAACGTTCGCCTGTCGGAATCGGTTAGAACGTTCACCGACTAACTCACCGAACAATCGCCAGTCCCATTTGTCTGGTGGCCTGCGCCACTTCGGGGGGCGGTAGCCGTAGACCAGACTGTAGTCGAGCACGTCGGGGCGCTTGTCCCCGTTGTGCTCGTAGAACTTCGTGTATGTGCTCCCGAGCCAGAGGTAATTGCTGAGAGACGCCATGCCACTGACAGCGCCGAACACCGTGCCGGGAACGTTTGTCGTGTGGGAGATTCCGTTGAATCCTGACTGCGGTCCCGGCACTGCCAGACCAGCGAAGGCTGTGCTTTCAAACCGCGTACCGACCTTGGTTGCTCTGTGCTGGAAGCGCCACGAGACTGTGGAATCGAAGTCACCTCCCGGCTGGATTCTCGTGGGCGAAAGCGTGGTATTGCCGACGACGACGGGCAGCGTGAACGAGAGTGTCAGGTGCGGCGTGAAGCCATACGCAACTAACTCTCGCACTGATGCCTGCAAACCGAGGCTGGTGTTGCGACCGAATACGCCCTCGTCGAAACTCCACTCGCCTTGTGAATTTGTGGGTGTAGCAAGCCCGAAGACTGGCCCGTGCTCCGCAGCGACAGCAAACAAAGGCAGCCCAAGAACAATGAGCAGCACTGCACGTCTCATATTTCCTCCGCGACGCAGACACATCGGCACTGCCGTGTGAAGCAACGACGGAGTTCAGATTCTCAGGATTGTGTGGAGACCGGGTGGGGCGGGAGGAGGTAGGCCGAGACCCACCTGCAATTCTTCGTATTCAGTTGTTGAAGGGACGGAGGCGACAGCAATCTCAAAGACGACTGCGACAGGGGGATGAATCTGCGAAATCGACTGGAGTGACGCGACAGGCTGCGGGGCGCTTGCGACAGTCTTGCAGCAAGGATGCTGCCCGACGCCCATGTGACAGTTACCTGCCAACTTCTTGCAGCACGCCATCTCCGCGTCCGTCATCTGCGAGGTCGGCAGGCACGCGAGTGCAGGCGTTGCTATCCAAAGAGCAACGAGGCTCAACGCCAAGATTGTGCGACAACGCGCCATGACAAGATGCTAAATCTGCCTCCGTGCAAAGGCAAGTCACACTTCTCTAGTCGCAACACGTCTCTCCCTTCATCGGCTCCACTCCTTCTCGCGCAATCAGCGGAAGTATGATGAGGGCCGCGAACCGGGTCAGCCCACCACCACCCGAGAGCGACGTTGAGGAGTGGCCCAGCCAATAGAGAATGGCCGACAAGTAAACGCCAGAAATCAGTCTGTTTGGCATCGGCGTGCATAGCGGCGCTTGCGAGTTCGTTGCCCACTTTCTTCTTTGCTCGTGAGAGAAGAGGCATCCCAACGAGGGAAACGCAGGCCAAGAGGATTCCCGGAATGCTGTGCTCAGGAGCTTTTTCTGGTGAGGAGGTCAGAAACGGACTCGTAGCCGATGTAAAGTGCCAGTGCCACGAAGCAGACACCCACGATTCTTAGACTGAGCTTCTCGTTCTGTTCCCTCTTCCTCGCGTCAGCGTCGACTGACATTCTCCACAGCAACACGGTGCCGGAGGTTACCTCTATGAAACTGTCGGTGCCGAAGCGCGTCCAAGCGCACGGGAAACTTTACAGGTGAGGTGGAAGAGAGCGTGTCCAGCGTTCGTGTTATTGGCACTGGATACTGTATTTCGGAGAGAATTCTTGCCCATGGGTCCGCGGTGGTTGAATTTGCGCTCGCGCGTAGAATCGAACGATGTCTCAGCACCGTAAACTTAGTGCGTCAAGCGTCCTACTGGGGACCCTGCTGTTTACTCCCATGCTCCCCGCCCAAAACCCCGGCGCCGACCTAGTCCTAATTCACGGCCATATCCTCACCGTGGATGCCAGCGATTCGGTAGCCCAGGCCATCGCCGTCCGCCGTGGCGTTATCGTGAAAGTCGGCACCGACGCCGAAGTTCTGGAATTCGTGAGCAATGCTCCAGGCACCCGCATCATCGACCTCCACGGTCATACCGCCACCCCCGGCCTTATCGACAGCCACGCGCACATCGCGGATGGAGGCGTCGAAGAACTCTACGGGATAAAGCTCTCGGATGCCGCTTCGGTGGCTGAAATCGTCGCCCGTGTAAAGGCCAAGGTCGCTCTCGTCAAGCCTGGCGAATGGGTCACCGGCTCCGGCTGGGACGAGGGCAAGCTCGCCGAACACCGCTACGTCACCGCTGCCGATCTCGACGCCGTCGCCCCCAACAATCCCGTCTGGCTCATCCACACCACCGGCCATTACGGAGTCGCCAACTCGCTCGCCCTCAAGCTGGCCCACATCACCGCCGGCACGGCAGATCCCACCGCCGGCACCATCGATCGCGACTCCCACGGCAACCCCACCGGCGTCCTCAAAGAAGA
>Ga0182024_10012001_pt1 | contig 17236 bp, 15 predicted proteins | sample P32metaG_FD_120480 | JGI IMG/M metagenome (GOLD analysis project Ga0182024, IMG submission 120480) | Permafrost microbial communities from Stordalen Mire, Sweden - P3-2 metaG (Illumina Assembly) | ecosystem: Environmental > Terrestrial > Soil > Wetlands > Permafrost | place: Sweden: Stordalen...
CGCTTGCGGCTTAGTACCTCAATTCAGAAAAGGGGGTCTCAATTCGTGGGGCAGGTTGCCAACCTGCCGTTCGCCAGGCAGGTTGGCAACCTGCCCCACGAATTCGGACCCCCAATTTTGAAGCGCTGTACTTAGCGTCTCCAAGCCACCGGCGAATATAACAACGTTGATCGAGATTACCAACAGGAGGTTGCCAGCGAAGATGGGCGCATAAAAAAAGCCAAACCGACCCGGTAACCACCTCTCCCTTGGTTAGCCAGGCCGGTCGGCCAGTTGAAGCAGAAGAAAGCAAATCGTGTGCCAAAGAATTTGCCAGGTTTCGCGATTTGCCATATGATACTATTCCACTTCATCTTATGACATTACCATGTCGCGGGCAGGCAATCGCATGCCCCAATGCTTGCACAGAAACCTGGCATCGGGATTCAGCTTCTAAGCACTCCGGCGAGCCGAGCCCCGTAAGGGGCCGGGTGTCAGTATCACCCGGCCCCTTGCGGGGCTCGGCTCGCCGGGCCAGCTCGCAAAGCGAACGCTAAACGAAATCAATGCACCACTGACAACGAACCATGGATTGCCTAGAATACGCAAATGTTTCGCCTGAACTATTTTCTGCTGACCACTTATCTCGCGTTGCTTTTCCCCCTGGCGATCTACTTTCTCATCCTCTTCCAGTTGAATCGGCGCAACAATCCGGTGATGGTCTCCGGCGTTTGGGATTCGATAGGCCTGTTGTTCGCGGGTTCGGGTTTTCTGCTCATCAGCGGGCCGCTCTTCATCGGCTGGAAGTTCGAAGTTTCCCTGGCGGATTGGACCGTAGTCTGGATTGCGTACTATTTGCTCATCCTGGCTGGTTCGGCGCTGCTTCTGTGGAGCCGGCGGCATGTGACCGTGATCTACAATGTGGATGCCGACATGCTGAACCAGCTGCTCGAACGGGTGCTGGATAAAATCGGCGTGAACCAGACGCGCATCGGCCATGCGGTGATGATCGGGCCGCCGCTGGATATCGCCGCGGAGGAAGCGACGTCGGAGGCGATCACGGAAATGCCGGGCCGTGGTCGTGAGCCGCGGGACTCTTCGCTGCTCAAGCGCTATCCGCTGTTTTCGCCGCCGGAAGAGAATCAGGATCGGCTGGATGTCGAGCCGTTCCCGGCCATGTGCAATGTCACGCTCCACTGGCGATCCGGTACGCTGGCCCTGCGCCAGGAAGTCGAGGATGAGCTGCGCCGCAATCTGGACGAGTGCCGATCGCTGGACAATCCCTCGGCCGGCTGGTTTCTCGGCCTCAGCAGTTTGCTTTTCATGTTCATCATGTTTGCCGTCGCGCTGGCGTACGTGCTGCGCCCGTAATCGCCAGGTACAGGTTCAGCCCGCGTTCTCACGAACGCGGCTACCGCTCGGTTGGAGACCTTGCCAGTGAATCTGCTCGAACAGGCCATTGAAGGCTTTCAAGCCATTGATTTGGACACCCAGGTCAAATTGCGCGCCACCGAACAGCTGCGCCGCTGGCTGACCGCGGACGAGTTCGCCGGTTATCGCCCGCAGATCGAATGGCTCATCGCCGGCAAACAATGGACCGGGCTGATCGACCGCTTCTATCAGATCCTGCCGTTCGGCACCGGCGGCCGGCGCGGCGCCGTCGGCATCGGGCCCAACCGCATGAATCTCTGGACCTTGGCCGCGTCCGTGCAGGGGCATTGCGAATACCTCAAGGAACGCTTTTCCGGTGTGACTCCGCTCTACGTTGTCCTGGCTTACGACGTGCGCCAGTTCGAGGACCAGCGCAAAAGTTACAACGCCGAGCTGCCCAATCCCGTGCTGCACCTGTCTTCCAAAATCTTCGCTCATCACGCTGCGGCCGTGTACGCCGCCAACGGAATTCACGCCCATTTGCCCGCGGAGGGCGGCAATCGCTACCTGGCCACGCCGGAATTGTCGCTCTACATTCGCAAATTATCGGCCCACGGCGGGCTCAACATTTCCGCGTCGCACAATCCACCCGACGACAACGGCGGCAAGTTCTACGACGAACGAGGCGGCCAACCCGTGCCGCCCGACGATCAGATCATGGCCGATCTCGTCGATCAGGTCGCCGTTATCAAGGAACTGCCCTGGACCGACGCCGTGCGCAGCGGCCGGATCCATTTCCGCGACGATCAGCTGCACCAGGCTTACGTCGATCTGTGCCGCAAGCAGAGCCTGGTCAAGCCGCCCAAACCGGGCGAGATCCAAGTGGTCTTCACGCCGCTGCACGGCGTCGGCTCCATGACCGCGATGGAGGTGCTCTTGCAGCAGGGCTTCCACGTTCGCCCCGTCGCCGAGCAAATGCAGCCCGATGGCCAATTTCCCAACGTCACGCAGACTCCCAATCCCGAAGTGCCCGCGTCGATGGACCGGGCCCAGGCCCTGGCCGAGAGCGTCCACGCCGACCTGGTGCTCGCCACCGATCCCGACGCCGACCGCCTCGGCGCCATGATCCCCGACAAGGCGGGCAAGTTTCGCTTCGTCAACGGCAACGTCATGGCCGCGCTGCTCACGCACTTCAAACTGGCGAAGTTGACCGAGCTGAAAATGATGCCGGCCAATCCGATCGTCATCAAGACGCTGGTCACCACGGGGCTAGTGACGCGCATCGCTCGCTCCTTCCAGTGCCAGGTGGTGGACAATCTGCTGGTCGGCTTCAAGTACATGGCCGAGGTGCTCTGGCAGCTCGAGCAGAACGGCTGCTACGAAGACATCCAGGGCCGGCCGGAGGACTTTGTGCTCGGCTGCGAAGAGAGTCATGGCATCCTGGTCACCGCCCAGATGCGCGACAAGGACGCCGGCGCCGCCGCCCTGCTGCTGGCCGAGCTGGCCCTCGATCTCAAGCGGCAGGGCAGCAGTATTTTGGAGTATCTCGACCGCATCCAGCGCCGCTTCGGTTTCTTCGCGAACTCGCTGCATACCGTGGTGATGCCCGGCGTCGAGGGCAAGGAGAACATGCGGCGCATGCTGGATCGCTTGCGCCGGTCGCCGCCCCAAAACATCGCGGGCGTGACGGTGACCGGCGTGGACGATCTGCTCGACGAGGACGGCTGGATGGGACCGCTCAAGGGCGGCACCGATCGAGCGGCGCGCAACTTCTTGATCTTTCAGCTCGGAGAAAACGCCCGCATCGCGCTGCGCCCCAGCGGCACGGAACCCAAGGCGAAGATGTATGTCGAGACGTGTACCGCCCCGCTCGCTCCCGGCACCAGCGACGACGAGTGGTCGCGGTTGTGCCAGGTGGCTGAGGCGTTGTCGCAACGTCTGGCGACCGAGTTCTCGCGATCGACAATTGACGTTTCTTGAAGCAATTGTGAACGACGTGGCGCTTGCCTGTATTTACCCCGAAGGGGTTGAATCTCAAAGCCCAGGGTTGCGTACTCGCAACCCTGGGTGGAAATGGCAAAAGAGGTAGGTTTTACCCCGAAGGGGTAGGTTTTACCCCGAAGGGGTTACATCATAGGCCCCCATCGTTGTCGGGTCGGCCATTTGATGTAACCCCTTCGGGGTAAAACACAGGTCATCTCTTGTCCATCCCAGGGTTGCGAGTACGCAACCCTGGGCTTTGAGATCGAACCCCTTCGGGGTAAACCCGAGAGATCCACCTGGGCTCTGTCCAATACCAAATCGCAACATCAAGGCACATATTAACTTGCACGTTGTCAAAAATCTCATCGTTTTCTTGTTCGGCCAACCTGCGAACGGCAATGAGATTGGTGGGCAGAAAAGAACAAAATCGACCCACACCATACGAGGAGAAGCCATGAACCGCATCGTCATCAGTCTGACGTCCCTTGCCGCTTTTTCGATGGCCATGAGCAGCCCGCCGACGGCTGAAGCTGCCGTGCATCACAGCCCGGTCCATCACGTGCACGCTTACCATCACGGCCATTATCACTTTGCCCGCTATCACGTGCGAAGCTACCGCGGCTGGAGCCGATGGTACTGGAACGCGAGCTACGGCTGCTACTACTACCTCTGCCCGACCGACAACAGCTGGTACTACTACTATCAGCCGGCCCAGGTTTATCTGCCGGCCGCATCCATCGCGACGTATCCGCCCGTGGCGACGAATCCCCCGTCCGCCAATCCCATGCTCCCGCCGGGCCAGCTGCCCTCGACGCCTCCGGGCTACTGAGACGCGGCAGTCAAGCCGGCGATTACATAAGATAGTGGTCAGTGGTCTGTTGCCAGGGGTCAGTTGAAATCGGTGGTCGTTGGCCACGGATTCTCAACGGATCATGGAAGCTGATCGCTGACCACTTTGTTTTGACGACGGAGGGAGCCGAACTGTAGCCGCATTCGCAAGAATGCGGGTGAGGCGAGCGAAGCCCGCATTCTTGCGAATGCGGCTACGGGAGAGTGTCCATCATGTCCGTCCAGCGCATGCCGACCTTTCGCGAGGAACCCGAAGCGGCCCTGGCGTTCTTTCACGAGCACGGTTACCAGATCGAGCCGAACGTCTGGACGGTCGAGCAGCTCGACCAGCTCGCCGCCGCCTCGCAGAAATTGCCGTCCTTCCAGGATGGAACCTGCTCGCCCACGATGCATCCGCACAACCTCGATCCGGTGTTTCTCTCGGCCCTGCGCAATCAGCGCATCGTCGGCATCATGGAGAAGCTGCTGGCCGGCAAAATCAGCGGCATTCAGAGCGAGTTCTTTCACGGCAAACCCGGCACCCTCGGTTTCGCCCGGCATCAGGACAACTTCTACGTGGAGGCGGCGCGCGACGCCTTCGCCTCGGCCTGGTCGCCGCTGGTCGATGTCTCCCCGGCTAACGGCGGCCTGATCATCTGGCCCGGCAGCCAGCGCGAATCGATCTTGCCAATCGAAACCGTGGACATGGAAGACGATCCGGGCCAGGATAAGAACGCACGCCGGCAGCAAGTCGTGGTGCCGGACAGGTACAAGCCGCTGGACGTGATCGCGTCAGCAGGCGACGTCGTCTTCATTCACGGCTACCTCGTGCACGCATCGCACAACAACCGCTCGGGCGGCTATCGGCGCGTGCTGCTGTGCACCTATCTTCGCTCGGGCGAGAAGTTTCGGCCGGGGTTTCATGCCAAGAGGGCGGAAGTGGATGTGTACGCAGTGTAGCCCTCACGCTCCGCGTGAGGAAAGGGCGCAGCCCTCAATAACCTCCATCCCTATCGGAAGTAGTAATACTCTCGCTCGCCCGCGCCGCTCTGGATTCCCGCCAGCAGACGTTTCCGCGTGAGGGCTGCGGGTTATTGAGGGCTACGCCCTATCCTCACGCGGAGCGTGAGGACTACACTATGCCCATGACCAAATTCTCGCTCGTGCTGCCGACCATGAACGAGGTTGAAGGACTCAAGGCTACCTTGCCCTTGATCGATCGCTCGCTGTTTCACGAAATCATCCTGGTCGATGGCGGCTCGACCGACGGCACCCTCGAATTTGCCCGGCAGCAGAACCTGCACATCGTTATGCAGCCCGGCAAGTGCCTGTTCGACGCCCAGGAGGAGGCCTATCGCGTCTTCACCGGCGACGTCTACGTCGAGTTCACGCCCGACGGCAATTCGTTGCCCGATCGCTTGGGCCCGCTGATCGAGAAGATGAAGGAAGGCCACGACATGGTCATCGTGTCGCGTTACCTCGCCGGGGCCAAAAGCGAGGACGACGATTTCCTCACCGCCCTGGGCAACTGGCTGTTCACCGCCGCGGTCAGGCTGCTCTTTCGCACGCGCATCACCGACTCGCTGGTCGCCTATCGAGCCTTCACGCGCGAGGCCATCGAACGCATGCGGCTCATGACGCAAACCCAGGAATGCTGGCTCAAGCGCAAGTTTATCTATCTCAACTCGTGGGAACTCGGCTCCTCGGCGCGGGCGGGCCGAGTGCGTCTGCGCGTTGCCGAGATACCCGGCGATGAACCGAAGCGCATCGGCGGCGTTCGCAAACTATCCATCATCAAGAATGGGCTCGGCGGCTTGATCCAGCTGCTGCTGGACTTCTTCACTTTTTGGCCGGGAAAACGTGTTGGCCGGCCGCGTCGAGCCGCAGGATCACCAGCGAGCGCTGCAAACGGTGATCGTCGTCGAAGCTGAGCGGCCCAACCAGGCCGGCGAAGTCCTTGATCTTGAACAGTTCGTCGCGCCGTTGGCTTTCCGACTCGGGGGCCTTGCGCAGGGCCTCGGCCCACAGCTTCATGCTCTCAAATCCCAGGGCGGCGTGCACGTCCGGCTCCTCATCGAACGCCTTGCGATACTTCTCCACGAAATCTTGACCGGCCGTGTTTTCCTTTTCGACGCCGTAAGCACTGGCCAGGTAGATGGCGCCCGGACCGCCGAGCCATTCGTCGAGCCGCAGCGAACCATCTTCGCCGCCATAGAGAATTTTCTGGTCCGCCGGCTTGGCTTGATCGCGGAGCCAGCGCAGATCGCTTTCGGGGCCGGCCAGGAGAACCGCCTCGGGTTTCCGATCGGCGACGCTGATCCATCGATCGCTCAGCTTGTCCTTGTCGGCGCCATAACGGAGCACGTGCGGATGCATCACATCGGTCTTGGGCTCCTTTTTCTTTTGGGCATCCACGAATTCGCGGACAAAGGCCTCCGTCAATGGCTCCGCATGGGTGGTTCCTTGATGGACGAGAAGGGTGACTCTGGTTATTTTGAGATTTTCAGCGGCGAAGCGAGCCAGGGCTTTGCCCTGGGCCTGCGGCGTCATGCCGGCAAGTACCACCTGGGCGCTCATGGCGGGAGTTCGCCGGCCGCAGGGACTGAGGACCGGCAGAAAGCCCGGCTGTTCGCTTTCCGCCAGTACCCGGCTGCGATCGAGCCGAACGACCTCCTCGGGCGCATCGCCGCCGAAGAGGGCCACGACCTTGTTGAAGGCGACGAGCCGGGCGGCCTGAGCTTCATAGGCTTCGAGTTTGCCCTGGGTATCCGTGTGGCGAACGATGATCTTGCGCTCGGCATCCTTGTTTACTTCGTCGAGGGCCAGCCGAATGCCGCGCGACGCTTGCACATCGGCCCGGCTGCCCGGCCCGCTGAGATTGGCGACCTGACCCACTACCAGGGGCGACGGTGGCGATTTGCTCGAGCATCCCAGGACCGTCGTCAGCGCGAAGAGCAACGTCCAGCATCTCATTATGGTCCCCATGACTTGTCTGTTCGTGGGACCATCCCGATATCGCTCGCGACGTAATCGGCGAGAAACAACTTCCGGATTTCGATAAAGGGAGTAGGCGCCGGCCCCCCTCTCCCCCGTACTCGGGGGAGAGGGGTCGGGGGTGAGGGGGAGAATCAGCATCCGTGCAAGAACTTGGAGCCAGTTCGAGGGATTCGGATTCTCCCCCCTCACCCCCGTCCCCTCTCCCCCGAGTACGGGGGAGAGGGGGGCCGATTCTGGCCGATGATCTTTGAAATCCGGAAGTTATTCTTCAAACGTTGTTAAACGAAGGCTATTTTCACTCTGACAAGGAGACTTGCACATGTCCAATAGCATCCTCTGGCCCGTGTATGCCGGTCTGGCGGGGCTCGCCTGGGGCACGTATGTGCCGATCATTTTCTTTGGCGGCAGCGAGTTCGGCGTGCCCGACCGGCCGCCGGGAGCGAACGCCAGGCTCATGGCCATTCTGTGCGTGGGAGCGGCGTATTTCGTGATCGGCGTGCTGTTTCCGCTCTTCATGTTCTTATTCGGACCGTATGAATGGCCGCCCATGAAGGGGACGGCGATCACTTTTTCGAGTCTGGCGGGCGTGGCCGGGGCCGTGGGCGCCATCTGCGTCATCTTCGCCTCGCAGGCCGCCGTGGGCGCCGCGACCGACGCGGGCCTGACGAACAAGGCCACGTTCCGCGTTTTCATCGCTCCGCTCATCTTCGGCATGGCGCCGGTCATCAACACGCTGGTCAGCACGTTTTGGCATCCCAGTTCTGAAAGCGCCTTCCATTTTGCCTTTGAACCGCCCGGCTGGAAGCTCTGGGTCGGCATCCTGCTGGTCGGCGCCGGGGCCGCGCTCGTGCTGTACTCGAAGGAAGAAGCCGAGCTGCAGCACGCGAAGGCGGCGGTCAAAGCGCCCGTGGCGGCGCTGCCAGACGCGAAAGTGTAGTCCTCACGCTCCGCGTGAGGATAGGGCGTAGCCCTTGGAAGCCGTGAGCCGATCCCAGGATTTGGGTCCACCGGGCAACCGAAAAGCGAAAGTCGGCGGTAAAACTCAATGGTTATTGAGGGCTGCGCCCTTTCCTCACGCGGAGCGTGAGGACTACACTGGTCCTTCGGCTTTTGCAGGGGGAGGAAAGTCAGTTCTATGCAGAGCAATTGAACCAATGGCTGGGCAATGTTCAGGAATAGCTGCCGCAGTTCGATAAGGAGCGGCCGGCGCCGGCTCCCCTCTCCCCCGTACTCGGGGGAGAGGGGTCGGGGGTGAGGGGGAAGAATCCGAATTCCTCGAACAGACTCCGAGTTCTTGCATCGATGCTGATTCTCCCCCTCACCCCCAACCCCTCTCCCCCGAGTACGGGGGAGAGGGGAGCCGGAGGCCGCTCGTACTCGTTGAAATCCGGAAGTTGTTCTTCGAACGTTGCTTAGCCGCGACGCGACGTACTCGGAGCGGAGCGCGTACATCCCCGCGCTCCGCTCCGAGTACGTCGCGTCGCGGCTAAACGAAGACCCTAATAATCCGCCACCGAGCCGTCGCGCATCCGTGCCCCCGGCCAGCGATATTGCTGCGGCCGTTTGGCTTCCTCTTCGATCCGCTTCTCATCGACCTCGACTCCCAACCCCGGCCCCGGCGGCAAACCGATGTAGCCGTCGCCGTCGAGCTTCCAGGCCATGTTGGTGAGGCCCTTCGGATTGAAGCCGTGATTGTCGGGATAGAACTCGTGAATGAGAAAGAACGGAATGGACGCCACCACGTGCAAGCTGGCCGCGATGCCGAGATAGCTGGCCGTGCAGTGCGGCGCCAGCGGCACGTGATACGCCTCGGCCAGCGTGGCGATCTTCTTCATGGAGGTGATGCCGCCGGTGTGGCAGCAGTCGGGCTGCAGAATGTCGAGACAGCGATTTTGCAGATAGGGAATAAACTCCCAGATGGTGCGATCGCGTTCGCCGGCCGCCAGGGGAATCGAGATTTGCTCCTTGAGCCGTTTGAAGACCTCGATATTGCCCGGCACCGCGGGTTCCTCGATGAAGAGCACATCGTACGGCTTGATGGCGACGGCCAGTTGAATGAGCGTGGCCGGCGGCAGAGCGCAATGGGCATCGAACATGACGGCGCCGTTTTGGCCGACCTTTTGCCGGGCCGCGCGGATCGCCGCCACGACGCGTTCAATGTCGGCCGGGCTGCTGCTGTGCTCGAACTGGCCGGGGTTGGGCACCTTCTGGGCCTGCGGCGTGTGATAGACGCGAATGCGATCCCGGCACGGCCCACCAAGCAGCCGATAGACCGGCACATTCCATAGCTTGCCGGCGATGTCCCAGAGGGCCATGTCGATCGCGGCCAGGGTGTGGACCATGAACGGACCGCCGCGAATGTCGCGATGGGCTCGGTAGATCTTTTGCCAGATGTGCTCGATGCGCGTCGGGTTTTCGCCGTCGATCAGCTCGAACAGCGCCTCGGCGAGCGGCTTCGAGACGCGCGGATCGACGCCCTTGAGATCGCCCCAGCCAACGATGCCATGATTCGTTTCGATCTTGATGAAGACGCACGGATTCACCCAGGTCGCCCTGAGCCGCGTGATGCGAATGGTCGAGGAGCGATCCGCGACCTGGGCGGCGACGTTGCGCTCGGCGGGCACGACGTCGGCGAGCAAGGCGTTGCCGGCGGCGAGAGCACCGGCGGAGGTGAGAACGTCACGGCGAGTTGGCATGGGAACTCCGGGACAGAGAACACGTTTCGATTTAGACCGCCTGCGGATTGGATTATTCTACTTTGGCGCCGGCAAATCCGCCATGAGCTTTTTTATCGTGTTGCTCGGAATCGCGAAGCCGATCGACCGCCGTGCTTCCTCATTGCCGATGAGAATTCCCAGAAACGTGCCATCCATGCCGATGATGACTCCCGGCGAAAGTCCTGGGCCAATGTTTGAATCGATTTGGAGCAGTTTTTCGCCTACATTGGCAAGATCTCTTCCGCCACTCAAGATGCCAACGCTGCAACTCAATGATGCGTCACTTCGAACATGGACGGCTAACACGGAATCGCCGAGCCTCAGTTGCTCGCCATGGTCGCTATTGGCGATCTTGGCCGCATGCAAGGGCCTGGAATGCTTGATGACCAGTAGCGCCACATCGGCCTTCTTGTCGATGAAACCAACCGTGGCCGCACATGTCTGTCCGTCGCGCAATCGGACCGTCAGCTCTTTCAATCCCCCGAGATCACGGGCATTCGCGACGACGACTCCTTTGGCGTCGAGAACGATTCCTGTTCCGGACTTGACCCGTTCTCCGTTTTGGTTGGTGGCTTCGACAACGACGATTGTTGGCCGAACTTTTTCGATGATTTCCACGGCTTTCGATCGGCGGCGCGGAGCGGCCGGGTCGGCAGGACGCTCATCTTCCGCCCAGACAACGGAAGCGACCAAGGCGACCAGGACGGCGAACGCTCTCAATGCAGTTGCAGCTTCCATGGTTCCTCCGGATAATGACTTTCCCGATTGTCTCGTTTTTCCGCAACTCTTGCAACTCTGCCCAATTCAAACTATCAAGAAGGGGCCGGTCAAGATGGGCAATTCGCACAATCTGCGCAGCGAGCGCGCCTCGCTTGGCCTTGACCGTGGACCAGCATGGCCGTTACGGTTACACTACGTGTGGAGCTTCATGAGATTAGCGCGCCGCGAGAAAAATGGAGTCGCCATCGATGAATCCTCGTATGTTCGCGATACAGTCCGTCTTCGCTTACCTTATGGCGGCGGTATGGGGCCTCCTGGCCATATTCATGGGGCCGACAAGTTTTGAAACTTTTGGCCTCATCGGCCTGGTGTTTGTTGCGTGGGGATCATTGGCGTTTCAACTATCCCAGTCCATGTGGGAAATATCGGGCAGGTTGAACCGGATCGAAGCGAAGTTGAAGCAGCAGGAAAGCATGGCCGATCAGGACACAATTACCAACTCCGCGATGAGCGCGAAATGATAAGCCCGCTGCTCGGAGTACCTCGCATGCGGGCTTGGTGAATGAAGAGATACATTTTTATGACAGTTACCTGCGTTGTAGGCCTGCAATGGGGCGATGAAGCCAAGGGCAAGATTGTCGATCTCCTCGGTCACGATCACGATTTCGTCGTTCGCTACAACGGCGGCGCCAACGCCGGCCATACCGTGGTGCGCGACGGCAAAACCTACAAGCTGTCGCTGCTGCCCATCGGCATCCTCACTAGCCATATGCGGGCCGTCATTGCCAACGGTGTCGTCGTTCATCCGGTGCGGTTCCTCGAGGAAGTGAAAAAACTGCACGAGGGCGGCATCGCCATCGACGGCGGCAACCTCGTGCTCAGCGATCACGCTCATGTGATCTTCCCCTATCACGTGGAGGAAGAAGGGCTCGGCGACGAAGGTTCCGCCAAGGCCATCGGCACCACCGGCCGCGGCATCGGGCCCTGCTACCAGGACAAGGTGGGCCGGATCACCAGCGTCCGCGTCGGCGAGTTGCTGCATCCCGAGCATTTTCGTGAGCGGCTGCGGATGATCGTGCCGCGCAAGAACCTGCTGCTGCGGGCATTCTCGGCCAACGCCCGGCAGTTCGACGCCGACGCCCTGTGCGATGAATATCTCGGCTATGCTCAGCAAATGGCCCCGTTCATCCAGGACACGACCCGGCTTTTGCACCAGGCCCTGAAAGCCGGCAAACGCATTCTTTTGGAAGCGGCCCAGGGCAGTCTGCTCGACGTCGATCATGGCACCTATCCATTCGTCACCAGCTCGAACACCTCCACGACGGGAGTCTGGAGCGGCTCGGGCATCCCGGCACGGAACCTATCGAAGGTGTACGGTGTCATCAAGGCGTACTCGACGCGCGTGGGCCGTGGACCGTTTCCAACGGAGCTGGATGACGGGCCCAGCGGCATCGGCGAGCGCATTCGGCGCGTGGGCAAGGAATATGGCACTGTCACCGGCCGACCACGCCGCTGCGGCTGGTTCGACGCCGTCGCCGTGCGCCACACGGCGACGTTGGCCGACGCCGATTCGCTGGCGCTGATGCTTCTGGACGTGCTGTCGGGGTTGGAGGAATTGAAGATTTGCACGGCGTATGAGCTAAACGGCCAGCGCATCGATTACTTCCCTGGCGACGCGTTTCTGCTGGAGAAGTGCCGGCCGGTGTATGAGAGTATGCCGGGATGGAATGCGGACCTGACGAAGGCTCGCAAGTTGATAGACCTACCGATGGAGGCACGGCGCTATGTCGATCGGTTGAGCGCGATTGTCGGACGGCCGATGTCGTTTATTTCCGTGGGGCCGGATCGGGAGCAAACAATAGTCTGTTGATGCATGGGTGCACTTAACGGAGCCTTGACATGAATCTAACTCTCAATGCAGACTTGCAGAAACTCATCGATGACCGCGTGCGCTCGGGAAAATATGCTACTCCGGAGGACGTTGTCGCGGCGGCGATCTCGACGCTTGACCAGCACGAGCGTCTCAGTGATTTTGACGTGGGGGAGTTGGACGCTCTTCTGGAGGAAGGTGAACGCAGCATCGTGGAACATGGGACTCTTGATGGTGACGAAGCCTACCAGATGCGAAGAGAACGGCGCGCTCAGCTAAGAGGAAAGGCCTCATGAAATTCCGGATTTCGCGCCGGGCCAACGCGGACATCGAGAAAATCTGCGATCGCATTGCTGAGGCTAATCCTGACGCCGCCCGGTTGATTCCTCATTTGAAAAGACAGGGAAGACCGTGTCAACCACTACCTTATCCGCCGACACCCTGAAGCGTCTCGCCGCCGCCGGCCTCGATCCCGCGCGGTTGCCGCAGCACGTCGCCGTCATCATGGACGGCAACGGCCGCTGGGCCCAGCAGCGCGGTTTGCCGCGCGTTGAAGGTCATCGCCGCGGGGTGCAGAGCGTGCGCAACACCATCGAGGAATGCTGCCGGCTCGGCATCGGGCAACTGACGCTTTTTTGCTTCAGCACCGAGAACTGGAAAAGGCCGCAGCTCGAACTCGATTTTCTCATGACGCTGCTGCACAAGTATCTCCTGGCCGAGCGCAAGGAGATCATGCAGCAGAATATTCGCTTCACCGTCATCGGCAAACGCGAAGGCCTCTCGGAGAACGTGCTGCGCGAGATGGACGAGAACGTTCGCGTCAGTGCCAAGAACTCCGGCATGGTTCTGTGCCTGGCGATCAACTACAGCGGCCGATCGGAGCTGGTCGAGACGGTACGCGCGCTGGCCCGACAGGCGAAGGCCGGCAAGCTGGACCCCGACGACATCGACGAGACGACGATCGGCGACGCCCTGTTCACCGGCGGCATGCCTGATCCCGATTTGCTTATTCGTACGGCGGGCGAGATGCGCATCAGCAACTTCTTGCTTTGGCAGATTTCCTACGCCGAGCTGTGGGTGACGCCGAAGTGCTGGCCGGATTTTGATGAGCCGACGCTGCGCGAAGCACTGGCTGACTTCGCCCGGCGGGAACGGCGCTTTGGTGGGCTAGTGTAGTCCTCACGCTCCGCGTGAGGATAGGGCGCAGCCCTTGTAACCGTCGGCCATTGCAAGTGGCATCGTTTTTTCGCCGACCCGTTGGGCAGGATGTTGTGGGACGGGCTCATGGCTTCCAAGGGCTGCGCCCTATCCTCACGCGGAGCGTGGGGACTACACTGGGGACCTTGCATGCTGACGACGCGATTGTGGATGGGTTCGCTCCTGGCGGCGCTGACGGCCGGCATGCTCGTCCTCGACAACCACCTGGCCCCGGCGTTTCCGTTTCTTTGGCTGTTTCAAATGTTCTTGAGCCTGATCGGCTGCGTCGAGCTGATCTTGCTGCTGGGGCCGGGACGCAGGCCGCAGATCATGACGAGCCTGGCCGGCGTTCTCATCATGGTGAGTTCGAACTGGGCGACGCATGCGTTGCTCGATTCGCCCTGGAGCGGAGTCCTCGGTTGTTTCGTCGGTCTGGTGCTCGCGGTGTTCATCTGGGAAATGGCCCTGTTTCAGGAGGAAGGCCGCTGCGTCGAACGGATGGGCCTGACGCTGCTGATTCTCGTGTATCTGGGCTTGCTGCCGTGCTTTTTCGCCCAGATTCGCTGGCTTTTCACGACGGAACCCGAGCGCGGCAGCATCGCCCTGGCCCTGGCGATTTTTGTGCCGAAGGGTTGCGACATCGGCGCCTATTTCACGGGCCGATTGTTCGGCCGGCATCCGCTGACGCCGGTGCTCAGTCCCAAAAAAACCTGGGAGGGCGCGATCGGCGGGCTGATTTTCGCGGTGCTCGTGGCCATCGGCCTCGATCGCTGGAGTGCGATCGGTGTGCTGCGGCATAGCCTGATGCTCGAAATCGGGTTCGGCATCAGCGTGGGTTTTGCGGGCATGCTCGGCGACTTGGCCGAGTCGCTGATGAAGCGCGATTGCCGGCGCAAGGATGCGTCGCAGGTTGTGCCGGGATTTGGCGGTGTGCTGGATGTGGTCGATGCGGTGATCTTCGCAGCGCCGCTGGCGTATGTGTGGATGCGGTGGGCAATGTAGTCCTCGTTTAGCCGCTCGCCTCTGGCGAGCGCGCGTTCGGCGTGTGCCCTGTCGCCTGTCGCGCTCGCCAGAGGCGAGCGGCTAAACGGTATTTTGTTGGAATGAAAATGACTACCGAAACCACCATCACCCTGACGCTCGACAGCCGCGATGAGGCCGTGCTCCTCTTCGGCAGCCGCGATCAGAACCTGCGTTTGATCCGCGATTCCCTCGGCGTGCGCCTCGTGGCTCGCGGCGACTTCGTGCACATCGATGGCAAGGAGGCCCAGGTCGAGCAAGCGGATCGTCTTTTCCAGCAGATGCGACTCATGCTCAAGAGCCAGGGCAGCCTCAGCCAGGAGGACGTGCGCAAGCTGCTCGCCATCGTGCAGCAGAGCGAGGACCGTGAAGGCGGCCCGCAGACGTTGGCGGTGATCGACGGCAAACGTCATGTCCGGCCACGCACCGATGGCCAGGCTCGCTATGTCCAGGCCCTGAAGGAAAACGACTTGATCTTCTGCATCGGCCCCGCGGGCACCGGCAAAACCTACCTCGCGGTGGGCATGGCCGTGATGCTTTTGCGGCAGGAGGCGGTGCGCAAGATCGTCCTGGTGCGCCCCGCGGTCGAGGCCGGCGAACGGCTCGGTTTCCTGCCCGGCGACATCGTGGCCAAGATCAACCCCTACTTGCGGCCCTTGCTCGACGCTCTCGGCGAAATGGTGGACCCCGAATCGATCCGCCGTTACATGGAAAACGACATTATTGAAATCGCCCCGCTGGCGTACATGCGCGGCCGAACGCTGAACAACGCGGTCATCATTCTCGATGAGGGCCAGAACACGACCGTGCCGCAGATGAAGATGTTCCTGACGCGCATGGGCAATGGCTCGAAGATCATCGTGACCGGCGACGTCACCCAGGTGGACCTGCCCCGGCAGACGCGCAACGGGCTCAACGACGCCGTGCATCGGCTGCGCGACCTGGAACGCATCGCCATGGTGTATTTGACCGAACACGACATTGTCCGGCATCCGCTGGTGCAGAAAATCGTCAAGGCTTATGAGGATGATAAGCCTCGCAAGAGAAAGGAGTAACTTTGGGAGAGATTTACAATTGACAATTGACAATTAACAATTGCAAATTGAAGACAGGCGTACCGCATTTCAATTTGCAATTGTTAATTGTCATTTGTAAATCTCTGCCAAGCAACCCCATGTTTGGACCCTCTCGCAAGGAACCGCGCCTGGTTCAATGGAATGATCGGCGCCGATCCAAGGAGCCGCATGAAACTGCGCTTCGACCGATCTTGCGCCTGGCGCTGGCCCTCTTCACCACCCTGGGCGTGACGGGGATCGCTGTCTGGTCGGGGCCGCCGCTGCCCTATCGGCTCGGCGAAGTCTATCCCTACGACCTGCGCGTCCGCGTCGATTTCCAGGTCGTCAATCACGTCGAATTCGTCAACCAGCAGGAGCGGGCGGCCCAGACCGATGGGCCGGTCCGCGAGCAAGCGCAATACACGGAACGGCCCGTGCTGGAAAAGTATCCGAGAGGTATGCTGCTCGTGCCGCGCGATCAGCCCATCGCTGAACGGCAGCTTGCCTTGCTCCGGCGCGAACATCGGGCCTACTTGAACGAGCTGACGCCGGAGATGAAGTGGGGCCGAGCGGGGGCCTTGTTCCTGATCTTCGCGCTCCTGGCCGGCTTCGTCGTCGTTTACGTGAGCCGTTTCCAGCTCAGCCTGGCCCAAAGCTCGCCGACGATAGCCGGGGTTTGTGTGCTCGTCCTGGCCACGCTCGCCCTGGGCGTCTTCCTGAGCAAGCCGCCCTGGCACGCGGAGTTCCTGCCGCTGACGCTGACGGCCCTGGTGCTCACCCTGGCGTACAATCCGCAGTTCGCTCTTTTGCTTTCGCTGAGCCTGGGCGTCGCCATGACGGTCATCCTCGGCTGCAACGTCGAGCACTTCCTGCAAGAGATGGGCGGGCTGGGCACGGCCGTGCTTTTGCTCCGCAGCGTCCGCACACGCACCAAGCTGGTGGAAGTTGCGACCATGTCCGCGGCTGCCTATGTGGTGATGACCGTGGCCACCGGGCTCTTGACCGGCCAAACCTGGCAGCTCGTCCTGGCCGATAGCGTGCGGCATTTCCTGTGCGGGGCCCTGGCCGGGTTTCTGCTCACGGGCTTGCTGCCGGTGGTCGAACGCTGCTTCGGCATCGTCACCGACATCAGCTTGCTCGAACTGGCCGACGGCTCGCATCCACTGCTGAAGGAACTGATCCGCCGGGCGCCGGGCACGTACACGCACAGCATCACGGTCGGCACCCTGGCCGAGGCCGCGGCGGAAGCGATCGGGGCCAATCCGCTGCTGGTGCGCGTCGGCAGCTATTTTCACGACGTCGGCAAGATGCTCAAGCCACACTACTTCATCGAAAACCAGACCGGCGACAACCGCCACGACCTGCTCGAACCGGCCCTGAGCACGCTGGTCATCATCGGCCATGTGAAGGACGGCGTCGCCCTGGCCCACCAATATCGTCTGCCACGGCCGATCGTCGATTTCATCGCCCAGCATCACGGCACCACCCTGGTCGAGTTC
>Ga0182024_10012002_pt1 | contig 17235 bp, 10 predicted proteins | sample P32metaG_FD_120480 | JGI IMG/M metagenome (GOLD analysis project Ga0182024, IMG submission 120480) | Permafrost microbial communities from Stordalen Mire, Sweden - P3-2 metaG (Illumina Assembly) | ecosystem: Environmental > Terrestrial > Soil > Wetlands > Permafrost | place: Sweden: Stordalen...
CAACGGTGAAAAAGGCACGACCGGAAACGCCGGAGCCAACGGAACCAACGGAGCCAACGGCACCAACGCCAACGGAAGCGCTGGAGCCAACGGAACCAACGGCACCAACGGAGCCAACGGCACCAACGGTGAAAAAGGCGCGACCGGAAACGCCGGAGCCAACGGAACCAACGGAACCAACGGAACCAGCGGAGCCAACGGAACCAACGGAACCAACGGAACCAACGGAACCAACGGAACCAACGGAACCAACGGAACCAACGGAACCGCTGGCACCGCCGGAGCCAACGGAACCAACGGCACCAACGGAGCCAACGGCACCAACGGTGAAAAAGGCACGACCGGAAACGCCGGAGCCAACGGAACCAACGGAACCAGCGGAGCCAACGGCACCAACGGAACCAGCGGAACCAGCGGAGCCAACGGCACCAACGGCACCAACGGAGCCAACGGAAGCAACGGTGAAAAAGGCGCGACCGGACCCACTGGAGCCAACGGCACCAACGGTGGAACCGGAACCGGTGGAGCCAACGGCACCAACGGAGCCAACGGAACCAACGGAAGCGCTGGAGCCAACGGAACCAACGGAAGCGCTGGAACCGTCGGAGCCACCGGAGCCACCGGAGCCAAAGGCGCGACCGGATCGACTGGAGCCAACGGCACCAACGGCACCGCCGGAGCCAAAGGCGCGACCGGATCAAGCGGGAGCGGGGAAGCGGAGACACACGTAGCCGCGATCACGTTCGCGCACCCGCTCACAGAAAAAGTGAGAACCGCGTACCGTACTACCCCAGAGGCAGAAGCACCTGAAGCACCCTGCTTTGGGGAAGTCGAATTCCCGAGCGCAGAACAAGGGTGGCTGTGCGTGTACAGGGGATCCGGTGAGCCAGGATTCAAAGAAAACGAAGACAAAGGCGCTGCCTTCTTCGGCTTCTCCAGCATGAACGGTGAAGAAGCTGTTGGTGGGCCCGAAGCCGGGCCGTTTGGAGAGCTGGTCGTCTTCAAGAGCACCACTGGAACACCCGGAAGCCTGTCCGCAGCGGGAAGCTGGTCCGTATCGGTCAAACCCGGTACGTTCTCCGGTGAAACCTCGGAAACGCCCGAAAAACAGCGCGGCAGCTGGGAGGTTTCGATTCCGTAGAACAGCTGACGTCGAAGTTCCGGGGTCGTTCTCCCCTCCGGGCGTCGCCTCACCTCATGTGAGAGGGCGTCCGGGGGAGACCCCGTCCATGTGAGCCTGTAATAGGCGATGTCGTCCCGGCCCCAGTTCACCGATCATTGGTGGGCTGGGGCCGGACCGTTTTGAGCAGGCACCGAGCTGTTGCAGCCCTCAGCGAGGGGCAGGTCGAGCGCTCGCTGTTTCGGGCGCTGCCGGCAGAGCGCCCGGCGCTGGCGTGCGGTGAGTCGATCGCCTGGCGACGGTGCGCTTTCTCTCCGCGCGCTACTCGGTGCCCCATCGCCTGTTCGGCGAGACCGTGCAGGTCACCGCCCCAGACCGCGACGTCATGATCATGCACCTGGGCGTCCCGGTCGCCCAGCATCAGTTGCTTCCACCGGGGGAGGCGCCGATCGCAGACTCCACTATCCGACGCCGGCGCCGAGCGGTGTGCGCCCCTCGCGGCCATGCACGCCTTCAGAGCACGCGTTCCTGGCCCTCGGCCCGCTGAAGCTCGACGGTCTGCCGAAGGTCCCGGTCCGCTCTCTGAGCGACTACCGCCACCTCAGAGCATGAGCGCGACGCTTGATCCTGAGCTCGAGGCGGGGCTTCGCCGACTGCGCCTGCGCGGAATGCGCGAGGTCGCACCGGAGCTCCTGCAGACCGCCAAGACCCAGCGCTGGGCGCCGGGGCAGCTGCTCGCCACGCTCGTGCGGGAGGAGATCAGAGCGCGGGAGGCCTCAAACGAGCGCTCCCGCCTGAAGGCCGCCGGGTTCCCGGCTCAGAAGACGCTCGAGGGCTTCGACTTGAAAGCCAGCTCGATCAGCTGATCGAGGCGCTCTACCGGGGCCTTGCCGATAACACCGTGGGCAAGCTGATCGCGCGCCTCTTGCGCAACGACTTCATCGTGATCGACGATCTGGGCTTCACCGCACTCGACAGGATCACCGCCGAGCATCTCTTCCGGTTCATCGCCGCCGCCTATGAGCAGCGCTCGGTGGCGATCACGACCAACGTCGACTTCGAGCGCTGGACCCAATTCCTGCCCGACGCCGCCACTGCCACGGCGATCCTCGACCGCTTCCTTCACCACTGCGCCGTGATCACGCTCGACGGCGAGAGCTTCCCTCGCGTGGAGGCGCGCAACGTGCTCACACCCGCATGAAAAGGACGAAAACAGCCAGGCGATCGCCAGCGCCACCATCACGCAGGGCCGCAGAACGCCCCAGTGGCGCCCGCTTCTCGCCGACGGGTGACGGATCGTCCCGCAAACGGCTCGCACACCCCCTCGGTGGCCGCACCCAGCGATCTTTCGCTCCGTGAGAGATCGCTGCAACCCCCTGGGCGAGGTCCTAAAGGGGTGGGGAATTGTCTGGCCACCAGTGGGGATTCTTGTTGGCCCTTGACAACAGCCCACACGTTGGTTGGCGCGGGTGGCCCGCAGACGCTGAGGTTCGCCTTGTTGCCAGCCGACGGCGCCTGCGCTGCGTGGAGCGGTGCTGGCCGGAAACACAGCACGCCCCACGCTCTGACATCCCGAAGCGCTCATTGCAGCCGCCCGACGGCTCTGCGCCGGCGCCCCGGGGTCAAAAAGTTTCCCTCCGCCAGCTCCTTGAGCTTGTCGATATCCAAAGCGTGCTCAGCTACCAGCTTCTTCAGTCGCTGATTCTCGACCTCCAGGCCCTTCAGGTGCTTGCCTCATCGGCCTTCATCCCGCCGTATTGAGTGCGCGTGCGGAACCCCCTTACGCTCCGCGAGCGCCCGCGCCAAAAGTCCTCTTGCGATCGCGGTGCTCGTTCAGCGAGACGGAAAGGCATAACGGAAGTGAACCAGCGACCGGCGGGTGAAGCGCCGGTGCCACCTCGACACTGGCAGGTCGGCGCAACGCCAACGGTCGAATGATGGGAGTCGATGACAGGAGACTGTCACGTCCGGTTCTGAGAGGGCGGGGGGGTGCAACTCTCGCCGGCTACCGCCCCAGCTTTTCGCCGGGGCACCGACGCTACTTTCATCCCCAAACGGTGAGGAGAATCGTACTTTACACGTAACGAGATGCCGTAGAAATGGCGGAACACAGCCCCCAAGGCCGCTGGTACTTTGCTCCTAGAAGTTGGTTTGTGCGTGATAGCCGCAGCACCGCGACGTCCGTGACGGGACGAATGCGAGGCCGTGCTCACCACATCTAGGCCCTCAGCCGCGTGCGCGCTGTGACGGCGTGTCGTGTCCTGGTTTGATCGAAATCGGAGGAATTTTTGATGCTTTTTTCAGGGATTGACAGGCGTGTTGCAAGGATTGGCTGGTACTTTGGCCGCCTCGGCATTGCGGTGACGGTCGCACTCGCATTTACCGCCACCGCTGCGACGGCAGGCAAGACGACGAATGACCACTCACACAAGGCGGGCTACGGCCACTGCAATGGCAAGAACTGTCACAAACAGGGCCCGCCCGGCCCGCGGGGAGCCACGGGAGCGACCGGCCCCAAAGGCGCGACCGGCCCAGCCGGAGCCAACGGAACCAACGGGTCGGGCAGCGGCGGAGGAGCCAACGGAACCAACGGTGAGAAAGGCGCGACCGGCCCAGCCGGAGCCAACGGAACCAACGGAGCCAACGGAACCAACGGGTCGGGCAGCGGCGGTGGAGCCAACGGAACGAACGGAGCCAATGGCACCAACGGTGAAAAAGGCGCGACCGGTCCGACCGGAACCAACGGAGCCAACGGAACCAACGGAACCAACGGAGCCAACGGAGCCAACGGAACCAACGGGTCGGGCAGCGGCGGAGGAGCCAACGGCACCAACGGTGAAAAAGGCGCGACCGGCCCGACCGGAGCCAACGGAACCAACGGAGCCAACGGAACCAACGGTGCAACGGGCGGGATCGGCCCAGCCGGGGGCGCGACCGGCCCAACCGGAGCCAACGGAACCAATGGAGCCAACGGAACCAACGGGTCGGGCAGCGGCGGTGGAGCCAACGGAACCAACGGTGAAAAAGGCGCGACCGGCCCGACCGGAGCCAACGGAACCAATGGAGCCAACGGGACCAATGGAGCAAACGGAGCCAACGGAACCAACGGGTCGGGCAGCGGCGGGAGCGGCGTGACCGGACCGGCCGGCCCGACCGGACCCAAAGGTGCGACCGGAGCCAACGGAGCCAACGGAACCAACGGGTCGGGTAGCACCGGGGGCACCGGGAGCGGGGAACCGCAGACACACGTAGCGGCGATCTCGTTCGCGCACCCGCTTACAGAAAAGGTGAAAACCGAGTACCGTACTACCCCACAGGCAGAAGCACCTGTACCACCCTGCGTGGGGGAAGTCGAATTCCCGAGCGCAGAAAAAGGCTGGCTGTGCGTGTACAGGGGATCCGGTGAGGTAGGATTCAAAGAAAACGAAGACTCGGGTGCTGCGTTTAACAACTTCGCCAGCATGAACGGTGAAGAAGCTATTGGTGGGGCCGAAGCCGGGCCGTTTGGAGAGCTCGTCGTTTTCAGAAGCACTGGAACAACCACCGGACACCTGTCCGCAGCGGGAAGCTGGTCCGTGTCGGTCAAACCCGGTACGTTCTCCGGTGAAACCTCGGAAACGCCCGAAAAACAGCGCGGCAGCTGGGCGGTTTCGATTCCGTAGAACAGCTGACGTCGAAGTTCCGGGGTCGTTCTCCCCTCCGGGCGTCGCCTCACCTCATGTGAGAGGGCGTCCGGGGGAGAACCCCGTCCATGTGAGCCTGTAATAGGCGATGTCGTCCCGGCCCCAGTTCACCGATCATTGGTGGGCTGGGGCCGGTGGCGCGATGAGCGGGTCCGGCCACTGGCGGCGTCTTGCCGGTGGAGGAACCCGCGCGCTGTCTCGGACCAGCCGGCCCGCCCGAAGCTCGCTGCACCAGCTCGCTCGCTGTGGACCAGCCTGCCTCGTCGATCCGGCTCACCAACTCGTAAGGTCGAGACGTGCAGAGCCCGGGAGGAAGCGTGAAACGAGAGCCGGGCAACACATAGCGCTGTCGAGATGTGCTAGACTCCCGCTCTACCGGCCAACTAACGGGTCGTACGAAGGTTCGTAGTACGGGAGGAGGGAGGAAACTCGTATCGCAAGGACTTCCATTGCAGACTCGCCGTGCGAGTTCTACGGCGGCTGGTTTGCGGGGTTCCCTGCGGGTCGGCGACCACGCATCATGGTTGAGTCGGCGGGCGCTCGAGGGGGCCTGACCTGCGCGCTTTCTTTCTGAGTATCAAGAGCAAAAAGCAGAGCGCGAAAAAAACGGTTGATGGCGCGCCGTCAAGGAAGGCGCCCGCAGGTACCAAAACAAACCACGTCCCGGCGTAGTACGGCCGGGACCAGGACACTGGAGGAAGAAAGACGATGAGCAAAAAGCTTTTTATCAGCCTCACCCCGTTGTTTGCTGTGGTCGCGTTTGCGATGTCGGCGGCGGCGGCGCAGGCCGCGAACAACCCGCCTGACACACCACATGTGCACTGGTTCTCCCAGTCGCCAGCAGCTGCAACCAGACTCGGAGAACCCGGAGGCTCTCCCGAACGCATAGCCACGCTCTCGTGGGGCACCCTCCAACTCGCATCGGAAAAAAAGGCGCCGATCACCTGCGAGAACGTCGGCGGCGGCGACGTCTACAACCCTGGGCCCTTCGGCGAAGGGGCCGGTAAAGGCCGGGAAGCTCCTAACGGCAAAGACGAAACCGAGAGCTTCGCTCCTTACGACTGCACCGACGAAGAATGTCCGGCCGTAGCCGGGCTGGAACTGCGTGTCCTCGGGGAAGGCCTGCCGTGGCCGTCCGAACTCGAAGAAGCAGTTGTTGGCGGGAAAAGGGTCATCAGGGACGTCAGTAAAGAAGTCCAAGTGACGATCATATGCGTGGTCGCGGGTAAATATGAGGGCTACCCAGAAACGCCCGCCCTAGTGGCGCCCCCGACGGAATGCGCCGGTCCCAACACGGAAGCCGTAAAAGCCAAAAGCAATGGGGAATCGGATCCGGAATTGATCAATGGCACGTCTGCCACGGTTCAAAGTCGGGCGAAGTTCACCGGGGAACCTGACCACTTGGAATGTGGCACCGAAGCAGAACCAAACAAAGGCACCACCACCGAAACTCTGAAAACCATCACCTACGAAAAGGGCGCTTTGTACACGTCTGATTAACCGGAGGGCAGGAACGACTCATACAGGTCCAGCGGGCCTGTGAGCAGAGAGGTGGGGCCGCGAACGTAGAGGTTCGCGGCCCCACCGGTCGTTTACGGCGGCCACCTCGAGGGCAAGTTCGCCCGGACGAGGGCGGACAGACCGGCCAGATGGTCCACCGCGAGCCGCGCCGGCATCGAGGCCCTGGGAGCACGAGATACGCGGGATGGGAGCCGGTCCGGCTAGCGGTTGCGACAACCGTCGCAGTTTCGCTACATTTGCGCTATCGTACGCAGTCCTGTGTGGTCAAATCGTCACCACACGGCTGGGAGAGGACTCGGGAGAATGATCGGCGCAGAGAACAGCAGAGCCGTAGCCATGTGCCGGCCCGCGGCCGTCGGCAGGTCTGTTCTGGGCGTGCTGATGTGTGTGGCGACGGCGCTGGCGCTGAACGCCGCCCCGGCTTTGGCGACCGGGACCCCGGAATGTCCGACCGAAAGCGGAGAAACCGCGCAACATCGCGAACTCCGCGAACAAACGGAACTGCGCCGCCACGAAAGCGACATCATCCCCGGGACCGCACGGCACTACTCCCAGGAACTCCCCGAATGCCGAGCATACGAGATGGTCAGCCCGCTCGACAAGCAGGGGTATAGCGCGGGTACCGGCAGCCAGAGCGGCCTCGAGGTTCTTCCGATGCTGGCCGCGCCAAGCGGTGAAACGCTAGGGTGGTATTCGGAAGGGGACTTCTCCCAAGCTGAGAATTATCGCGTGAACGGGAACCCCTTGAATGTCTATATCTCGCAGCGCGGCGCGTCGGGTTGGAGCACCACATCGGCGTTCGCGCCGCGCACTGCTGTAGGTCTGCCATTTCTGAACGGCCTGGCTGGTAGCGACTTCACACCCGATCTGCGCTCGGTTCACGCGAGCTGTGGCGTGACTCCGACGGGAGAGGGGGAAGCGGGTGGCCAAGGTGTCGTGTGCGCGCGTCGTGAAGGCGAAGGGCCGTGGGTGACGACCCCCAGATACGAGTCTCTCTCCGCTAGCAATATTGCTGCGCTGGCGGATTCCTACCTGGGTGGGGCTGGGTCCCACGAACATGAACTCTCGCGCGACTTCGTTCAGCCAGAAGCGCCTTTGCTTCCTCAGGACAAGTTTGTAGGGAACCGCGCCGCGATCTATGAAATTGCGGGGGTGGGATATGAAGTTGCGGGGTTGCGGCCTGCTCCGTCGCTGCGCTTGGTGAGCGTCGACCGCTATGGCCAAGGGCTGGTGATCCTTCAAAGCGAACAGCTGCACTCTCCGTCTCTCGGCGACCGGCATATAGTGGGAACGGTGGCCGGCGGCTACCTGCATGCGATCTCAAAGAGCGGCGAAGCGGTGTTCTTCACAGCAACGCCGAACCCGGTAACAATAGGTGAAGCACCGGAAGCACTGACCGTCTATGCACGCATCCCGTGCAATTTGGAATTCCCGGCGCTTGAATGCGACACCGAACGCGAAGGGAGCAACGCCGAAGGTGCGGGGAGCAAGAAGGTCGAAGTCGAAGGCCACGTCGAAGGTCGCCAAACGGTCAAGGTGTCCGACCCGAACGCGGAAGAAGGATGCGAAGAATGCAACACCGCGGAACCGAAGTCGGCGACCTTCCAGGGCGCTTCCACGGACGGTTCGAAGGTCTTCTTCACGACCACACAGGAGCTGCTGAACAACGACCCGACCACCAATCTCTACGAGTACAACTTCAACGGCCCGAAAGGCAAAAAGCTCGTGCTGATCTCTCGCGACGAATCTGAAGGCGCCAACGTGAAAGGCGTCGTGCGGGTGTCGGCGGATGGCAGCCATGTCTATTTCATCGCGAGCAGCGTGCTCACGGCGGTGCCAAACGCAAATGGTAAAGCGGCGGAAGCGGGCGCGCAGAATCTTTACGTGTACGACGAAAAGGAAACGGAACCAATCAAGTTCGTCGCAGCGGGTGCTTCGCTGAACCTGTTGGATGATCCAACAGACCTGAATCGGCATGCGCAGACGACGCCCGACGGTCGCTTTCTCGTGTTCTCCAGCCCGGAAATGCTGGCGGGAGACCTGAACGAAGAGACGGCGGAAGAGAAAACGAAAGGACGGCCTGCGCCGACCGCCGTTTACCGCTATGACTCCGAAACGGGTGAACTGACGTGGGTTTCGCATAGCGCGGTTGAAGAAGGCGGCAAGCCTTTCAAGAACGAAGAAAGCAAAGTGAAGTACGAAGGCGAAGGAAGGCCCGCACTCATCGATGCGCGACCGGACGAACACCAGGTCTTGAGTGCGGCTACTGCTGACGTGGAAGACTGGAGCAGGGCGATGAGCGGAGAAGGGGAAGAAGCGGGAGAAGCGCCGCACGGACACGATGGCGAATACATCGTCTTCACGACGAACGAACGGCTGCAGGCCAGCGACGTCAACCAATCCGGAGATGTCTACCTGTGGCACAACGGAACCGTGCGCATGATCTCCGATGGGCATGACCCGCAAGGTGTTGGAAATGAAGGGCCCGCCAATCCGGCGAATGGTGAAGGAGGGGTCACTGCCGCAGCAACGTCCGTGTCCGGCTCGGACATCTTCTTCTCCACCCGTACTCAGCTGGTGGGGCAGGACACAGATGTTCTCAGGGATTTCTACGACGCGCGCATTGATGGCGGCTTCAAAGCACCGTCGGTGCCGATCGAATGCCCGCTTGAGTCATGTCAGGGCCCAACATCGCCTCCGGAAGAGCCCGGAGCGGCACCGAGCTCCCTGTTCTCCGCCGGCGGGAACCTCGTTGGGGCCGTTGGCGGGACACTTGCGTTCCAGACTGCCACCGCGAAACCGAAACCGTTGACGCGAGCGCAGTTGCTCGCGCGGGCACTGAAGGCGTGTAAGCCCAAGCGAGGGCGCAAGCAGCGCGTGGCGTGTGAACGGCAGGCCAAGGCGAAGTACGCCAGCAAAGCGAACGCCAAGAAGAAAGCCAAGGCCAAGAAGACCGACCGGAGGGCGACGTGACGCTCGCCGCGATCGCGATGCTCGCTGGGCGGCGTGGACGCTGCCTCCTCGTCGCGGCCGTGGCCGTCGGCGCGATGGGAGTCTCTGCGGCCTCCGCGCTCGGCGCACCGATGTGGGAAATCACGATGAAGCACAAGAACTACTACGGTGCGCAGGAATATAGCTTTGAAGGGACTGTCACATCGGGCTCGGATGAAATCACACACGTGCTCCCCTACGAACGGATAGGAGGAGTGGGTAGCGAAACTTCGCCGCTCAACCCGCTCCTGCAGTTGGTCCATGGTGCGGTCCCCATCCCCGGGATCGAATTGAGGAGCGCGACGGGCATCCCCGCGAAAACCACGATCACAAAAGTCGTACTAGCCGAAACCTCACAAGGACAAGTGGTGACGATGAGCAATCCAGCCTCAGCGACGGGCAAAATCGTCATCACTGCAATCACGGCGGGCGCCTTCGATCCTCTAACCGAAACTGAAACGGGTCCTGAAAAAGCCGAAACGTTCGCCCGAGAAAGCGCCTTCAACACCTACACGATCACGGTCAAGAACACAGGAACGGAAAGCAGCGGCGCAGTCACGGTCGAAGACACGCTCCCCGAAGGGATGCTGCTGGGCGGCACTCTTTCAGGCCCGCCGGCGTTCATATCGGTGGGCCGAGCCTGGACCGCTCCGGCTGGCTCCTGCGAAGTTTCTCACGGAGAAGAAGAAGGCGCGAGGGTCGTCAAGTGCTCGACGACAAAGGCGCTCGCGCCGGGCGAATCCTACGACCCGATCAGGCTGCACGTGGACGTCACGCGCAAGGCTGCCATTCCCTCCACGACAAACGTGGCCACGGTCAGCGGTGGCGGAGCGGCTGCGTCCGCCAGCACCGGAGTAGAAGGTAAGACGACGATCACACCGGCGGTGCCGTTTGGCATCGACACCTTCGCCACAAGCCTGGCCACAAGCGTGAACGGGGAAGAAGGCGAACTCCCTGGTGGCCACCCGTCCGGCCAGCTAACAGAAATCCTGGACAACTACACCACCAGTGAGGAAAACGGATCCCTGGTAGCGGCGGGTGGTGGCCCGAAGGAACTCCAGGTGGAAGCACCGCCCGGCTTCCTCGGTAACGTGCAGACCCTGCCGCGGTGTCCCTTGGGCCTGCTGCGTGGCGCTAACGGTTCTCGCTGCCCGGAAAACACGGCTGTGGGCTACACGAATGCCAGTTTCAGTGGATCAATCCGTGGTGGTAAGCCGGAAGTAGAAGGTACCAACGCGTTGGTCTATAACATGGCGCCCGCCCCTGGGTTTCCGGCGGAGTTGGGCTTCACCGTTCATGGTGGTATACCGTTCCTGCTCGAGACAAAGCTTCGCAGCGACGGAGATTATGGCGTTACAGCGGGCGACAGCGCCGTGGGAGAAAAGCTGCTTGGCGCCAAGACCACGCTCTGCGATAACGGCGTGGGGGGAGTGCCCGGGAGCTTCTTTTGCAAGGCCCCAGCGCCAAGCTCCAAGCCCTTTTTGACGAACCCTACGGAGTGCGCGGCGGCCAAATGGGGCATGTACGTAAACCCGTGGGAAGAAGAAAGCGATTATGTGTCGAGCCACACAAGCACGCCAGCGCCGAGCGGCTGCCCGCCGCTGCCGTTCGCCCCGCAGATCGGGTTCGAGCCGAGTCTGGCTTCGGAAGGTGGCAGCACCGAGGCGGACGAGCCGACGGGAATGACTTTCAATCTCAACCTCCCGCAGGCCGGCGAATCGGCGCCAGGTGCGACGGCTGGCCGGACGCTCACATGCGAACAGGGCTCGTGGGAAAACAGCCCGACGGGCCATTCCTACGAATGGCTGCACAACGGCGCAGCGATCTCCGGGGCGACGAGCGAAACCTACACGCTCAAGGAAGCCGATCAAGGCATGGCGGTCCAGTGCGAGGTGAAGGCCAGCAATGCGGGTGGTGGCGCTGCGGCCCTATCGAGACCGGTCGTGGTCTCGCCTGTGCCGACGACGGCTGCGCCTGTGCCGCCGGCGCTCATTGTGGCCCCCACCGGGTCGGCTTTTGCCGCCGGTGAACTGACATGTGTTCCCGGGACGTGGACGGGCGCAACCACCCCGTTGACGTATCAGTGGCTGCGTAACGGCGAAGCGATCGTCGGCGCGACGGGAATCAAGTACAAAGTGCAGCCCAAAACCCCGGCTGAAGGCGGTGACGTGCCGTCAGCGCTGCAGTGCGATATCACGGGCACCAACGGCGGCGGCGCGGTCTCGGCTGTGAGCGCAAGCATCTTGACGACCCCCAAGCCAGCTCCCACGCCCCCGACGCCGGCGCCTAACAGCTCGCCGCAGATCAGTGGGCAAGCTGCCGCGCCGGCGACGCCGGAGCTCAAGCAGCTCGACATGACGCTGCCGGCGGGGATGACGGTCTCGCCATCGGCGGCACACGGGTTGCAGGCGTGCAGCGACGCCCAGTTCGGCCTGGGAACGGAATTCGGGCCCGGGCAAGAAGAACAGAAAAAACATTCAGAAGAACTGACAAAACACTTTGTACCTGAAACACCGGCCAAGGCTGCGTCGTGCCCGGAAGCCTCGCAGGTCGGCACCGTGGAAGTCTTCACGCCGCTGCTCAGCGGGGCGCCGACGGCCGAAGGCGTGCTGGAAAGCGGCCTCGGGCTGGAATGCTCGCGGGGTACGTGGAGCGGCGGTCCGGCACTCTCCTATCAGTGGTTTCGCAATGGCGTCCCCATCGCGAACGCGACCGGCGAGAAGTACGCGGCTACCTCCGCAGACGAAGCCAAGGCGATCCAGTGCCAGGTGACGGCCACGAACGAAGGCGGTAGCTCTGCCGCCGTGAGCCGCCCGGCTGTACAGGGGGAGAACGCAGCCAGCATCGCCCACAGCGAACCGATCCCGCCACCGCTGCCGCCATCGAGCATCGCCGCTCCGAGCGGCGATGCGTCACCGGGCAGCACGCTGACGTGCGCCGGCGGCGTATGGACGGGCAGCCCGTCGCTCTCCTACCGGTGGCTGCGGGGCGGCGCGCTGATCGCCGGGGCAGAAGCGGAAGCGTACCCGCTCACGGCGGCAGATCAGGGCAAGGTCATCCAGTGCCAGGTGACGGGCACCAACGCCGGTAGCTCGGTGATCGCCGACAGCGCGGGCGTCATCGTCTCGCCCGTGCCCTCGCCAACGCCGCCGCTGCCGGGGGCGGCGTTGCAGGGCCAGTTGTTCGTCGGCGAACCGGAATGCGGCAACGCCAACCATCCCGAACAGCCGACGTGCACGAACGAAGACGCCAAGGACGGCAAGCTGTTCCGCCTGTTCATACAGCTGCAGGATGAAAGCGCCGGGCTTGTCGTGAAGCTCCACGGCTCCACCCGCGTCGCCAACACGGAAACGGGCCAGCTGGAATCGGTGTTCGAAGACCAGCCGCAGCAGCCATTCGAACTGCTCACGCTGAAGCTCAAGGGTGGCCCGACGGCGCCGTTGGCCAACCCGCAGAGCTGCGGCCCGGCTACGACCGCCGCAGATTTCACTCCCTGGAGCACACCGTCCACTCCCGACGCAACGCCCACATCGTCGTTCAACGTCGAAGGATGCCCGGCGACGATGCCGTTCAGCCCATCCTTCAACGCGGGCACGACGGGGCCCAACGCGACCGCCGCCGGTATGTCCACCTCGTTCTCGCTCACGTTCTCCCGCCAAGACCGCGAACAGGACCTGTCGGGAGTCCAGGTACACATGCCGCTGGGGCTTACGGGGAAGATCGCCGGTATCCCGCTGTGTGGTGAAGCGCAGGCCAACGCGGGGACGTGCGGCCCCCAAAGCGAAATCGGCACGGCGACATCCCTCGCCGGTCCAGGGCCGGATCCCTTCCCCGAGACGGGGCGCGTCTATCTCACCGGCCCCTACAAGGGCGCGCCGTTCGGCCTGTCGGTCGTTACCCCGGCGGTCGCGGGACCGTTCAACCTCGGCAACGTGATCGTCCGCTCGGCGATCAGCATCAACCCCTATACCGCGGCGGTGACGGTCACCTCCGATCCCCTGCCGCAGTTCCTGGATGGCGTGCAGCTGAGGCTGCGGGAGGTCAGCGTGAACGTCGACAGGTCCGGGTTCATGTTCAACCCGACCAGCTGCTCCGCACAGCGGGTCTCGACGACTCTCTCCGCTCTTCAGGGCGCTAGCGCGCAGGTTTCCTCACCGTTCGGGTTGGGAGGCTGCACGAGCCTGCCGTTCAAACCCACGTTCACGGCGTCCACGCAGGCGCACACAAGCAAAACCGAAGGCGCGAGCCTGGACGTGAAGGTCAGCTACCCGCCGGGAACCTACGCGAACATCGCCAAAACCTTGACCGAACTGCCCACGGCGCTGCCCTCGCGCCTGACGACACTCCAGAAAGCCTGCCTCAGCGCGGTGTTCGAAGCCAACCCCGCCGCGTGCCCGGAAGGCTCGGTGGTCGGCTATGCGACGGCGCACACGCCGCTGCTCAACGTCCCGCTCAACGGGCCGGCCTATCTCATCTCCCACGGCGGGGCAGCGTTCCCCGACCTTGAGATCGTGCTCCAGGGCGAAGGCGTGGAGGTCATCCTCGACGGGCAAACTGACATCGTAAAAGGTGTCACCAAAACGACGTTCAACGCCCTGCCCGACTCCCCCGTCTCGACGTTCGAACTGAACCTCCCCGAGGGCCCGCACTCGGCCCTCGGGGCGAACGTAAACGTGTGTACAACGCCGTTGAACTTGCCCACGACGCTAACCGGCCAGAACGGCGCTGTGATCAAACAGACCACGCACGTCGCCGTCACGGGCTGCCCCCCAACGGTGTCGATCACAAAGACGAAGCTCTCGGGTAACGCCCTGCTGGTGACGGTCAAGACGAGCGCCAAGGGCACTGTGAAGATCAGCGGCCCGGGCCTGAAGACGGTCAAAAAGAACCTGACTGCCGGCACCCATCAGATCCGGGTGGCACTCACCAAGGCAGGCAGGTCGAAGCGCAAGCACCGCAAGAAGACGAGTGTGCATATCAGCCTGACGGTGGGCAAGCAGGCGGTCGCCAAGGCGACGACCGTGCGGCTGTAGCGCGCTGTCGAGCGCGGGCTCCTCGGCACTCGCGGCGGGATGGGTCTGCGCAGGTCCCCGGACGGTATAGGCGCCGCCTGAATACTCCCCACTCTTGGCCGGTTGGAAAAGGAACCCCCTGTTGGGGTGAGAGCCTGACTGGGTTAGCAGAGAGCCCCTGTGGGTTCAAAGCTCGATGCCCACCGCGAGCAGATTGCTCAGCTGCTGCGCGATGAGGAGGGCATCACGAACACCCGTATCCGCGAGCTAATCACAGAAGCCGGCTATCAGGGCTCAAAGACGATTCTCGATGACTATCTGCGCGAGCTGCGCCCGATCCTGAGCCCGAAGCGCACCTATCAGCGTACGATCTATCGCCCCGGCGAGCTCGCCCAGTTTCGACCTGATCGAGCCGAGGCTAGAGATCCCGGTCGGCCATGGGCAGACCCGCAGGGCTACGTCGTGATCTGCGAGCTCGGCTGGTCTCGCGCTGCCGCCGGCGCTCTCGTCTTCTCTAAGCGCTTTGAGGACCTCGCCTTCGGCTGCCTGTCATCGCTCGGCGCCCTGCCGGAGACGATCGTGTGGGACCCCGCGAGGGAGCGATCCACGACGGTCACGGCAATGCGAGCGAGGACCTCGCCGCGTTCTGCGGGCGCTTGAAGCTCGGCTGGCGGATCCTCCAGGCACGCGACCCGGAGTCAAAAGGGCGCTCTCGAGCGGACCCACCGGTTCATGCGCACGAGCTTTGAGCCGGCGCGGGCTTCGCCAACCCTCTGGACTTCCAAGACCAGCTCGACCGCTGGTTCACCGAGCGCGCCAACCCCCGCTTTCATCGTGGCATCCGCGCCGTTCCCGCTCAGCGCCTGATCGAAGAGGCAGAGCGCATGCGCTCGTTGCCCTCGCCGATGCCTCAAACCGCGCTGCGGAGCGTCCTTCGCGTCCCGCAACAGCCGGAATGCCAGCCGGCGGAATGCCCGCCCGTGGAATGCCAGCCGGGGGGCGCGACGCGCCTCATTTGCCGCCCTGGCATTTTTCGAGGCGTAGTCGAATTTCCACCGGTATCGATGGGGCGGCCCGCGGCACGGGGGATTGCGCCACTTCTGGGATGGTCGCGCCCTTGCGCAATACCAGTTCGAGGGCAAGCAGTTCAGAGAGCGACTGGCCCTTTTCCTCCTTGCTGAACTCCTGCTTGTGAAGGACGCACGTGCAGAGCGACGCGGAGCCTTTCGCGGCTTGGCACCTGGCGATGAAGGTGACTTGGAAGTTCTCGGGGTAAGTCTTTATTTTGCGCAACCGTCGCTCTTCGGCTTCGATGAACGCCTTTTTGGCGGCCTTGCTCCGCGCACGGGCTTGAGCGACCGCTTTAGCGACCCGTCGTTCGCCGGCCTGTTTTTCGGCGGCATGTTCTTCGGCAACCTGTTTTTCGGCGGCATGTTCTTCGGCGGCATGTTGCTGGCGTTTGGACTTCGCTTCAGCGGTCGTGGGTCTGTTGGCGTTGCTCGTAGGCTGTGCGCCCCCATGTCCTGTGGTTGCGCCTGTGGGTCCCGGGCTTTGGCTTGAGCCCTGGGCGGTGGTCTGAGGGGTCGCGCCGCTGGGCGCGCTTGCGCTGGCGGTCGTGCTCGCCGTCTTTGTCGAGCCGCAGCCGCTGACAACGACGGCCACGCTGACAGCGATCGCCAGCCCGAGGGGGAGGGTGAAGTGAAGTGGTTTGCGCATGGTGTGCGGATCCTAGACGATCCTAGGGGAGGGCGGGTCTGCGGTCCTGCGTGGGCCTTGTGCTGTCATCCGTTTGCCGCCCCGGCTTCATCGCCCGCCGAGCGTGAGCGGCCCGCGCACGGCTCCACCGGGGAACTGAGCGTCGTGGATGCTGACATAGAATTTCGACGGACGATCCTCGATCACCCCGAGATTGACCGAAGGCTCGTGGACACAGCCTGAAGAATTGTAGACGGCGCCGAGCTGATACCCGCCGCTCCCCGTCCCCCCCGGTACCTTTTGGAAGATGCGCGCCACCGTCGGCGCAGTGACGTTCTTCAGCTGCGAGAACTGCCAGCAGAGCTCATCCGTGGAAGCCTCGATGTTGATGGTCGCTATGCCAGATCCGTTTGGGGCTCCCCCTGTGACGCCGGCAAGGCTGACGCTGTAGGTCGCCGATCTGACTGGCGCGACGCCTGGCCGGAGCGAGGAAGTCGTCGCAGGCACGGTCGCCGCCGTGTTCGTCTTGCCGCAACCTGCGAGCGCGAGCGCGACGACGGCCAGGGAAACAAACGCGGTCCTGCTACGCATCCTCTCCTCCCATTCTAACGAGTTCGTCGATGTCCGGCGTGCGCAGGTGCGGCGCTGGAACGAAACTCTACAGTCTGCGCGCGCTGACCGCGCAGCTTGTCGCCGATTGATCGGCAGCGCCATCCGGCGGCAAGATGGACTAGCAAATTCGCTGACACGTTGACCTTTGGCACGCCGTGGTACCTAGAACGCAAACAGCCCCGAAGGGACATTCGGGGCTGCAAGCAATAGGGCCTAATCTAAGCGCTAGGTGTCTACTATTTCCAGGAGGAGACCTCTGACGCTACGGAGTAAGGTATCAGCGGCCTCGTAGGTGATGTTCCGCTTTTTCTACGACATTTGGTTGCGTAGAAAGTACTGCATCCCGCCGGTTGCCCAGAGCGCAGGTGTGCTGCGCCCATGGACGCCCTCGATGTCATGCAACGCAGCCGTAGCTCGACGCTCTGGCCGTTCTGGGCTGCGCCGGAGATCTCAGGGACCGCGGTGTTGGTCGGGCCTACGGCGCCGCCCATTCCTCGATGCGGTTGTTGGCGGTATCGGCGATGAAGACGACACCGGAGGAGCTCACGGCGACTCCCTCTGGGCTTGAGAACTGGCCGTTGCCCGAGCCGGCGGAGCCGAA
>Ga0182024_10012003_pt1 | contig 17235 bp, 20 predicted proteins | sample P32metaG_FD_120480 | JGI IMG/M metagenome (GOLD analysis project Ga0182024, IMG submission 120480) | Permafrost microbial communities from Stordalen Mire, Sweden - P3-2 metaG (Illumina Assembly) | ecosystem: Environmental > Terrestrial > Soil > Wetlands > Permafrost | place: Sweden: Stordalen...
AATGTTTTGGGATCAATCGTCGCGGAACCGATTTTGAAATTCTGTTCCGGATAATTTTTTTCGACCGCTTTGCCGCTGCGCCGCAGCAACGCCTGGATTCGCGCGAGCAATTCGCGCACGCCAAACGGTTTTGTCACATAATCATCCGCGCCGAGATCAAGGCCGACGACTTTGTCAATTTCCTGACCTTTCGCGGTGAGCATGAGAACCGGCACGGGATTTTTTTTCGCGCGCAACTGTTTGCAAATGTCATAGCCGCTCGCGCCCGGCAGCATGACGTCGAGCACGATGAGCGCGGGCTGAAATTTGGCGACGACGGCAATCGCCTCGTCGCCGCGATTGCACGAGGCGGTTTCGTAATTTTCACTTTTCAAAACTTCTTCCAGTCCCAGCAAAATGTGCGGGTCGTCCTCGACGATTAAGATTTTAGTTTTCATTTTTGTAGCGGCGGTCTGTGACTGTCGCATTGGTTCGGCGCTCATAGAGTCGCCGCTACAGGGATTCTCAAAATAAAACAGCTCCCACCGCCGTCGCGCGGTTCGTAAATCACGTCGCCGCCGTGTGCGCGCGCGATTTGCCGCGCAATCGTCAGGCCAAGTCCTGAACCTTGAATCCCGCTGCTCAACGAATCGTGCGCGCGATAAAATTTCTCAAAAACTTTTTCCTCGCTGCCGCGCGGCACGCCGGAGCCGCGATCCAGGATTTTTATTTCTGCGTGAGACAACGGCGACTGCCTTTGCGTCAGCAGCAACGTGATTTCCTTTCCGCCGTTGGAATACTTTTCCGCGTTGGACAAAAGATTCATGATGATTTGAGAGAGCGCATCGGCGTCGCCGCGAATGGAAACCTGCGCGGACGGCAGTCCGCAGTCAAACTTGAACCCGTTTGTTTCGAGGTGCGGACGGAACGTTTCCGCCGTAGAACGCACGATGCCGGCCAGATCGCACGGCTGGAAATTGTATTTCTTCTCGCCGCTTTCCATGCGTGAAAAATCAAGGACGTTGTTGATGAGCCGCGTGAGCCGAGCCGCCTCGGCGGTGATGATTTGCAAATAAGATTTCTGTTTTGCTGAGTCATTCACGCGGCCTTCGGCAAGCAGTTCGGAAAACATGCGGATTGAAGTCAGCGGCGTTTTCAATTCATGAGAAACATTGCTGACAAAATCCGTTTTCTGCCGCGCGCGAGTCAATTCGAAATTCAAATTGCGGACGATGAGCCAGCTTCCGACGACGATGGCCAGCACGAGCACGGCGATAAGCAGCCCGATGGTGATATTGGCAATGCACGCGGCTCGCATGAGCGCGGTGGGATCCGCGAGATACGCGGCAACTTCCCAATGCGGCAGCGCATCGCCGATTTCCGTGGCGACGAACGGGTGCTTCCAGTTCGCTTGAAATCTGGACCGCGAAAAGGCGACGGGCTTGGCGTTGTCGTCGAGAATCGCGATGCAAATCTCGTTTTGCAGCGCCGGATCAGGCTGTATAAGTCCGCGCAAACCGTCCACGATGCGGTTCAAATTCAATTGTGCGCCGAAAATCAAATCCGGCTGAGTGCTCAAGCGATGCCAGAACATGAGATTTAATTTGTTTTGCAAAAACCGCGCGAGCATCCCGTCGGTCTGGTCGCCGATGAGCTGGGCAAACTCGGCTTCGGCGGGAATGACTTTTGATAAATTTTTCTGCTGCCCGTCCACCGCGCCTTCGTCCTTGGATGTATCCGAGATTTGATACATCTGGCTCTGCGGACTGACCGCGCGGGTTTGTGCCGCCTTGTAATTGAGCGTGTTCTGGGTTGGCGGCTGGCCGGTGGTGTCTTTTCTGGCAGCGATATCGTCGAACGCAAATGCCTGCGTCGGTGGCACGGCAACCGGGGATGCTGGCGCGTTCAAATCCTTGGCCACCGCCATTTCCGTTTTTTGTTGCGGCGCCGAAGAAATCGAATCGGCGAGCGAACTGTTCACCGTCGCCGGTTGCACTGTGTTGGCACTGCTGGAATTATTAGCTCCGCCGCCAAATCCACCGCCGCCGCCACCAGCGCCGCCAATTCTGCCGCTGGAAAAATTATTCGCGGCCAAAGTTGTGGATTGACCGGAGGGCGCGGAAGCAAAAGTGTTTGGCGGCGGTGCGGCGGCACTTGGCATGTCCGATTGTCCGGCAAGTTTCAATTGCAGTCGCTGTTGCTGCGGCGCTCCGGCGGAACTGGCGGAGACCGAGTTTAGCGCAAACGAAGATTGGTTCGCCTGGCTGCGACCGAATCCAAACGTGTTGGCGTTGGCATTGTTCGCGCTCGAATAAACCTCCACCGGCTCGCGGTTGCCGAGGAATCCGCTGTTGTCCAGGCGGAACATCTGCGCCTCGGGGCGAGTGTTTGGCGCGGGCGAAAGGATTTTTCCCGACAGCGTAACGCAGAAACCAACCTCGGCCAGCGGCCAGTTGCGCCGAAGCTGCTCGTCAAATTGCGCCGCGACTTCGTCCGCATTTTTGTTGGCGGCGAGATTTTCAACCTGCGCGCCAAATTCCTGCTGCCGCTGCGCAAGATAATCGGAAATGTTTTGCGCGAGCGAATCGGTCACACGCTGGTCAAGCAAGGACTGCTGGCGTTCGATGAGGAATTGCTGGTCGCGCAGCGAGCGCACCGCCAGCCACGCGAGCACGAGGCTCGGCAGGATGACGGCAAGCACAAAAACCAGCGCGACTTTTTTCATTTGTGATCTGTGCGAAATATCCCAAGTTCGCGCTCATAACCAAGCTCATTTTGACAATTCATCCGGTGAACGCTTCGACAGGAATTCAATGTCCCGCTTTGAGCGCATTGACGCGCGCTTCATACGCTTTGAAAAACCGTTCGTTGAGAAATTGATTTTGGTCTCCCTGCGCGAATTGTTCGAGCAATTTCTTCTCGAATGCCGGCGTGAGCAATTCGCTGCGGCTCACCAGCACGCGCGTCTGACGGCTTGGTGGTGGATCAACCGTCAGCGGTAGCACCGAGCTTGTGAAGCTTTCGGGCCCGATCCAAAACGCACGCAGGCCCGGCCGTTCAAAATAACTGAGCCACCACGTTTGCAGCATCGCGTCGGCTTCCTTTGGAAACAGGCCCGCCTGGATCAACGCGCCGCGCATCGTCGCGTAAACCTCGTGCTGCCAGTTTGTCGAAGTCACCGGCTCGGCAAGTGTCACCATCCGCGTTTCTCCGGCCTTCAACGAACCGAGCAGCACAAACCTTACTTCGTCACCGTATCGCGGGTGATTGAAGATGAGCATGGCTGGAACTGGCGCAGATGAAGTGTTTTCGATGCGCAGGGTGTCATCCGCTGGCAACGTGAATTTCACCGGCAAGGAAAAATTTCCCAATCCGCGATAAAAAAGAAATTTCTCCGCCTCGCCGTCTTTCGTCCGCACCAAAGCCGAGTCGGTCTGGCGCGGATAAAGCCACGTCGGCGTCGCGCCCGGCTTGAAAACTGACGCATTATCGTCCACCGACAGTGGCTGAACCTGCACATCCCAATCAATGCTGCCGTTGTATTTTTTTTCAAAATCAATGCCGCCGCCGTCGGGCATGGCGAAATTAGTGTAAGGCGGTGGAGTTTCCCCTCCGCTGCGTTGCGGAAACCACTGGCTGATGGAGCCGCCATTGAAACCGACATGAACGTGCGCCTCAAAAGGCTGCTCCGTGTAAAAATATATCACCGGCGTCTCCATTTTGATCGTCACATTATGAAGTGGGCGAATCCAACCCTTGACGAAATACGGCCCCATCCCTTCATGCGAATGAACAAAGAACGGCAACGGTTCTTCTTCCTGCTGGAGTCCCGGCAGCAACACGCCGTCCGAACCGGACACGGAAGTGAACGTGCCCCATTCGTGAACGGTGTAATTGGCTTGAGCGCGGACAACTTGAGAAAATATTCCCAAAATTGCGGACAAGCAGAAAAGTTGAATAAGTTTTTTCATGTCAAGATTTTGTTAACGACGGTGAAATGACATTTAGCTCCGTCCCTTCAAATGGAATTGAAGTGGTGTGAACATTCAATAAAGGGCCCAATTCAAAAATGTTGGTGTAACCGTAAGACCGCAACGAGGTGTAAGTAGATATGTTGAGCGAGGCGGAAGGAGCTTTTGTAGCAAATGAGACCGGGCTGCCTTCAAAGTTGTTATTGCAGTAGATCAGAATTTTTACGTCTTTTGACGAAATGATTTTTGCCAAAGTCCCGGCGGTGAAGTCAGTGAATGGAAGATTGACTGCGCCGCGAATGTGCCGGAGTTCATATTTTGAAGCGCTTCTGGCGTCCAAAAGAAAGGCCTTTTTGTCGGCCATGGCTTCTATGAACTGCGGTTCGGTCAGGCGGTGGGATTCCCGTTCGCTCGCGGAAGCGACAACAACCTTTTGAAATTCCTTGTAATCAATGAGCGGGTTTGGAATCGGTTCGGTGGCAAGAATTGAACTGGCGCCGATAAAAAATGTGAAAAGCAGTGTTTTCATTTTGACAGGTGTTTTTGAGTTAGTCTGATTTTGAATTGCGCGTGTTGTAAGATTGCGACTGCAAAGTTTTGCGTGCAGCGGAATCAAAACCGCCGCCGCCGTCAGACCCGCCACCGCTTATCTTGCCGCTGAAATCGTCAAGATTGTTCGTCTCGGCGCGGATTTGCATCTGCACGCTCGCCGGCGCGAGGGCGAAAGAACCGTTCAGCGCGGCGGACTGGGCCTTGAGAATTAACGCGGCCTGCTGGTAATTCCCTGCGTCCGCCTGCGCAATCGCCTCGTCCTTCGCCACGGCGGTGAGCATCAGTTCCTTTTCCGCGTTCACCGCGCCGTTGACCGATCCGTCGGAAATTTTCTGGTCGTCGGTGAAGTTAATTGTGGCGACGCCTCCGGCCGACTGCACGCCGCCATCACCGAGTTCATCCTTGTAATTCAGCCGGACACGGGCGACTTCCGACTGGTTGCCCTTCGCCATGCAGCGCAAAAAAAGCTGGCGGTCCTGGCCGGTGGTGAACTGGCTCAAATTCACCGTGGCTTTTTGGTCGTCAAATTTCTCGGGGCGGCCAATGAAGCCAAGGGGCTTTACACCGTCGGGGCAGGTGATCTCGATCCGCACGTCCCGCGCGGCCACGGTGAGCAGTTCGCCGAGCTCCTTGGCGAAGATTTCCGGAAGTTTTTCCGTGTCCTGGACATAATAATAATTGGCGTCGCTGGCCTCGGCCAGTCCCGCCATCAAATCCTCATTGTAATCGTCGCCAACCCCGATGGTCGTGACGGAAATCCCCTGTTCGGCAAGATCGCCGCCAAGCCGGCGCAACTGGCGCGGCGAACTTGGCCCGACATTTGCAAGCCCGTCGGAAAGCAGGATGACGCGGTTGATCCGTTTCTCGGAAAAAAATTCCTGAAGCTGGTCGGCGCCCATTTTCACGCCGGCATAGAGCGCCGTGCTGCCGTCGGCCTCGATGCTTTCGATTTTTTCCTTCAGCGCCTCCTTGTCTTCGACCTTTTGCGCCGGGACAAGAACCTGCGCCACGTCGCTGAAAATGACGAGCGAAAAAATATCGTTCGGCGCGAGCCGGTCCACCAGTTGCATTGCGGCCTGCTTTGTTTTTTCCAGCTTCGCGCCGGCCATGGAACCGGATTTGTCCAGAACGACGGTGAGATTGAGCGGGGTGCGCCTGGACTTCTGTTTTCCGGCGATGGCTGAAAGGTCAATTTTGATGACAACCTCCTGCGGCGTGTTTTTTACGACATAGCCGCGCTCCGGCACGAGGTTGAGTTGCAGGGTTTCTCCGGCGAACAGGTTCGCTGTGAATGTCGCCGCCAGGCCAATCATGAACAGAATGTTTTTCATGCAGCCATTCTGCCCGATTGCCGCGAAGAGTTGTCATCGGGATGTCAAAGGTTTGTAAAAGAATTGTATGACGCAAAGCTTGGGAAATAAGGAATGCGGATGCATTCGGCGACGAGCGCGTCACCGCCACGCCGCCAGCGCCCGTAGCGCGGCTTGCTTGAGCGCCAGCTCCAGGTGCGGCGAGCGAAGCTGGTGGCAGCCGACGTGAGGAGGCTCCATCTAAAATTCAGAATTCCGAACTCCGAATAAATTTGAGCCTTGTCACATCGGCTGCTACAAGGGCAGGGGATCGTCTGGTTTTGAAATGTCTCCAAATCCACCGTCCGCGCCAGCGGCGCCATCCAGCCGCAGGGCCGATACCGCTCGTCGCAATGCAGCACAATGGCATCCATCTCTAGCAGGCCGGAAAGAAAATTGGACGAGATCGTCACCCGCGCGCCGCGATGATGACTGAACGCAGCCGCCATTTTAACCACAGATTAACACAGATGGACACAAATTCATTGGCCGCAAAAAAACACAAGACGCAAAAAGTTTTCTCCCTCTCCGCGTTCGTCGGACGAATGAGGGCCGGGGTGAGGAGTCGAATAATTCCAATGCCCCTCTAGCCGTGTTCGCGCCCGTCGGGGCAGGCCGGTTTAACCCATTTGTTTGTCATATAGATTATCCCGGATCATTTTACATCCGACTTGATGTCCTCAAACTCCTTCTGCACATCCGGCGGCGTGGGACGATCACGAAAGGCCAGAGCGATTCGCTGGAATGGCAGTCGTAGCACGCCGCGTGCAGCATCGCAGCAACTTGCGGCGGCGGCCGGTTGCTCGCCATCAAATCGCTGACGACGGGCGGCTTTATGCGCGGGGGATTTGTGAGTTGCAACAAGGCGAAGCCTACGACGAGCGCGACGAAAAGCCATTTCAATTTTCTTTTCAAAAGATTAATCGGTTCTTCATTTCAAAGACTGGACATACGCAACCAGGGCGGTGATCTGCGCCGGCTGAAGCTTCCCGGCGAACGCCGTCATCTGTTCAGCCTTGCCCTTGCGAATCCGGTTGGCGATCCAATCGTCGGCCAGACCCAGGTCGTGCAAATCCGGGCCGTCGTCACCGTGCGCGTCGGCCCCGTGACAATGCGCGCAGTTCTTTAGAAACAAAGTGCGGGCGTTGATGGTGCCTGCGGCATGGACGTCCGGGTTGTTGGTTTGTTGAGCCATGCAGGTCAACCCGGACGCCACGAGCGCCATGACAGTCAAAATCTTTGCGGTCATGAACTGGTGATCAGCTTAACGTCGAATCCACCACGGCCAGTGAAGTTTTGCCTTCGACATAATTCACGTCGGTGATGCCGGGATAATCATTTAATTTTCCGGCGTCCACTTTCATCGGGCCGGGTTTCGGCGCCTTGCCGGGTTCGGGTTGCGGGAACGCCGTGGACATCGCCGTGTGAAATGTAATGCGGCCTTCCACTTTTTTCACCACCTGATGGATGTGACCATTGAGAACAGTGACCGAGCCAAAACGTTTCAGATAAGTCAAAGCCTGCGCGCCATCATCCGTGCCCCAACCCCATTCGGGATAAACCATCCAGAGCGGAATGTGCGCGAATACGACGATGGGCGTCTCGCTGGAGCGGTCATGCAAATCGGCTTGCAGCCACGCCAACTGATCCGCACCAAGCGCGCCAAGTCCGTTTTGCTGGATGTCCACCACGTTCACGAGACCGATGAAGTGAACGCCGTTATGGTCGAAACTATACCAGCCTTGGCCTTTGGTATTTTTTCCGAAGCGGTCGAGATAACCTTTGCCGTTGTCGCCGGTGACATCATGTTCGCCGGGCACATAAAGAACCTGCTGCGTTTTGATGGTCTTCATCAACTGGTCAACCGTGTCGAATTCATCCGCGCTGGCCAGGTGCGTGAGATCGCCCGTGTGCAGCACAAAATCCGGCGCGACGGGCATCGCGTTGATGCGCGCGATTGCCTGCTTGAGCGTGCCGACCACATCCTTGTTAATCACCTCCTTGTTGAAGCCGATGTGCGAGTCGCTGATCTGGACAAAGCTGAAACTGCCCTTGGACATCATGCTGTCCACGTCCGCCGCCCTAGCCTTCCGTGGCAACAGCGCCGAGCCGAGCATACCGCCGGCGACCGTCCAAATCATTCCCGTGCCGGCCCAGGCCATGCACGTCAGAAAGCCACGGCGGTCAACACCGTCGTTTTCAGTTTTTTGGCCGGGATTGACGGCATCCCTCGTCAAACGAATTTCCAGTTTGGTGTTTTGTTGTTTGTTGTCGTTTTGCATAGGTTTTGAACTTGTTCAATCCTCCAGACCGCGCGCCATCGGGATTTATTCCCGGCAGGTTGAAAGTAATTTGCGGAACGAATTCCCTTGATACCCACGCCGCGCACTGGATGGTCAATTTCATGTGACAAAAATCCAGACCGCGCCCGCGCGACAATTATTCCTGAAATAATAAAATGAGACTTCTGCAAAACCACTGTAGCGGCGCTCTATGAGCGCCGAGGGGCGTGGAATTGCCAGCAAAAGCACGGCGGTCACAGACCGCCGCTACAATGAAATGCGAGTTTTGCAGAGGTCTCAAAATAATTTCCGGGAATAAAATCCCATGCAGAATGGTCTTGCTAATTGACAGCGTGGATAAAAAATAGCCCCGGTGGACGAAAGCGAACGATTGAAATTATTTGAGCAGACTGTGCTGCCGCATCTGGATGCGGCCTACAACCTCGCGCGCTGGCTCGCAGGCAACGACCACGACGCGCAGGATGTGACGCAGGAAGCCAGCCTGCGCGCGTTCAAGTTCTTCGGCGGCTTTCGCGGCGGCAACGCCCGCTCGTGGCTGCTCACGATTGTCCGCAACACGTTTTACAACTGGCTGCGGAAAAACCGCCCGGCGGAAATCGCCGGTGAACTTGATGACGAGGCGCTGATGGTCGAGGACGTTTCCTTGAACGCGGAAACAATCAATCTGCGCCTGGCCGACGCCGACGCCGTCCGGCGTGCCATTGCGGAATTGCCGGTCGAGTTCCGGGAAATAATTGTCCTGCGCGAGATGGAAGGATTCAGTTACAAAGAAATCGCCGACCTGTCCGACGTGCCCATCGGCACCGTCATGTCGCGCCTCGCCCGCGCGCGAAAGCAGTTGCAGAAACTTCTCGCCGGCGAATTCAAACCCGGAGGTCAAAAATGAACTGCCAGCAAGCCAAACCGCTCATTGATTTTTATGCCGACGGTGAACTGGACGCCGCCGGAATTTTGGATCTGGAAAAACATATCCACGACTGCCCCGCGTGCGCGCTCGCGCTGCGCAACGCGCAGACATTAAAAAAAGCGCTGAAGCTGGATTCACTTTTCTTTACTGCACCAACTGAACTGCGCCGCCGCATTAAAACTGAATTGCGTTCGCAAATTGAAACAAAATCTCGATGGAGTTTTTGGAATTGGAACTGGCTGACCACGGCGACAACCGGCGTTGCCACCGCCTGCCTTGCGCTGCTCCTGACCTTGTCGCTGACCCGTCCTTCAGCGGAACAACGGCTCACGCAGGAAGTGGTTTCCAGCAACATCCGTTCATTGATGGCCGACCACATACTTGATGTGGTGTCCACCGACCAGCACACCGTCAAACCGTGGTTCAACGGCAAACTCGACTTCTCCCCGCCGGTCAAGGATTTGGCGGCGCAACAATTTCCCCTCGTCGGCGGCAGGCTGGATTACATCGGCGGACGCAGCGTGGCCGCGCTCGTTTTTCATCGCAACAAACACGTCATCAACCTCTTCATCTGGCCGGTGAACGAAAAAGATTCCAGCCCCGCCGGGGCCGCGTCTATCCAGGGCTACAATGTTATCCGCTGGACAAACGCAGGCATGACTTTCTGGGCTGTGTCGGACTTGAACGAAAAGGAGCTGATGGAATTCGCCCAGGATTACGGATCAACAAATCCGCTTTGATTTGCCCGTGGACGAAACGCTGAAACCCAAGGCAAATCGCTGCCGGTGGAAACCACGGAACTTCGCTCATCACCGCTCATCGCGCAGACTTTGAGCGCAGGACTTTTGGATTAGCGGTTCACTTCATCCTTCGCATGTAAGCGGGCCGGGTTGAGGAGCCGGATTAAATCAGGTGTTCACCCCATGGCGATGGAAGGTTTGCGGGCGTATTTTTAAAATATGAAAATCAAACTGGCCCGCATGGACACTCTGAATCTTCTGGCTGACGGGATCAAGATCGGGCTGGCCGTTACGATGCTGATAGTCTTGACGGGATGCATCGGCGTCGTGGATGACGGAGGTTACAGTGACGGTGGCGTTGTAGTTGGCGGGTGGGGTGGTTGGTGGGGCGGCGGCTATGACCGGGGACGCGATGTGCATGATTATAGTGCCCGCGGAGCCGCCAGTCGTGGAGTGGCACATGGCGGTGGAGGCGGAGGACACGCGAGCGGCGGAGGCGGTCATGGCGGCGGGGACAGGCACTGAACCGCGAAACGGATCGCACAAAATAATTGCAAATTAATCTCTATGAAATTTCCAAACCAATTTACACGTTTTGCCTTCATTTCAACCGTTACATTGCTGGCGGGTGCCTGCGGTATTTTATTGCTGAACCTCCATGCGGCGGAGCCGGATGCAAATCCAGCCATCACGGAACAATTGTTCGCCTCGCCGGATGACGCCGTCAAGGCCCTGCAAACCGCCGTCCAAGCCAAAGATCAGGCGGCCTTGAAAACAATTTTTGGCCCGGAGTTCTCCGAGCTGTTGACCGGCGACAAGGTGCAGGATGCCAACAATGCGCAGCGGTTTGCCGACGCGATGGCGCAGGACTGCAATCAGGTGAAAGACGGCGATGACACAATCACATTGGAAGTGGGCACGAACAACTGGCCGTATCCCATTCCGCTGGTGAAGGCGGATGGCCAATGGCATTTCGACACGGCGGCAGGCAAGGATGAAATCATCAACCGGCACATCGGCAAGGACGAACTCTGCGCCATTGGCGTCTGCCGGACTTATGTCACTGCGCAACGGCAGTATGCCGGCGAAAACCCCGCCGGCGGCGGAGTCGTGAGTTACGCGCAGAAATTCAAAAGCACGCCCGGCAAGAAGGACGGCCTCTACTGGCCGGCGGCGGAAGGCGAAGCGGCCAGTCCGTTCGGACCGTTGGTGGCGGAAGCCCACGCCGAGGGTTATGTCAGGCATGCCAGCGCGGGGCCGCATCCCTTTCACGGATATTATTTCAAGATTCTCACCCGGCAGGGCGAGGCCGCGCCCGGCGGCAAAACTGATTATATGAGCCACGGCACCTTGACCGGCGGTTTTGCGCTGGTGGCTTACCCGGAACATTGGGATCAGTCTGGCATCATGACATTTATCGTTGGTCAGGACGGCAAAGTGTTTCAGCAGAACCTGGGCGAAAAGACTTCGCGGATTGCGGGAACGATGAAGGAATACAATCCGGACAGCGACTGGACATTGGTGCCGGATGAGGGAGTCTTGAGCGCGGCGTCTGAGAAATGACGCTGGCCAGCACCAACTGCCAACTCCTATCTCCCATCCGCATACGAAGGCATAGAAATTCCAGTTGATTTAATATTGGCTGAAATAGGACAGCGATGCGGGTGGTTTTTGCGGGAAGTTGGAGTGTTGAGATATTTGCGGAGTTCGGGACAGCAAATGGATTGTCTTGCAACAAAAGATCGCATTTCAATTCCATTGCGCGAAAGCGTGGTAATTTTTGACGCTTCGAAAAAACTGTCGCAAAAACGGTCGGAATAACATTTATCATAAAGGGTCAGTCCTCAGCATTGAAACTAATCCGTTCGCGTGGTTCGTGTATTTCGCGGTCAAAAACTTCTCGACGCGGTTTGGGAATGCATTTATTTTATCTTCAGCAGGAGAGTTGTCATGAGTGATACAATGTTGTGTCATTCAGGGCTTGCAAGAATTTGAGAAAATTGTTCACCATGAAGAGATTCTTTTTTATGTCGCTGTTTTGGGGATGCGCCTTCTCCAGTTTTGCCGGCCCAGCGACGCTGCCCTCCGGGGCGGTGGCGTGGTTGAAGGCAGAAAACAATGCCAATGATTCCAGTGGAAACACAAACAACGGGATTGTGGATGGCCTGGTGACCTACGCGGCGGGCGAAGTGGGCAACGCTTTCTCATTCAATGGCAATATCACCAACAACGTCCGCATCCCCAACAGCCCCAGTTTGCAAACAAGCCGGTTCTCGGTCGAATACTGGGTCTATTTCAACAACGTCCAGAATTCCGTGATCGTTTGCAAGCGGAGTCCCACCGGCGCGGGTGATGCGTGGCAGGCCGGCATCGTTTATACGGGGGGAGTTTTTGAATTGCAATTCGTGGGACACACCGCATCGGGACTTGCAGACTGGTATTCCGCCGCTCTCGCTTCGCCGGTCGGTGTCTGGACGCATGTGGCCATGACTTACGATGGCACGAATGTGGTCGGCTAAGTGTGTATAGAGAGAAACGTTCAAGCCCGATCTCGTTGATTTGAGGTAAGCGCAGTTTTGGTTGTTTTGATTGCATAGCCTATCGAATTTAAGCATTTGAAATACGCCCAATTCCAAACCGTGTCGAGAAGTTTCAGACACGAATTGCACGAATTAATGCCCGCCATAGCCGCCGCCACCGTGATGGCCTCCACCGTCAAATCCACCGCCATGATGTCCGCCTGAACCGGAATCGTGATGGTGTCCGTGATCGTGGTGATGCGGCTGTTCTGCGTTGGAATCGTTACCGCCCAAAAACCAGACCCCGCCATCCTGCATGGAGCGACGGCGAAGCCCCCGGAATCCGTGCCGTTGCCGGCGCGAGACCAGCAATGCCGACACAACCAGCACCGCGACACAGGCCAGAGTTATCCCGATGGCTTCCATGATTTGCGCCAGAATCCGCCCTTTCCCAAACCGTGTCGAGAAGTTTCTGGCTTCCCAAGCCCGCCATCCTAATTTGTAGGAGTCGAGGTGACGAGACTCAAATCAAATCCCCGGTTTCAGATTTTCAGTCAGAGCCTCCTCACGTCGTCTCCTACGCGGCATATTTTTACCACCAAGTCACCAAGGCACAAAGGAAATTCAAAACTTGGTGTCTTCGTGTCTTGGTGGTTAAAAACGTTCACGCAACCCAGCCATAAATGGCCGGGCATTCATCTAATCTGGTAGGGTTTCACCCCATTTCAACAAACGGGATCATGGCATATCTTCAATGAACTTATGAAAACAATCATTACACTTTTTTTGACAAGCATGATCGTCGTTTTGAATGTTTCAGCAGCGCCTGTTGTGATTCCCGTTCAAACTGTCAAACCGGGATATCCCTCGCTCCCGTCGTCGTCACAACCCGCACAACCGGCACCTGTCCCGGTTTTGCCGGAGCCGGGTCAGCCAACTCAACCTACGATTCCACTCCAGCCGATAATGCCGCCCATGCGGCCGACACCGTATCCGACACAGCCGCCTCAACCCGTGTCGCCTCAACCCGTTCCGGTATTGCCGGAGCCGGTGGTGCCAAATCCCGCGCCACCCGTGACATCCCAGCCGGCGCAACCGGCACTGATAGCACAGTCAACGCCGATCTCCCAGCCACAGCCAATTGGTCAACCCGGTGAAGCGTTCCAATACAATCAACCCGCACAACCCAACGTTAATCAACCTAACGCCAATCAACCGCGTATGATCACGAATAACGTGGTGTTCACCAACCGGATCCTTTTTTTGACGAACCGAATGCTCATGTTCACAAATTAATCATTTTGCAATTTGCCATCATCCTTTTTCGACACTCAAAAAACCGCATATGAAAGACCCCGTCTATAAACTCATCGAACTTACAGGCACCTCCGCAACTTCCATCGAGGACGCCGTGGACAAGACCATCAAGCGCGCGCACAAAACCATCAAGGACCTCTGCTGGTTTCAGGTGGTCGAGACGCGCGGCAACATCGCTAAGGGAAAGGTTCATCACTGGCAGGTGACCATCAAGGTCGGCTTCGCCGTGAAAGACTGAACGCACAAATTTATTTTAAAAACATTATGACCAAAGAAAATACGACCGCAGGATTGAACATCACTCGCGAGCAGATGATCCAGTTGTTGAACGAGGATCTCGCCGGGGAATATCAGGCCATCATCGCCTACACGGTGTATAGCCAGGTGCTCAAAGGCGCCGCTTACACGGACGTTGCACGGGAACTGGAACTGCACGCCGCCGAGGAATTGCAGCACGCCATCAAGATTGCCAAGCAGATTGATTATCTCGGCGGTATGCCGGGCGTGACGCCCAAGCCGGTCAAGTCTTCAAGCGACCCGGTCGAAATGTTGCGCGCGGATCTGGAGAACGAACGGACAACGGTGGGACGTTATCGCGAGCGCATCCGTCAGGCCGAGGCGATGGGCGAATATGGATTGAGCGAGACCTTGCGCGCGATCATCGTGCAGGAGCAGGATCATGAAATTGATTTGAGCGCCGCACTCGGCATCAATGTGCCGCTGGCGATACCGCCGGACGGCAAAACGGTCGAAACCAAATAAAGGACTGTCATGCCCCAAGGCGATAAATCCAGTTATACCGACAAACAAAAACGTCAGGCGGAACACATCGAAGCCGGCTACGAGAAAAAAGGTGTCGGCGTGAAAACTGCCGAGGCACGAGCTTGGGCCACGGTCAACAAACTTTCCGGCGGCGGCAAAAAGAGCGGCTCCGGGAGAAACACAAATTAATTTATAATTATTATGCCAGCCTTAAACATCCAGCAAATCAACCTTCAACTGAAAACCGTTCCGGACTGGTCGCGACACGCGCAAACCATTGGCCGCACATTCAAGTTTGAGGGATTCATGTCGGGCATAGATTTTGTGCGCCGCATCGCCAAACAAACCTTGAAAATCAATCATCAACCGGACATTGACATCCGTTATGACAAGGTGACGCTGACGCTCACCACGCATGACGAAGGGGGAATCACCGAAAAAGATTTCTCCCTCGCCAAGAAGTGCGACGAGGTCTTCTCCAGATTTTCGGCGTCGTGATCACAGCGGAATTGAAAAACGGTAGGGTTACACCCCATGGCTTGGAATCGCGTCGTGTCACATTTTTAATGAACTTATAAAACATATGAAATCAACCGTCACATTATTGGCAATCACGGCTCTGGCCTCGTTCGCGCTGGTCGGCTGCAACCAAAACACTCCAGGCAATTCAAGCGACACGCAATCCACCAATTCAAGTGCATCCGATGCGACTGGTATTAACACAAATATGCCCGCAACAAACTCTTTGCCGGACATTGATACTAATACGCCCGCCACAAACGCCATGCAGACGAATGTGTTGGCGAGCGCCGGCCAATAATTGATGACCTCTGCGAACACTTCAAAATGTCGCCGACTGCGGCTGAAATCATCCGTGCATCCCGCGCCTGCCGTCGCACAATCATGACAACAATGTCAAAAACCCTTTTGTCGGTCACTGTCACCGGACTTGTGGCGGGAAGCATCATTGATTTCGGCAGGCTCAACCTCAATCCGTCATGGGAGGTGGTGCTGCCATTCGGTGCGATTGCTTACGGACTGTTTATGATCTCGTTCATGCTGGAAAAGGAAGCGGCCGGGTTCGACGAGGACGAAGAGAAGGAATTGCAATTGATCAAGGACAGCTATTCCGCGCCCCCGATCAGCCAGAAACCCGCCGACCAGCCAGTCATCATCCAGCTCCCCGTGGAAAAGTTCGGCCATTGAACAAAACCTTTGGATAAAATCAGTCACAGATGAAAATCATCTCCCCGTTGCTTGCCGCGATGCTGCTGGCGGCCTGTGTTCTCACCGGCTGCAAATCGCCGCAGGCCGTCGCAACATCCTCCGTGGGCAATGCGCCGCAATCCACCCGGAACAATTGCTACAGCCTGCTCCATCAACTCCTTGACGAACAAAAAGACGTCAGCATGTTGCGCTTCATCAAATCGGAACATCCTGATGTCAAAACCTTGATCAAGAAAATTGCCACCACTTCCGCAGCCGGAGCCGCGCTGCTGGAGAAATTTGCTGCGGACGATCCTTCAATCAAACTGGACGACATCCGCCTGCCGCCGGGCGAACTGGCCACGCGCGATGCGATTGCGTCAACCAAGGAGAAGGAATTGCTGGGCCAGACCGGCGACCGGTTTGAACTGACCCTGCTTTTGACCCAGACCGAGGCGCTGAGTTATGCCTGGCATCTGGCCGCAGTCGCCAGCCAGAACGAGCCGCAACCCACCCGCGCCCGCGCCCTCGTTGGCATCGGTGAAGACATGGATGAACTTTATCACGAAGTGTTCGTGATGCTGCTGTCGAAAACCGAGTCGTCCGCGACGAACTCATCGGCCACAAACTCAATCAGCAGCCACGCGGCATCCGCTCCAGCCGGTTCCGTTCTGGACGAAAAGACCCTCATTATCAATCCCAGTTCCATGCCTGTGGATTCCGGCACCGCCACCCTCACCATCGGTTCGCTTCAGCGCGTTGATGGCGTCTATGTGGGCAATTATAAAATCACGGTGTTTCCATGGTTCTTAAAAAATGAAGATGGCACGTTGGCCATCGTCGTATCGGATGAATCACTGGCCAAAATCAATGGGGGAAAGGTCACGGCCATCACCGGCACCGCCACCACCAGCGGCAAAGGCGGACACAGCCGGCCAATCGGGGCCACGGTAACGCCAGTTGATGTCCATCACGGCAACCTCAAACTGTGGTTCATGGCGGGAGACCGGAAAATGATCTTTGAACCGGCCTACCATTTACCCGGGAAAAATGCGACGGCAGCGCTGGCGCAGGCGGTTGATATCCAGCCTTGAAAAAGTGCTTCGCTAGAGGGAACGGAAGACTGGATGTGGTGAACCGCGAACCACGCCAAATACTCGAACATTTTTAACCACGGATGGACACGGATAAACACGGATTCTCGCAGTTGCGCACGGGACGCTAAACGACACGTTGTCGTGCGGAGAATTTAGTATTTGCAATTATCCAGCCGCCTTGCAACCTTCCGCCCGGATTGATTTTAATCCATGCCGCTGGAGGCACATTTCAACCATGGTCAAACTGCACGTCATGAATAATGGCTGGAGACGCCCGCTGTTGCTTATCGGTTTGATGGCGACGGTCCTGCGCCTGGATATTGCGGTCGGGCAGGGGACGGTCTTGGTGCAATCCAATCTCGTGTATGGCGCGGCGGTGGATCATGCCGGGTCCAACGTGTCGCTGACCTTGGATGCTTATTACGTCAACGGCACGCAAACCAACCGCCCGGTGGTGATCCTGACGCACGGCGGCGGGTTTGGGGCGGGCGACAAGGGATATACCGTGGCGCAAGGCAATTTCTATCCGGACA
>Ga0182024_10012004_pt1 | contig 17234 bp, 14 predicted proteins | sample P32metaG_FD_120480 | JGI IMG/M metagenome (GOLD analysis project Ga0182024, IMG submission 120480) | Permafrost microbial communities from Stordalen Mire, Sweden - P3-2 metaG (Illumina Assembly) | ecosystem: Environmental > Terrestrial > Soil > Wetlands > Permafrost | place: Sweden: Stordalen...
ATCAATCGAAAAACGGTGTTCAAGATGGCGAAGGCGGGACGCATTCCTTCGTTTCGTGTCGGCTCTGCCGTACGCTTCGATGCTCGACTCGTCATCGATTGGCTGCGGAAACAGAGACGCTGAGGGAATTTCAGCCGAATACCATGTTCCGTCCAGAATTTCGCGGGGCTAATTGAATATAGCGCCAACCGTCTGGTTGTCTCCCATAGTTACCGTACATGTGGTCGTCGTAGACGGGGTGCAATTCGATGACCATCCCCCGAACGTCGAGCCCGACCCCGGCGTTGCTGTCAGGGTTACGGCGGAGCCAAGGACGAAGTTGCCAGTACACGCCGCGCCTGAGCCACAATTGATTCCCGCAGGGCTACTAACCACAGTGCCCGTTCCCAGACCAACCTTGTACACCGTCAAAGTAGGCAAGGTCACCTTGCCAGTGCCAGTTTCAGCCAACGTGGCGGTTGCGGTTATCACGTTACCGCTAACCGCTGTCCCAATCGCGGTGACGGTTGCTGTGCCCGGGCCGACACCTGTCGCAAGTCCAGAAGAGTCAATCGTAGCTATCTGCACGTCGCTGATTTGCCACGTCACTTGGTCCGTCATGTCGCGGGTAATTGGAGGGCTGTCGAAAGTTCCTATTGCAATGAACTGCGCGGTTTCGTTTGTGAGAGTGAGGCTCTGCAAACCCGGAATGATCGAGAGAGCGGTCAGGTCATTCGGGGTGCCTCCAGCCGAAGTCAGGTCGGCGGTTCCCATCACAAGCCCTGAAGGGGCGGCTTCCATGCTCGCAGTTATAGAGGTGTCCCCAGTTCCGACGACTGTGGCTAACCCTGTCGAGTTGATAGTTGCTGCAGTTGTATCGCTCGACGCCCAAGTCACTGAATCCGTGATGTCCCGTGTCTGTGTGGGATGCCCACCATTCACATATGTCCCAAGCGCTCTGAACTGCACTGTCTGCCCCGTGAGCGCGACAGCGGCGGTAGCAGGTGTTACTTGGATCGAGCTTAAGGTCGGCGATGACGCACAACTTATAAGAAATGTTCCAAGAGCAACTAATAGCATGCAGCAAGCTACGGCCCGATAAATCATCGTGGCTCCTACTTTGAAAGAAACGCAGGGGAGACCTCATAAAATACACCCGATTGAGTATTTTGTACAGTCTGCTCGATTCGATTCCTCTCTGTGGCGGCGAATCCTCATCTTCAGTCCCTTTTCTAATTAAGTGCCGCCCAATTATTGAGGTATTTGCGCCAATAACGCCGCAATTCGTATACTCTCCTTGAATCCGCGTCGTCCAAGCTGAACATGGTGGCGGACCTAGGCATTTTCTTCATCGGAACAATCAGAAATCTCCCCTTCCCCAACTCCATGATGCAGATTTCTGCCTTCTGCCAAGGCTTCCGAATTGCAGTGTACCAGCCCTTATACCCTACATTGTTGTAGGCTCGCCTTAACAAACAGAACTTCCCATTGACATAGAATTCCCTTTTATACCAATCAAGCGGCGTACGCTTCGAAGGTTCGACATTAAAGCCCCGCCGTTTTGCGATCTTAACAAATTCATTCCTCTCAAAACTTTCTTGCAGTTTTCGCTGACGCCTTTCCATCTGTGCTTGGTGTCCAGTTCTCCCTAAGAGTTTTAGCGACAACTGTCGAACACGTTCCGCTGAACACCCCAGCCGTTTCGCAATATCACGTCGAGTTAATTCATTTTCGGTGAGCAAGTGTAGAAGTAAATTTTTGTTGACCTTCTGGTGGCTCATTGCGTTTAAGTTACAGTATGTCACCTGCTACGCAAAAGCGGGAACCGCGTGGCAGTACGACGTTATCGTGCGCCCTCCAGCGATGGTGCAGCATCCGTCAGTCCTTCCGCAAAAGCCCGCATCTCGCCACACGAAGAGCGGTACGGCGAACGTGAAGAGCGCAAGAGCCAATCCGCCATACAGTCGTTGGTACCACGCCAACGTGAGGAAGGGACCGCCGATTGCGAACACCCAGACGCAAAATTCTAATGTCGAGATTACGGCCTGTACGACTCTCACGTTTTTACAATTCGGTTCTCGGTCGCTGAAGCAGCTCTCAAAAAGCAATTCTCGGACGGACTCCTAGCCAGTGTAGTCACTGGATTTCGTTTTTGGCTGCGTTTTCCTGCTCGGTCATCGGCACATTGTCGCCTTCCCTGATATGCCTGCACAAAAAGGGCACAATCTGAAGAACGTCCGGCACTCTGACAGGACATGGACAAGACAACAACCCTTCTCATTTCTCACTCGGTTAGTCCGCTCGTTGTTCCCAGTCAACCGCCATCGTTCCATGAGTGCGTAATGCCATCACGCAACTCCTTTCTGCCCGTGCAGAAGCTCCACAGGCTGGAAAACTTTGTGGCCTTCGGCGAGAACATGCGGCTCACGGAGGTTATCATCGGACAGAAGTGCTCGCTTTCGAAAGCGGAGATCGTGCTGGCGTTAGGATCGCTGACCGTGGAAGTGAAGATCAGCAAGGCGCGTGCAGCTTATGACAAGTTCGAGATGGTCGAGGATGAGCAGGGACCATAGTTAGGGTCACTCCTCCATGATCGAGCGGATTGGCACAAAGCCCGGACCAGTATCGGGCTTGGCTGCCTTCGCCATCAATTCCAGATCACTCCCTTTGATCGGCTTGACCGTACTGGCGTCATTCCCGATCTGAGTCGTGAAGAATTCACCGGGGCCAATGCCTACAATCCTTCGCATTTCTCCACTACCGACAACTCGTACTGTATCGCCTATCTCAAACATCGGATGCTCCTCCTTGAAGGCTCGGGGGGGTGCGAGATCGGCTCGGGGATCACTGTACCGTCAAAGTCGCTGTGGTCGCGTGCTGGGTTGAGCCAGAGTGGAGAACTGATTCTCCCACGCTGAAGAATCATTTGGGGTGTTGGGCCAAGCACACTGTGTGACCCAACTTGTCCGTGAAACAAGGCTTAGGTGTATCCGCTGTCCCAGTCGCTGGAGATGCCGCAGGAGCAACGACTGGAGCACTCTGTGGAATATTGGCCACTGCTTTGGTTACAGTGTCAGAGGACCCGGTATCTGCCAAGGGTTCCGCTTTGGCGACTGCGGGAGTTGCTGCGGGGGCCGCTGCTGAGGCGTGATTTGCAGGGTCATCACGAACATCGCAATACTCCCAGCCGCTGTCAGGCTTAGGGAAGCTGCCACGTGGGTATTTTCCACAAAAAGTTTCACGCTGCGTTGCGGGACTAGGCTTGGCGGTGTCTGCGCCTTTTAAAGCAGCACCCACTCGGGCCACGCACTCACCATTCTCCCAAATGAAACCTTCGCTTTCGCATCTGGTTTGTGTTCGCCACGAACGGGCCTCTTGTTCACGACTGCTTGCTAGTTGCTGGGCTGTCTGGGGCGTCTGTCTGTTGGACTCTGGGCATTGCCCGGAGTTATACACTTCGCCAGTATTGTTGTTGCTCAATGTCCACGTCTCGCCCGGATGCTTCTTGCAGTACGATTTGATTCTATGCCCCACGATAAGCCCGTTCACGGCGGTGCCCATGGCCTTGCCAACGGCTGCTCCCGCTTCTTGTTGCGCCCGAATCGCTGCGCTGTTGTCTGTGCTGGTGCTGGTGCAGTTTGCTGTGTTGCCATTCAGAGTGCAGTCGGTATTTGTGGTGGTGGTTTGCCCGCACATTGAGTGGCGCATGGCGAACAACAGGACGACCACCATTGCTAAGCTACGAGTTGCATTCCTCATCGTCATACGGGGCCCCTCGCCTTCTCATAATTGTGATTGTCCCCACTCGCCTAGTCGAGTTACTCCCGTGCCAGCACCCCCGTCGGATCATTACTCCCGTACCATTGCCCGGTGACCCCTGAACGAGCCCACACTTGTCCCAATGAACCTTACCGTCACCATATTTGCTTCCGCCGCCACCGCAGCCTTGGTCACAGGGGTGTTTGCTCTACTGGGTCAGAAGCTAGAACGGAACGCACGGAGCAGGGAGACGATCTTCATCAGTCCGTGGAACTAGCCAAAGTTAACCGCCAGTTCACTCTGGAGTTAGCGAAAGAGATGGGCGGTGGGACAGTTCATGATTACGCGGTCTATGCCGAGATGTACTACTGGCTTCTGCTGGAACTGCATGACAAAGGGAAGTTGCCGGAGAATTGGCGCACGAACATGAAGACCAAGTTCCCCGAGTTTTGACGTAGCCTCTAGGCGGCGAGCAACGATTTCTCATCAATGTATGGTAGAAGCCGAGTCGCTCAGTGTTTTTCCGTGCTAGTGTGGCTGTCGCTCTTCGCGTCCGCCGGATGGCAGGGAAACCCATCAGTCAAGGCCCACCGCACGATGTCAGCCGAGTCCTTGTCCTTCAGGTCAGGATGCGCTTGCACAAAACTCACCGTGAGTTCTGTGACCTTGCGAATCGAAACCCCGTCTGTAGGACAGAAATCTACTTCCCCGTTCAGGTTTTCATAGACACCTTTGATTAGGCCGAGACAATAACCCAGATCAAAGGCTTCGCGCTGAGTTTTGACCTTGCGAGGATGGAGATAATTCAGGTCCAAGGCGGTTGAGCAGGCTCTCTGAAGCCCTGTGCCTGTGTCGGCGTTTGAGGGGGCAGCAAGTGCGGGCCTTTGCCCAAACGCGGTCAGAGTCGCAACGATCACAAACAAAGGTAAGATCGTGGAGAGCTTCATGGTGGCCTCTTTCGAGTGCCGCAAAGTCGCGTAGCCTTGAACCGCCTGAACCACTTTTCGATTATGGCTTTGGTTTCGTCCGCTGAAAGTTCTCTGTTCAGCGTGCGCTCTCTATGTGAGATTTCGAGCATGGCGAAAGTGTCCCAGCGGTTCGGATGGGTTGTCCACCTTACAGCTTTTCTGGCCTTGACATAAACCCACTCGGCGGTAGCCACAATCGAGACCAACGCGAACGCTGCAAAAACATAATGCACGTGACTCCTCTGACTGCGAGTCCTTACTCGCAGAACTTATCTCGATCCTTTGGCGACATCCTCGACCACGCTCTTCAGCAGGTGCTCCTTCATGTGAATTGCTCCCAGTGCCGCACCAAGATTGTAGCCAAGCGTGTTCGCTCCGTCCCCGCCTTGCCGCGTAGTAATAGTGCGCCAACGCTGTGAGATCATTCTTCCTTGCTGGTCGTAGCTGTTCAGATACAAGGTGTTTGAGGTGTCTGTGTATGGCAAGTCTTCGTGGGTTGTGGTCGTGGTCGTTGTTGTCGTTGTGGCTGTCCCGTCATACGTGTAATTCCACATGCCGCCATAGTTGTCCGTGACAGTTCCGCTACCGGACACTGGCGTCGCACTCGTGTTCGTGCTGTTGCTAGTTTTTACGGTTGGATAGATTCCGTTGAAGGCTGACTGCGAAGTCGAGAATATTAAGAGGTAGTTCGCCGCTTGTGAGTCGGGCACTTGCGAAAAGCATAGGCCAGCGTATTTGTTCTGATTCTTCGAAATCCATTTTTCCGCAAAGGCAGGAACACGAGAGACGATCTGTCCGCCTTCGGCGACGGCGAATGATATGTTCTTGTCGCAACCTACTGCCGTACTACTGACCGTCGCTGTGGTCGCCGCTGCTGGGGAACTTTGAAATGACGCCGTCGCGCCGGGTGAAGGAGGAGTTTGGGCTAGCGACGACGATCTTATGTGCTCAGTAGCAACCGGCGTTTGCCTCGCAACTGTCGGAGCAGGATTTGTATCTGGGTCTCCAAACTTGGCATGTGCGTTCGGACTCCTGACGAATGGGAAGCGAAATGTTTCGTTCCCGACCACTACGACGACGGTAAGGCGAGATGCGGCGTTGTCAGTTGGAAACAATAAGTAGCCTGCTGTAACAGCGCCTGCGCCCACACTGACGGTCTTGTTCTTGAGTTGCTTTTTCTCGGCTGCCGAGCCTTTCAGGATTCTGTTATCGGGGTGTTCGAGTGAATAAAGAACCATGTGCGGTGACGAGTCGCTTTCGATAGTCACCGCCGTTGTCGGATTTAAGCTGACCACGCCGTGGCCTTCGACACCGCTAAACCCCAAAGCGACGACAAAGTAACGGTCTATGGCCGAAACCCCCGCCGACACTCCGATGACATTGCCGTTTATTGCTTCCGAGAAAATACCCGAGCCGTCCGTGTACCAACCCGGAGTGAAGATGGTGCTCTCGCAATTCGTACATTTGGAAGACCACATAAACGTTTGGGATTGCTGTCCCCATGTGCCAGTGCATAAGAAGAGAGTACAAAACAGGACGAGAATACGCGTTAAGGGATCATCTGTCGGCATCGAAGGCCCTCGGTTCCGGGAACCTGTAGTGTGACACTCTTCCGAACGCGAGAGAAACATTACGGTCGTAACCCCGTCGTTCCGGTTAGCTCTAATACCTGTCGGTGAGATGCAACGTGGCAGTAGTAAGCTGGTAGATTTCGCGCCTCCTAGCCCTCGCCCACTGCGCTCCGGGCTTAGGCAGGACTAATTCGCAGCGGAAGCCGCGCCAGCCGAAAGTGATCTCGCCTGCGACAGCACATTTCTGGCTTCCCGAATACCCGATTCGATGTCTCGTTCCAAATCTAAGTGCGGGACGGCAGAGGCCGCCGCAGCCTCGTAGAATGTCAATGCATCCTGCGGGCGGCTCAATCGCTTCAGGCAGAGTCGGGCGGCACTAAGCTGCGCCAGCACAGACTGCCGCTCGGAAGGATAGGCGGCAGCGAGCTTCCGGTACTCGCTCACAGCGCGTTCAAAGTCCTGCCGCTCCTCCGGCACGTAGCAAAGATCGAACCAGATGTCCGGTGGCATATTGTTGCCGCCCAATTGCAAGAACTCCTCGTAGTCTTTCCAAGCCGTTTCGTATTCCTTCGCTTGCAGATGCAACCCGCAGAGCGTGACTGTGACTTCCCGATACGCCGGAACGTCGCTTCTTTGCCAATGGACTGTCCGCAACAGGCTCCACGCCTCTACCGAGACAGGTTTGGTTGTCAGGTAGTTGTTCAGAGTCGCGGTGGCCTCATCAAACTTGCCATGTTCCATGAGGTCGCCAGCCCGACTGATTTCGGGAACAGGCGTCCAAGCGACCTTTTCCTCGATTGCCTTATTCATCTTGTGCTCCAACCCCGAGTAGCGGAGCGTCACAGCCGCAATGCCACCGAAGAGGAACCCACCGACATGCGCCCAGTGTCCAATCCCGTCCCTTGGCCCCATTCCGTAGTTGATTTCCACGAGCACCCAAATCGGCAATAACCAATATGCCCGCATCCAGAAGCGACAAAAAGGAAACAAGCCCAAGTCAAAGAACCACATCATTCTGATTTTCATCTTAAGGAAACGCACGAGGAAGGCCCCCATAAGACCGGCAATGGCTCCCGAGGCGCCCACCAACGGGATAATACTTCCGGGGCTTGCCCAAGCATCAAACTGGCATGCCACCGCACCCGCCGCTAGGTAGACGAGCAAATAAAGCGGTCGGCCCCAAGCGTCTTCCAGCACAAATCCCGCCAGCCACAAGAACCACATGTTGCCTATCAAGTGCCACCAACCGCCGTGAAGGAACGTCGAAGTGAGATATGTAATCGGTCTTGGGTGTGCTGGAACGAAGCCGCAATGCTGATCGACAGAGATGGCCATCAGTTGTGAATACTGGCCTGCGAGTGAATCCATCTCCGATTGCAATGCCGCTGGATCGTCGAGCCCCCGTGTCCGGGCGTCCCACTCGTCGATCACCTCATAGTTCGGTTTCTGCATCTCTGCCCAATCGTCGGGGTTATGGTTTCTGAAGTCGGCGACCCACTCCTGAACCTCGGGCGTGAGGAGAAGCTGCGGATGCATGGCCGCAAGAACCAGAATGTGCTCCCGCACCTGCCAGAGTTGCGAGTCTTGCTTCTCCATGACCCAGTGGGTACCAAGAAAAATAAAGAAGTTGAGGAGGATCAACCCAAACGTGATGATCGGCCAGCGACGGGCCGACATGTTTTCGTGCTGGACAGGGATAAGCACGGCGTTCCTAAGCGTAGGGGAAGCTCGGATCAATGCCCAGATGCCAAGCGGTGATCGAACCTAAGTAACCGGGTCTCTGAAAGCACGAACGAGAGAGCGTTGTATTGCTGGTTACCTTTGGACTGTGGTCGCCGTCTCGTCCTGACGGTACGATTCGTACAAGGGCTCGGAACAGATGTTGAAGTGAACCGAGACCCAAGGGACCTGGCAATGGTTAGCACCCTAAGATGTTTCGTTTTCTCGGCTCGCAACAGACTCCGCTTAGCGCTACGCAGGTGTGACCGATGCAATCGGCGGGGAGTCGAGAGCGCATCCCTAAGTTCTTTCCAGAGAAGCTTTGCAGGGTTTGCCACTTCGAGCAGGTGATCCGTTGGCCATAGTGTCCTCCCACCTGTCGCTCAGCCTGCCCCCAATGTGGGTAGTCGAGGAGGAGATGAAATGACGATCTATCGAACCCTGATGGCTTTGGTCGTTCTTCTTGCATTGCCAGCATTTGCACAGCCGCAGCGTCGAGATAATCCCACCGCAAAAGACACGCTGCGCTGGATGCAGACTTCGCTGGAAAGCGGCTTAGGGGATTACTGGGTGGGCCATGAAACGCGTTCCGTGAGACTCGAGGATTTTGCCGGCTGCAAAGTGCATTTTTCGGCGTCAACTCATCAAGAACCGTTCGCTAACGGCGAACCCGCTCCCGACAAGAAGCCGACAAGAATCGACTACTTCTTCGGACTTGGCGACATTGACTCCGCCAACATTACGTTCTCAAAGGGACCGGATTCCGGCACCGACGTGCCCTCTTTTATTAGCATACCTACCCGAAATGACGAGAAGAAGATAACGAGTAGATACTCTTGGGAGCCCGAAGTCGGCGCGAAGGCCGACGATACGTTTGTCATCTTCGCAGTGGAAGCTTACGGCAGCGACAACGATTATGTTATTAGGTTTGCGACAGCCTTTAAGCATGCCGTGGAAGCTTGCGGCGGAAAGCCGTCATTGTTTGCGGATTCTGACAGACGCGATGAGCGAGCGCATACCGCGCCGGGTGGCGTTGCCGTACAATCGGCACCGCCTCGAAACGATATCCCCTCGATAGCCAAAGCCGCCAATGGAGCCATCGTATCCATCGTTATGTCGGACAAGGACGGTAAGGCCATCGCCCAAGGCAGCGGCTTCGTTGTAAGCAAGGATGGCATGATCGTAACCAACTATCACGTCATCGCGGAGGGTAGCTCCGCTGTCGTGAAGCTTCCGGATGGCGCTGTCTACCTTGTAGATGGAGTGCTCGCATCCGATAAAGCCCGTGATGTAGCGGTCATCAAGACGCACGGCGAAAACTTCCGGACGCTCACTCTCGGCAATTCTGATCGAGTTCAAGTGGGAGAAGAAGTCGTTGCGATTGGCAATCCGCTTTCTCTCGAATCGACGGTTTCAAATGGCATTGTCAGCGCGATCCGAACCGTCGAGGACAAAGGGGGCAAATTTGTGCAGATCACTGCGCCTATATCCCCCGGCAGCAGCGGCGGCCCATTGTTCAACATGGCAGGGGAGGTCGTCGGCATCACGAGTGCCGGTATCAAAGGCGGAGAGAACCTGAATTTTGCTATCCCCATCAACGATGTGAAACCCATGATAAGCAACATTTCAAAAGCGCGTAGTGCCGGTGTGAGCGCTCTTCCCGATGAGGCGGAGCCCGATGAAGCTGGGCCTGTTACCGCGGAACAAACGGCCGGCCCTTCTCTGTCCGAAACGGACGAGTGGGTCAATAACACGTTCAACCATGGCGTAGCAGAAAACACAACAGGGTATTTTGCTTGCTCGGATTTCCAAGGACAGCCTATTAAACCCGAACTGCTTGGCACTGACCGCTGGAATCCTGCAAAGTCCTGTCAACGTATCGATTACTACTTGACCATGACAGGCTGTGATGCATCCCTTGTAGTTGACTTAAAGATTTCTCGCAGAGAAAGTTACCTAAAACCTTTTGAATTAGATAGCGAGAGTCATGACTTTATAAGTTTTAATCTGAAAGACCTTGATCCTGCATCTGTTCGCATGGAGGCGCGGGAAATCTGGCAACAGGTTGACTTCAACACGCACAACAACAGAGACACTATGACTAACGTTGAACCGGGTGAAAACTGGAAACCCGAAGATGGCCCACAAGGAAAGCCGTTTAAGATACATGATATTAACCAGACATGGTCCTTTGGCGGCATCTACATGATGCCCGAATACGCTCCGAGATTCATCAAGGCATTTCAGCGTGCCATCGAACTGTGTGGAGGAAAGTCGTCTGCTTTCTAACGTTCAGAGGGTCTGCCCATACATTTGCTGCTCCAGAAGTCCCGCATAGGTTCGGAAAGGAAGCACGGGCAACGCGAACACGACCGCGAGATTTTATTGCCGAGATTGCGGCTGCTTTGCAACAAAGCACGCCAACGCTAAGCAGAATTGCAAATGCCGTCACGAATTTCTTTCCGAGACCATGCGCTTCCGAGAGTGTCCGCAAGCAAGCGTAATGTTGCTGTCCGTCTTGCCTTCGACCTTCTGGACATCTTGAAGAGAACGGCATTCTATGCAGAAAAGCCGCTGAGCCAACTTGCATGGCGAACGACCGAGCGGGATACGCGACCAAGGTTTTGCACAACTCACAATTATTCCTGTGAGCCAGTCACGGGGATAGCGGCATCCATCGCAGGAGAATGATCGCGTTCGCTTTTTATCATCCGCTCTGGCCCGTTGGCGTGTTTCGTTGTCACGTTGACCTTCTGGAGTTGACCGCTGAGGTCTTTCTCGCCGTTTTCATCCTTTACGATGTTGTAGCCGGGGTGAACCTTGGTCGGATGTTTCGATGCTGCTATCTGCTGTTCTCTTTTTTCTTGTGACATTGTGTTTCCTTTCTTTGCCGCAATCGCGGCGTGTTCTACTTCTCGTTGGCGCGTTTCAAACTTACTGTGTCTTAGGCTGAGAGACTTTCAAGGGCAGACTTGCTCCAGTCGAAGGCGGGCGGTGCGACATTGCGACTGATAGGTTGGCCGACCTTCATGACCGACTTCCTCATCTCTGGGGTTATCGGTATGGAGTGCACGGTCGCATTACCCGGAGAACGTATGAGTTTTCCGCCCAATCTCTCCATTAAGTCGTCCATGCCTCTATAACCTTGCCGATTTGCTTCTTGTTCTGTGGCCAGAACGGCATCTTTGAATGGCAGTTTGTGTGTAGCCATTTCGTTGTTAATTTCCTGAGCGCGATGTCTTTCTGTACCACTTAACGCGGGGTCCGACAACAGCGCGCGAACCTCTTGAATCGTTTTGGTTGGGCCTTCGTAATCAAGCTCGGGCTCACCCATACCTTTCATTTCCGTCGTACCGACCTGCGCTCCCCATTTCTTGGCATATTTTTTCAGGAAGCTAGGAATCATTTGGTCGTATAAAAGACGGTGGAACTCACCGCCGTGCTTCAAGTCGAGTCCTTCAATCGAGGGCAGTTCTGGTTTCTCCTGCTCGTAATTTTCCAACTCTGATTGAACTTCATCCCGTACGCGCTGATCGACCCATCTTTGGGCTTCGTGTTCGGAGTCAAACGGACCCTCATCTTCGCCGTAATCTGTCGTCACTACGTACTTCGGCTCTTGGTCCTCTTCGCCCTCGTTCGGCTCTGCCTCCTTGATGCCGTACTGTTGTGCGTAGTTATCAAAAAGAGCATCTTGGTCGGGACCTCGATCTAGCTCGTAGTCTTCAATTTTGCCGACCAGTTTCTCGGCCAAATCTGCGCCCATGTACGGCGTCAATTCTTTCACCGTGGGCTCGACGCTCTCGCCGTCTATGACCTTTTTGCCTTTCGGATCGTATGCAGTGAGTTGATTTTGCTCTGGGTCGTATTCAACCTTCCCGATATGCTTCGACAAATCATACAGGTCGGCTTGTTGGTCGCCTGTCGTCCATGCCAGTCGGTCGTACCCGTTCTCGGCGGCCTGCCGCAGCATCCGCTTCATTACCAGTTCATGCCAACTCTGCTTGAACGGCGCGTCGGGAACACCGCGCTGTGCAGCCGCTGCATTGTAGGCTCGCTCTAGCCGCTGCGTTTCTTGAAAAGCAGCTTGTGCATCAGCCCTAGCCTGAGCATCTTCAGGATTGGCGGCCATCTTCTTCGACATGGCTTGATAAGCATCGTTCGCATTATCAAGTTGCTGCGCCAGTTCTTTCGGATCAACAGATGCCCGGTACCCTTCATGCCGTCCCGCCGAGTGCCAATCAGACTGGGCTTCTTCCATGAAGAGGGTTTTCTTGCCGTCCACTGCTGGCCGGTCGTCAAAGCGTACGTGTGCAACCACGTTAGGTTCTTCGCCCCAATGACCGCCGACGTAATCACGGTTCGTGGACTCTTCGTTCTTCATCTTGCGCATTGCATTCTGCGCGTCTTGAAAACGAAGTTCTACATCTCCGGGGACAACACCGCTGCCAGTTTGACTGTACGTATTACGCGCTGCTTCGGCTGCTGCGTACTCGTTGCGCAGCGTCTGAAGTTCAGGGCTCTCGTTGGTCGGAAGCGTCAGCAGCTTCTCTTGGTAGTTCTCTTTCTCTCCCGGCACAACCCATTTGTCGAACTTCGTGGGCGCTTCAGTTGCGCCCTGCTTTGCTTTGTTTTCCAGCTCCATGATGCGCGCGTTGTTCGCGTTGTTTATGGTGTCGTAGTTCCACCTATTTCCACCTGTGTAGCTATCGGTTGCTTTCTGCAAACGATACGAAGCATCCTGATACGCGGAAGAATCTGCGCCAAAGTTCCTGAGAGCGTTTAGCTGATTTGTTCTTACGGCATCTAGGGTTGCCGTTCGTTCTTTAAGAAGGCCGAGTTCTTTTTCTTCGTCAGAAGACAACCCTTGTCCAAGTTCGGACATGTAATCTTTGGCCGACGATTCAGAGCCGGTAAAGCGAGTCAGTCCATTCTTCGGGTCGATGACATCAACCATCGGTTCGCCAGCATGTGCGGTTTCTTCCGCATTGGGTTGTGTAGTAAATCTCTTTGGTGTTCCGAGGTCAACGTCCTTCAGTTGAATTTGGTTTTCCTTGATGAACTGCTGAAGATCGGCCTTCGACACTGTGGGCTTGTCTTTGAGAAAGTCATCCAAACCCGCCCATTTCATTTCGTCGGGTTTGACTCCGTTGTTTTTCAAGAGTGCGGATATTTGGTCTCCAGACGCGTTGTTCGAAACCTTTTCGTTGATGACCTGCTCGGCCTTGCTAAAGAATGTGGGTACGTCTGGCTTCGTTTCAAGGTCATTGATGGAGGCCGCGCCTACGCTGCGTCCAGCCACGGCTGCCTTTACCTTTGGCAGAGGCGTACCAACCTTCATGTCCTGCGCGCGCTTCGCGATATCTGAGATGGATGCGTCCGCTCCAAGTTCGGCCTTAGCCTTTGCAAACAGTACCGTATCTTGCTTGGCCCCTTCGGCGGTGCCTACGGTGTTTTCTGCGTTGGGAGCCTCCACGGACTTCACCGTGGGCGTTGCGCTCACAACAGGCTTCGGCTGGGCTGCTTCTTCGCCCGGTGTCAGCACTTTTCCAAGAATTGCTGCACCCGCACCTGCGCCGATTCCCTGCGCTAATACGTCCTGCGGTATGGCGTCAATGATGGATTGGTGATGCTTGACGAGAGTGCCATACCATTGAGCGGCATTTTGGACTGGCTCTCCTAAATTTCGGTACAGGGCCAGCGCGGCCTTCTGTGCCAGCGTTGGGTTCGCGGGAACACCGAGGCTCTTCTGCTCATCAGCAGTCGGTGCCACCGTGACGCTGTCTGCAATGGCTGACGGCAGGCCCATTATCATTTGGCCCGCGCCTTTGACCTCGTTCCCGAGAAATTCTGCGCTCGGGATGACGGCGGACTTTAACTGCTCGTAGGCATCACTGGCATATTTCTGAGCATGCGCGAGCGAGGGAAACTGCACAACGGCTCCTGCTTGCGATGGGTCGGTTGGGTGCGGGAACTGAACGTTCACTGGAGTGCTACTTAAATCCGGTGTCACTGGAGTTGCTGACATACGTCCTTTCAAAAGAACAGGGACAAAGTGGTCTGCTCGCCCGTGGAGGAGGTTACGGGCGAAGACTCTGCTTTGTCCCTTTTTCTGTCTTTAATTATTTAGGCGAAGTGAATAGAGAGCGGAGTGAACGGGCCTTTCGTTCTCGGCCTCGCTGAACTCTTTGTATGCGGCTTCGGCTCTCAAGCGCGATTACTTCGTGACTGCTTCGTACCCGGCGTATCCGGCTCCAAGTATCGATGCTCCGGGTATCACGTATTTGCCCAATATTTTGGAAATGTTCTGAACGGACTGAGCGCTTTTTCCTAACTTTTGCGCTTGCTCGATATCCGACATGAACTTGTCTGCGCGCGCTTCGCTGCCTACAAATTGCGCAATGCGGTCCCCGTATTTTGCGAATCGCAACTTTTTGGCTGCGTTCAGAAACCCATTTATGTTCACAGTCTGACCATCGGAACTGACGTTGTTAATTAAAGCCTTTTTGATATCGCCTGCTGCCATCTTAGTTTTGTGAACGAAGTCGGGATAATCGGAAGAGAGCCCTGCCGCCTTCAATTTTGTTTCAGCGTCGGCAATTCTGGTTTCGGAATCGTTGATCGAATCAATCAAATTGCCTCTTTGAGTCACGTCGGCGTCAGTGTTCCCCAACTGCTTCAGCTTGTACTGGTCGTTGGCCAAGGCTTGTTTTTCCGCCTTGACATCAAATCCTGCGGCTTTGTCGATTTTGCTATAAGCGGCCTCTTCGACTTTCTGAAGCCCTTCAATATGGGCATCCAACATGGTTGCATTGCCTTTTAGCAACGGCTTTCCGCCCATCTTGTAATAATCAGTTATGGCTTTATTGATCTCAGGATCGATTACATTTGGAGATAGATTTTCACCGATTGCGTGACGTACGGCGGGTTGAGCCGCCTGTTCACCCTGCATGGCTTTCTGAAACAGGCTCGGGTCTTTCAGTTCAATTTCTCCCGTCTCCGCATTGTAGACATGGGTGACTTGCGCTTTCGCGCGGGCAATGGCTTCGTTCGCTTCCGTTTCTTCGGGCTCTACTCCACCCGACATGAAATCTCTGCCGAAGTTGGCAACATCTCCAGCGTGCACTACGCCTTCAGTTGCTGCTGCAACAATGGTGTTGGCTAATAGCTCTCCCGCCTCGCGGTCGGGATGCTTGAGGTAGTCGTCGATGGTGCCTTTCAATTGAGTGAGTTTTGCAGTGCGCTGTGTCTTGACGGCATCGGCGGCATCGGCGGCTGCTTCAGGAGATTGACCGGCAGTAACAGCCGCATGATAAGCGTCATAGGCTTCTCCAACGAGACTGGATTTAAGAGCAGTAGAGATTACCGTCTTGCCCATTCGGTAAAGCGCGGCCCCTGTTTCGGGAATAAGGCTTGCTGCCTGCTGTCCTGTAGTTTCGAGTCCTCCAGTAGTTCCCGGTGTAGGAGCGCCGATTCGGAGTTTCGAAGTCCAGCCCGGCGTCTCAGTATCGACGCCCTGAAGTTGACCAAGCAATTTCTGCGTATTGACCAAATCCCGCTCACTGGGAGAATAGTCCATGTTCTTTGTTCTCAGACCTGCGATAGTCGCAGTTGTGGTATGGATTCGATTCTGTAAGTCCATCTCTTGCGAAGAGTGGGCTCCTGCAAGATCGTCATATGAGCCGGGATAGGCCGTGACAATCTTCCGTTGCAACGTGTCGTCGTCCATGTCTTTGTAAGAATCGCCATACTTAGCGCGCCACTTCTGCACAAGTAGAGATGGGCCTGATTGTTCCACGCCAACGTTGGCATCACTTGGTTGCGTGATGGACGCTGTAGGAGTCGGCGGTGCTACCGTTGCGCCGGGTTCCAAACCTTTTTGATACGCCTGCGCTGGGGGAGCGAGGGTAGGTACTGAAGTGTCGATGGAATCCATTATCGTATACCTCCGGGGTCCTTGGCTTTAGGTGTTGTAGCCGCCTGATTCGGAGTTGCAGTGGTACCGCCTGCGGCAGGTCTAAATGCAGCGCGCCCCGCGCCAGCAGCGACTTGTGAAAGTCCCAGAGTGCTGAGAGCGTTTCTCGACTCGTCGTCGTACAGTCCGTCATAGTCTTGATTGAATGCCTTTTTATACCGAGTGTTCAAAGAGTCAAGACGGAATTGCGCCGTACCAGCGAGTGATTTTGCAACACTCTGAATCTGATTCGGAGACAAGGACGAAGAAAGAATCGCGTTCATGTCGTCAACATCCGTCGCCAGAGGTGCATGATTGTTTTTCAAGAACGTCTGGATTTCGTCTTTGACGGGTTGAATCTTAGCGAGATAGGCCGCGATTTCTGTATCAGACCCAGCGTTCTTTTCAAGATAGTTCAAAGGCTTGTTGACCCACGACGGAGTGTAGCCGGGTCTTCCAAAATCTCCCGCTGCTTGGTACAGATCAGCGTCGTGCTTCAAGAATGTCTGGAATGATTGAATCTGGTCGGCCTGTTTGCCATTTTCGAACTGATCGAGCAGTTTGGCATTTCTGTCGAGTGCGGAAACATTGCCGCCCATTGCCTTGACTGAGTTGAATAGGCGTATGCGCTCGTCGCCGCGCAGACTGGAAATAGAACGTAGAGCGACAGGGTCAGTCGGATTGTTAACAATGTTCTTCGCTGCTGTGTCAATGTCCGTATTCTGAACTGCGCGAGTATCGTTCAATTCCTTCAGCTTCAGATTCGCCTTGGATTTCTCGTCAGTCGAAAGCAAGTTGAAAGCCTCTTTTTGGTCAGCAGTCAGTTTTCGCCCGCCCTGCATTCCGTTTTGATCGACAGGCTTGGTGTAATCTATTTCGGCCTTGGCAAGGGTGTCCTTAGCCTCTTCCATGGTCATGGCTTTCGCGCCTGCCTTGCCTTCGGCAGTTGCCGCAGCGGCTTCAGAGGCGCGCTTGTTGTGCATATCGTCTAAATCTTTTTCCGAGAGGCCCAAATGATTCATCAACACCCCGCGTGAGGTTGTGTCGCGCTGGCCCATCGTGTTAAGAATGTCCTCAATGTGTCCATTGGCACCAGCGGTGCCCATCTGAGCTTGCGAAAACACACCGAGAGCTTTACTCAACTTAGGGTCCGATTTAATTGCCGCTTTCAAATCGTCCAAATCTTGAACGCCCTTGCCATCCTTGCCGCCAGTACCAGCGTGACCGAGCAATTGCATGGTGTCGTTCTTGTGATCCTCAAGCATTTGCTCGCCTGTGTTTATGGAT
>Ga0182024_10012005_pt1 | contig 17234 bp, 11 predicted proteins | sample P32metaG_FD_120480 | JGI IMG/M metagenome (GOLD analysis project Ga0182024, IMG submission 120480) | Permafrost microbial communities from Stordalen Mire, Sweden - P3-2 metaG (Illumina Assembly) | ecosystem: Environmental > Terrestrial > Soil > Wetlands > Permafrost | place: Sweden: Stordalen...
CAGCGAAGACACAGAAGCTCTGATGATTTGCTTTGAGACTTCCCTCGGCCATGTCTTCATGAATGTTGCGCTGCGCTACAACCGGCGGCGCATGGCCGATCATGCGGCCGTGGGCGCCTGAGGGCCAGTCGCCAGTGGACATTCTCAGATAAACGGCTAAGCGGTCGGGCACGAAGACCACGCCCGGCAAGATGTTCGAACGGTATATACCCCCTATTTTTTTTTGGCCGAAGCAGCCAACTTCCTGATTCTGCGGTGCTTACACAGCGAAGATATCCCCGGGCGCCCGCAAAATATTGCGAACAAACGACTTACCTGCAAAATATTTCGGTGGTGCACGCATTCGTAATTTTTCCGCAACCTGTCAGGCCAGCAAGGAGAACTGATTGCCGGGGGGTGCACCATCGGAATCCTCGGCTGGATCGGCGAACCTTCTCAACTCCGGATATTTCCTTACCAGCGTGGGCGGGGCTGGCACACGCTTGCCGGTCACCATGGCCTTCAACTCCAGCGCATTGACGCCGGCCTTGCTCTCGAAGTGGTTGTTGGTGATCACGTAGGTTGTCTGCGCCCGCTCGGCGACGTTTTCGATTCGTTGCTTCCAGCCTTCCAGTTCCCTCTCGTTGTACAGATAGTTGTAGCGGTCGTTGCGATTGTCGGAATCGAACCACTGATCGTAGTTGCGCCCGTGCAGACGCACATATGCGATCGGGGCGGTGACATATTCCGTAGGAGCGAGTGACCGTCCGAGGACGGGCTGATCGATATTGCAGAAGGCAACATTCTTTTGCGCGAACGCCGCCAGAGTCTCCGCATTGTCCCAACTGGAGTCGCGCACTTCCACCACGCATGGATATTCGATGAACTGACGCAGCAGGCGCTCGAGATATTCCCGGTTCAGGGAAGTGTTCTTGAACGACACAGGAAACTGAATCAGCAGCGCCCCCAGCCGCCCTTCCGTGGCAAGAACGTCGAGACCTTCGCGGGTACGAGCTTCGTCTTCGTCGGTCGGGCGAATGCTGGCGGCGGACGTGGGTTCCGTCATTGCATTCGGCGAATGCGTGAAGGCGCGATAAAGCTTCGCAGTGAACAGGAATCCAGGATTCACCGCCGCAACCTTGCGGCACCACAGCTTGGCCAGCTGTGCCTTGACTGGCCCATAAAATGACGTGTTGATTTCGGTGGTATCAAAGAAGCGCGCCAGATATTCCAGCGGATGTATCTTTCGGTGCTGCATGCCGGAGGGATAAAAAATTCCCTCCCAGTCTTTATAAGACCAGCCAGCCGTGCCGAAGCGAACGCTGTTCGGTCGGGTCTGAGGCAAGCGGACTTGTGCTGTAGATCCCATGAGTGGAACCGCAGACGGAGGGGCAGGCTCAGAGTAGCATACGGAGGAATGGAGTACGATTATTGACTATCACTAAGCAGGCTGCTGAAAAACTCGGGCTGCGGCTCAGTTTTGAAAGGGCGCGGCTTCCAGCCGCGCCGTAAGTGCCGCAAAATCGCCATTGGCTTTAGAGGCCAAGGTAGCATTCGGTCCTCAAACGAAGTTTTTTCAGCGGCCTGCTAGGAGAATCACGTGCCCGTTACTGCAGTTCATCCCGGGGAACATTTAGCCCTAAAGCTCAGCGAGCAAAAAATGAGCGCTCTGCCATCGCCGCCATTCTCAGCAAGAAATCCTAGACCGAAAGCGTTCGCCTATCGCGGCGGAGTTCCCTGCGCCGACAGGGCTTGATTGAGTTGACTGGCCAACAGGTCGGCCTGCTGGTTGGAGATTTCGATCTGACCGTCCAGCACAACGCTCACACCACCCACTCCCGTGTCCTGGAATCTGGCGCTTTGGATTACGGCAGAATTCTGCACCGCCGGCGGAAGTGTGACTTTGAAATCCGAACTGGTTTGCGCCGCAGTCAGAACGGACTGGGCGATAGTATCCCGCAAATTCTCGCCCAGAGATCCGGAGCGCAGCGCTTCGCCCATCATACCGGTGGCATCGATGCGTCCGAGCGCCGCAATAATCTTCAACGTGTTCGGCTTTTCCACCGTTGCCGTCAATTTGACCTCAACCGTGCCGTCCTCTTCCGCCAGTTCGTTCGAGGTTTGCTGACCAAACATCCGAGAGCAGGTCCAGCGCTCAAAGTGCAACTTCACTCTCAGGAGGCTGGCTGGAGTCGCGGGCGTGAGTGTTGCCCGCTGTATGGCGACCCGTTGCCCGCAGTTCTCCGACGTGTCGAGTTGGGCGCGCAGAAGTTCGGTAATGTCTTGTTGCAGGTCTGACAGATCCGCCGTCAGTTCAAGTTTGAATGTGCGCTGGCCGCCCTGCGCCGCGATCTGCGCCAGAGCACCCGACACCGGGACCCCAATCGTCTGGTTTGCAATGCTGACCGGGTGATTCACCGGCGGAAGCGTGAAGGCCTGATCCTGGCCATTGGCCAGCGTAATGCTCATTTCCCTTCCGAGCGCAAGTTGTTGGTTGGAAAAATCCGTTAAAGCCTTGCCGAGACTCTCGGCACGCGCCGTAACTTCAGGACCTGCGGCCTTAACGTCTAAGCTCTGATCCAGCCTCTTCTCTTCTTGTTCAAGGTCGGAGTCCGCTTTCGCCAGTCTCTTAGCGATCTCTTTCAGTCCGGACTTCTGCGCCGCCGAGAATCCTTGTTGGAACTTTTTGTTCCCACTCCTCGCATTCTCCAGTGCCTCGTCTACCACCTTCCGCTTGGCAGATTCCGCCGCCCCGTTTTCCTTGTGCAACTCTTGCAAAAACCCTTGTAGCTCGGCTTTCGCAGCCTCCGTACTTTTTACCAGGTCCTGAAACTCCAAAGTCTGCTGGCTGGTGGCCTGCACCGCCATGGCCTCGTGAAAGTCCTTTAGACTGTCTTCTTCTTTGACTCCAGTGGGCCGGCTATTTCCGGAAAGACTACTTCCTCCCATTCCCCCGCCGTGGCGCTGGGCAGTCGCCGCCAGCGGATTCGCCAGCAGGACAGATCCCAGGATCAGCACATTGGTCGCAGAAAAGGAAAACCCTCTTGGACGCATGACGGAAATCTCCGAACCTCAAGCTGTAGATATTGTAGCGAAACCGCCAGCTGGGAGGAACACCAGGACCGCGCGTCAATCGGGCCAAAACTGGCGCCTGACCAAACTGGCGACGTAGCCTTAGCTTGGCTCATACGCGGGGAAAAAGCTACAGAATTTACAGTTCCTTGCAAAGTGGGATGCAAAGAGGAAAAGACGTTCCGGTCGGAAACGCCACGTTGTGGCTGTCTGCGGGTCTCATTCCAACGACAGCACCACCCAGTACACTCCCGTGGGATGCGAGTTGGTGCGGCCGTAGCAGGCGCCGATGGAGAAGCTGTGCAGATTGCGGCTGGCGATGGTTTGGCCGGTTCCGTCGGGCAGTGTTTCCGGATACAAGGTGGTGTACGTGAGAATGGTGGAGTGTTCGGCAAGTTTGCGAACGGGGGAGGTTCCGAGCTGGTCGGCTTGCGCCATGGAGCAGGCAGCGTTGTCGGCAACCATCAGATCGCGCCGCTGCAGTTCAGGCTGGCTGGCCTGCCGGCGCGTCTGATTTACCGCCGCGGCAATGCGGTTTTTCACTTCGGCGGATGAATAGCTGGGGAGGGCATGGCCGAAATCCTGCACGATGTACAGCCGGTCTCCGCTGCGAACCACGCCCAACCCGACCACGTTGTAGGCCGGGTTGAGCAGGTTCTCGCGGTGCGGGGGTGAAAGCATCAGATGTTGATGCGCGTTCTCGGCGTCATAGTCAAGCGCAACGTTTTCCCCCTCTTGATCGAGTTCGAGGTGCGCAGTTGTCGCCAGACGTTGCGGCAGGGAGGGCTCGCCGTCAAACTGGTGCGAAAGTCGTCGCGCCCTCAGCATGGCCCGCGCGTGAATGCGGGCAGCTTGAGAGAGTCCTGCATCGATCTTGAGCGGAGGCGCTCCGGCTTTCTGGCGCGACTGGTTGGCGAATGCGAGAAGCTGCTGTTCGGTCTGAAAGTCGTAATCTCTAAATGCAATGTCGGAAGCGTTCGCGGCCGCCACCTTCAGCTGAGCCGCCTGGCCTGCGACTCCGGGCCCTTGTGCCGGGTAAGCCATCAAGCGAGTCGCGGGCTCTACGGTCACAGCGCCCGTGCTGAGCAGGAACGCTAACAATAATCTGGGGGTTTTATCCATCAAGCAATGTGGCCTATGCAACCAGACCCTGGGAGGGACCGGTTTCTTTCAGCCCGTTTCGACTTAAGCCCGTTTTCGACTTAAGGTCGTACCGGTTAACTTGCTTCTAGTGCTAGGCTAGAAGCCCGTAGCAGGGGCGAGAAGTTACCTGTGTCTATGGAACTAGGGATCAGTGGGGGCATTGGCCTGTTGTTCGGCGTGCTGCTGGGTTGGCTGGCGCTGCGTTCGCGAACAGCCGGGTTACAGGCTCGTTTATCGTTGACGGATAAGGAATTAGCGGCTGCAAAGGCCGATCTGGCGCGGCTTTTGCAGGATCAGCGGGAGTTGGTAGAGGGCCGCGCCAGATTGGAATCGGCTCTGGAATCGGAACGGAAGACCAGCAACGAGAAGATCGAATTGCTGACCAAAGCGGGAGACCGCGCTGCCGCGGACTTGCAAAATGCCTTCAAGGCGCTGGCCGCGGATGCGCTGAAAAGCAACAATTCTTCCTTCCTGGAGATCGCGCAGGAAACTCTGAAGCGCTTTCAGAGCGAAGCCAAAGGCGATCTCGACGCCCGCCAGAAAGCGGTCGCCGATCTCGTCACTCCCGTGCGCGAATCGCTCAGCAAGGTAGACGCGCAGATTCAGCAGATGGAAGTCGCGCGCGGCGAAGCCTATGGCGACCTCAAAGCCCAAGTTCAATCCCTGATCACCACGCAAAAAGAACTGCAATCGGAAACCGGCAATCTGGTGCGCGCCCTGCGCACTCCGAACGTGCGCGGACGCTGGGGAGAAATCCAGTTGCGGCGCGTGGTCGAAATTGCGGGCATGCTGTCCTATTGCGACTTCGCCGAGCAGGAAACGGTCACCGGCGAAAGCGGCCGTCTCCGCCCCGATCTCGTGGTGAAGTTGCCCGGCGGCAAGCACGTTGTGGTCGATGCCAAAACTCCTCTGCAAGCTTTCCTCGACGCCTTCGAAACCACCGACGAAGAAACGCGGCGTGCATGCCTCGCCAATCACGCCCGCCAAGTTCGCGACCACATGAAGACGCTGAGCGGCAAAAATTATTGGGAGCAATTCGAGGCCACGCCGGAGTTCGTGGTGATGTTCCTGCCCGGCGAAACGTTCTTCAGCGCCGCCCTCGAGCAGGATCCCGGCCTAATAGAACAGGGCGTTCTGCAGCGCGTGATTCCGGCCTCGCCTACAACATTAATCGCGCTGCTCAAGGCCGTCGCCTACGGATGGAACCAGGAGAAACTGGCGCGCAATGCGCGACAGATCAGTGATCTAGGCAAAGAACTGCACGACCGCCTGCGAAAGCTCGCCGGACACATCACCGGCGTCGGCACCAACCTCGACCGCGCGGTCGAAGCCTACAATCAAGCCGTCGGCTCGCTGGAAAACCGCGTGCTCGTTTCGGCGCGCAAGTTCGCGGAGCTGGGAACCTCGGTGGCAGAAGACATCCCGGAACTGGCGCCGGTTGAGACTACCGCGAGGGCACTGTCCTTCGAGTGGGATGACGAAGACACTCCGCCCGAACCTACGAAGAACGATAAGCGCAAGGCGGGCTAGGTCAGATTACCTGTAGGCGAAGCTCGAACTCAGAACTGGGCAATGAGGTCAGCCATATCGCCCTGCTCGCTGTTTATACTTCGGTTTGCCCGTGATCCGGAAGTCGCTTATGGCACCCTTCTCAGCCGCTTGGAGCTTCCGATCTGAGCTCTTCGGATTGGAGTCTGGTGTCTGGAAACCTGCAGGTCACAATCATGCTTGCCGTCGCTTCGGTTGCTATCTCGCCTCTGAGCAGTGCTGCAGGACGTCCTCCTGCTTCAGACAGCGGACCCCGGTGACCACCTACTCTACAAGCAGCTCGAAGGGGTGAGTCCTTTACCGATGCGAGTTCTCGTCACGATCAGACGGCCATGGGCAGATTACTTGATGACGATGTTCTCTTCTCGGGTGGAAATGGCTCTGTAGATCGCGATCCTGCGCGCGACAAAAATGACGCTCTGTCCACGTTGCTGAAGTGGCAGACACAGGCGTTTCGCAACGCGGGTCAGCGCGGTGATGTGGCAGAAATGAAGAGGTACTTGATGACAACTCATCTTCATCAACGAAGACGGAGTCCTTTCGCGGCACGCCGATTTTGGAGGGGTTACGGCCGCCGCTCCGCCAGGAGCGATATCATCGACGGTCACTGTGACGGACTGGGTCCTCCACTACTCCGGCGATGTTGCAGTCTCCAGCTTTATCAACGACCAGGTCGTCCACTACGGCGGGCAGGTCCTGAACTTTAAGTTCCTCTCGGTCGAGACATGGATCGAGCACGGCGAGGCATGGAAGCTGCTGGCCAGCCACATTGCATCAGGATCCGTCCGGGGTGACGCTGTCCGCGGATCAGTTGAACCAGTACTCGGGCGCTTACAGCATTGCTCCAGGCCACGCGGTCACTATCGTCCGGGACGGAGACGCGCTCAGGAGAATCAGCGACGCAGGAAACGATTTGCTCCATGCCGAGGTTCGCGACATTTTCTTCGCACCGGGCTCGCCTTCTGGCTACGCGCGCCGGCGCATCATCTTTCACCGCGATGTCAGCGGACGGGTCTCAAGTTATGAGACAGCGGGCCTCGTGTTCACAAGAACCCAGAGTACCGGCGAGCAGAACGGAAATACGGTTCCGGCGGCACCGACGCCGGGACGTCTCGTACTCCGGAGCTTTGTCGTTCACCGGTCTGGCGATGTCGCCGTTGCCACATTCTTCCACGATCGAGACACCAACTACTATGGGCGATTGATGCATGAGACCTTTCGCTCCAGTGAATCGTGGGTTCTCCGTGGTACGGAGTGGAAGATGATCGCGAGCCAGGGGCGCCTTCTGCAGAGAGATCCGCTCGCTGTCATTCTTCCCTCGGACGAACTAAAGAGCTACGTGGGAATTTATGCCGCCGGTCCACTGCTCACGGTCGTGATATCCCGAGAGGGGAACGCTCTGGCCGCTTCAGTCAACCACAAGAAGGCGGTTCCGCTCCAGGCGGAGGCGAGCGGAGTATTTTTCACGCCGGCTTCCCCACTCACCGAAATCATCTTTCAGCGGAGTGCGAGCGGCCGCGTCACCGGTTACCTCAACCTTCGCGATGAGCGCGATCTCCTCTTTATCAGGAAAAAGCACGATCCTTCCCATTCCAAAGCCAGATGAATTGCCTTCCGCCTGAGTTAGGCCGCGTTGCCTTTTTAAGTTGAGGGCGACACGATACTGGAGGGATCAGCGCAGGTATCCACCCCGGAACGACGGGCCATGCGCCACCATATAGAAAGACCATACGCCGATCTGAGAAGCTAAATGGACTAAACCGTCCGGATGCGTCTAGTAAATCCACAAGAGGCCGGATCTTACGTCTTCCTCAGATTTAGTACTGGTGAACGCGCTTGTTGTCGCGTTACTTCCGATTAGTCGGCCAGCCGGAAGTTCGACGAAGGATGAATCGCCAGGCGGGTAAAGTGGTCGGGCAGACTCTGGTTCCTTCGTAATTCCAAGCCCTCCTCATCACGAATTTCTTACGGCGGCACTTCAACATTGTATTTCACCTGACGGGGCCTTCCTGCCCAAGAATTTCAAAGGAAACCACATACCGAATCCCACAGAAACATCCAAAAATACATAGGTACGCTTCGAAAATGCATCTATAATTTTGGAAGTAATGTCATCTGCGGGACTTAGCCGTCCCAAAAAGGGGATCGACGTGGCACCGAAGTTGCTCATTGAGGATCGATGGGACGTCTCTCCCACGCCTCTACCGCCTCCTAAGGGTTCGGGGTCCGTACCGAAAACCATGAATCGGGAAAGCCAAGCTCGATTTGTCGCCATCCTCTTGTTTCTGCTGACGGTGGCTGCGGTGGTTTTTGCGGGATTCAATTTCCAAAAGGAACGTGACTCTGCCGTTCCCGACGACGGCGTTTGGTGGGTGGAGCACGATGGCCGCCTGGTAGCCGACCGCGTGGATCCCGCCGGACCCGGAGCGAAGGCCGGCATCAAGCCTGAAGATCAATTGGTTTCCGTCAATGGCCAGGAAATCAAAAGCACTCCGGGGTTAGTGCGCCAGCTCTACAACACCGGCGTTTGGTCCAAGGCCACCTACTCGCTGATCCGCCGGTCGGTCACGCTCGATTCCAACGTCATTCTGGTTCCCGCCGATCGCTCCCTGAATAATTGGCTGCGACTGATTGCCATGATTTATCTGGGCATCGGCGTCTACGTCCTGCTGCGTCGCTGGACCGCGCCGGGTTCTACGCACTTCTACGTTTTCTGCCTCGTGTCCTTCGTCGCCTATTCCTTCAAATACACCGGCAAGCTCAACGACTTTGATTGGACGATTTACTGGAGCAACATCGTCGCCTGGGTCTTGCAGCCGGCTCTGTTCCTGCACTTCGTTCTGACATTTCCCGAGAAGCGGCAATTCGTTCGCCAGCGTCCCTGGCTGCTGGCTCTGGCGTACCTGCCCGGCCTCGCGCTTCTGGGAAGGCACATTATGGCCTTGCGGCTGGCGCAAGCCAGCGGGCATCTGCGCTGGGATATGGACCGCCAGGAAATGGCTTATGGTGCGGTCCTGTTCGTCGCCGCGGCCGCAGTTCTGTGGTACAGCTATCGTCTCGCGAACACGACCGTCCTGCGCCAGCAGCTGAAGTGGGTAACGCGCGGAACCATTCTCGCCATTGTTCCTTACACTCTGTTCTACGTGGTTCCTTACCTGATGGGTTCGCTCCCCGGCACCGGGATGAAGTTATCAGTGCTGTCTTTGGGATTGCTCCCGCTGACTTTCGGCTATGCCATTTTCCGCTACCGCCTGATGGACGTTGACCTGATCTTCAAGCGCGGCGTGGTTTACACCTTGGCCGCCGCAGCTGTCGTGGGAATGTATTTTGCGCTAGTCGCGGGAGTCGCGACGTTGGTCCAGATGCGGCAGCCCGGCACGGGACGGATGGGCCTGATCCTGGCAGTGGTCGTGACCGCGCTGCTGTTTGACCCGGTACGCAAGTGGATTCAGGACCGTGTCGACCAGGCCTTCTACCGCACGGTCTATGACTACCGGCGGACGTTGATTGAATTTGGCCGTGAGCTGGGCTCTGAAACGGATCTGAACGCGTTGCTCTCCTCAGTATCGGACCGCCTGTCCCGCACTCTGGCCGTGGACCGCATCGCGATTTTCTTGCGCGCTGGCGAGGAGGCAGAGCAGTTCGTTCTCTCCAAGTCGGTAGGCATGAATCCCATGGGCAAGCTCGACCTCACTTTCCTGAGCGCGCCCCGGCCTGAACCCGCCGGACACATGTTCTTCGAGAACACGCACCAGGTGCCGCGCGAGACCGCGGGATCGCAGGATGCCATCGCCCGCCTGGATCTGAACTACTACATCCCCTGTCGCGCGCAGCAGAAAACCGTGGCCGTACTCGGCTTGGGAAAGACCGCGAAGGGCGATTACCTTTCCAGCGAGGACATGGAATTGCTGGAGACCCTCGGCGGCTATCTCGGCATCGCGATCCAGAACGGCCGGCTGTACGCTTCGCTGCAACTGAAGGTCGCGGAATACGAGCGCCTCAAGGACTTCAACGAAAATATCGTGGAGTCCATCAACGTGGGCATCATGGCGCTCGACATGGAAGACCGCATCGAGAGCTGGAACGCGCAAATGGAAGTCATGTACGCGCTGCCGCGGTGGCAGACTCTCACGCAACCTGTGCGGACCATCTTCCCCGCGGAATTCGTCGAAGAGTTCTATCGCGTCCGGCAGAACGCCGGCATTAATAACCTGTACAAATTCCGCCTGCAGACTCCGGCGGGCGAGACTCGCACGGTCAACGTGGCGATTGCACCGCTGGTGACGCGCACCTTTCAGGTGATCGGACGTCTGGTCATCATGGACGATATCACCGAACGCGTGGAACTCGAGGGCCAGCTTTCGCAAGCCGACAAACTTTCATCCATCGGTCTGCTGGCAGCCGGTGTGGCGCACGAAGTGAATACGCCTCTGGCTGTGATTTCCTCTTATACCCAGATGCTCGCCAAGCAACTGCAGGGTGATCCCCAGAAGTCGGGACTGCTCGAGAAGATCACGCGGCAAACCTTCCGCGCTTCGGAAATCGTCAGCAACCTGCTGAACTTCTCGCGCACCAGCGGCGCCGAGTTCGCCGACGTGGACATCAACAAAATCATTACCGACACGCTCGCACTTCTGGAGCATCAGTTCAAAATTGCCAAGGTCCAAGTGCAGTCCGAGTTGACCCCAGGAATTTCCGCCATTCAGGGAAATCCCGGAAGACTGCAGCAGGTCTTCCTGAACCTGTTTCTCAACGCCAAGGACGCCATGCCGGGCGGCGGCACGCTGAACGTGGCGACTACTAACGGCGACATGGTGAGCGTTCGAGTTTCCGACACCGGGTCGGGCATCGCACCTGAACATATCCAGCGCATTTACGACCCGTTCTTCACCACCAAGACGGCCCCCAAAGAAGGTCAGAAGCGCGGAACCGGGCTGGGACTTTCCGTCACCTACGGCATCATTCAGGAGCATGCCGGCAAGATTCGCGTAGAGAGTGATCCGGGATCGGGGACGACCTTTGCCCTGGACTTTCCCCTGAGCAGGAAGGCAGTTCATGTCTGAAGCAGCAGTCATCACCAGCGGAACGATGAACGGCAATCCGTCGCCAACAGGGTCAGTGCTCATCATTGACGATGAGGCCGAGATTCGCGAATCTCTGCAGACCCTGCTCGAAATGGAAGGCTTCGCAGTCGACACCGCCGTCACCGGGGAAGACGGCCTCTCGCAAATGGCGGATCACCCGTTTGATTTGGTCCTGCTCGATCTGACTCTGCCTGGCCGCAACGGCATGGAGATTCTCTCCGAGATCCGCTCTCACGACTCGCGTCTGCCCGTGATCATGATTACCGCCTATGGCACGGTGGAAAACGCCGTGCGCGCCATGCAGTCGGGCGCGGCGAATTTCGTGCAGAAGCCCTGGGACAACGAAAAACTTCTCGCCGATGTGCGCGCTGCAGTGGGCTGGCGCCGGGCAGAAGAAGAAAATGTCCAGCTCAAGCGCGCTCTCAAGCAGCGTTACAACTTCGAAAACATCGTGGGCAAAAGCGAGCCCATGCTGAAGATTTTTGATCTGGTCGCGCAGGTGGCAAACAGCCGCTCCACCGTTCTGTTGCAGGGCGAAAGCGGTACTGGCAAAGAAGTGATCGCGAAAGCCATCCACCTGAACTCTCCGCGCCGCGACAAACCCTTCGTTCCGGTCAACACCGGCTCCATGCCTACAGACTTGCTGGAGTCCACGCTGTTCGGCCACGTCAAGGGCGCGTTCACCAGCGCCATCGCGTCGAAAAAGGGCTTGTTCGAGGTCGCGGACAAAGGCACACTGTTCCTCGACGAAATCGCCACCATGGGGCTGGAGACGCAGGCCAAGATCCTGCGCGTACTGCAGGATCGCCGCTTCATGCATCTTGGTGGAATTTCGGAGCTCCAAGTCGATGTACGCATCATTGCCGCCACCAACATCGATTTGCGCCACATGGTCCGCGAAGGCCGCTTCCGCGAAGACCTCTTCTATCGCTTGAACGTAATCACTGTCGAACTTCCGCCGCTGCGCCAGCGCAAGGAAGACATCCCGCTGCTGGTGGAATTCTTCCTGAAAAAGTACGCCGAAGAGAATAGCCGCCCTGCGCCCCGCATCACTCCGGAAGCGCTGCGTCCGCTGATGGCCTATTCCTGGCCGGGCAACGTGCGTGAACTGGAGAATGTAATTGAGCGTGCCGTCGTGCTTTCTTCCGGGCCGGAGATCAGCATGGATCTGCTGCCCGATTCCATGATGGGACGGGGTTCCTCGCTCACCCTGCACGACCCCCCGTCCGACGCATCGCTATTCGAAATCGTCGAAGACGTGGAGCGCCGCGTCATTGCCGACATGCTCGAACGCTGCAACTGGAACCAAACCGAAGCCGCTGAACGCTTCCACGTCCCGCTCTCTACCCTGAACCAGAAAATCCGCCGCTTGAATATCGAGATCAAAAAGAAGGGTCGGATAGCGTAGAAAGCTGTCAGCTTTCAGCAGTCGCTTCTCAGCTGTCAATCGTCACCAACACTTATCATCCCGAGCAAAGCGAGGGATATTGGTTTTGACTCAAGCTGATAGCTGACTGCGTTCTCTGCTATAGTTCGGTCAAGCCAGTGCCTCGCACCCGCGAGCACCCGGCTCTGAATCGCATGGAACTGACCTCGCCCACGCAGTTCGCCAAGCAGAAAGTCCTGGCAGTTCAGGATTACACCGTGATGACGGCGCAGTCCGTGGCCAATCTGTTTCGCAAGCCCGTGTATTTCGCGGATATGATCCAGCAGGCTGACCTGATTGGCTGGGGCTCGTTGCCGATCGTCGTCCTGAGCGGTTTTTTTACCGGCGCCGTGCTGGCGGTGCAGAGCGCGAACACCTTGCAGCGCTTCGGTTCCATCACTCTGATCGGCCAGCTGGTCTCGCTCTCCATGGTCCATGAATTGGGCCCCGTGCTGACCGGCTTGATGGTGGCGGGCCGAAACGCGTCGGGGATGGCCAGCGAACTCGGCTCCATGGTCGTGACCGAACAGATCGATGCCATGCGCGCCTTGGGTACCGACCCCATGAAAAAGTTGGTCGCGCCCCGAGTGGCGGCCACGGTTTTCATGCTGTTTTTCCTGACCATCCTGTCGGATTTGGTGGGCCTGGCTGGCGGATTGGTTGTGTCCAAACTTCTTTTGAACCTCGACGCCCGCCAGTACTGGAGCAACGCGTGGCAGTCGCTGGTGAATCAAGATGTCTTCATGGGGTTGGTAAAGCCGGTCCTGTTCGGCTTCATCATCTCCACGGTGGGCTGCTTCTATGGCATGACGGCCCGCGGCGGCACGCAAGGAGTCGGCCGCGCCACCACGCAGGCAGTAGTGGCCGCCTCAGTTTCGATCGTCGTGGTCGACCTCTTTGTCACTCAATTCCTGATGAACGTGTTGTCCTTCAAATAGCCGCATGCCCGCACCCACCCTGCCTGCCGACTGCGGATCCGTTACAAGCCAGGAATCGGCCGCCCACGCCATTGAGTTCCAAGATGTGCATCTCGAATTCGAGGAGAACGAGGTGCTGCGCGGAGTTTCTTTTCATCTGCCGTACGGCGAGACCAAAGCATTGTTCGGCGTCGCGGGCTCCGGCAAGAGTACAATCCTGAAACTTGCCCTGGGCCTGCTCAAGCCCGACTCCGGACGAATCCTGGTGCTGGGTAACGACGTGACTCAGGCGCGTGAGAAAGATCTATTTGCTCTGCGCGCCAAGGTCGGTATGGTATTTCAGGAAAGTGCTCTGTTCGACTCACTCACGGTGCGCGAGAACGTGGCCTACCGCCTGATCGAGGAACTTGGCGTTGAGGACCCCGACATCGAACGTCGCGTGCGGGAGGCGCTCCGTTTTGTCGAGATGGAACAGACCATCGATAAATTTCCTTCCGAGCTTTCTGGAGGCATGCGGCGCCGCGTGGCAATCGCGCGCGCCATCATTACCCAGCCTGAAGTGCTGCTCTACGACTCGCCCACGGGCGGCCTCGATCCGGTCACTTCCAACACCATCATCGAACTGATCACGAAGCAGCGCGACGTCTACAAGACCAGCTCCCTGCTGGTGAGTCATCGCCTGCAGGACGCCTTCACCATGGCGACGCACGAGTTCGACAAGCAGACCAACCAGATGCGCTCCCTTCCGCGCGGCCAATTTTGTCACGTCCCCATGAGTTTTCTAATGCTCCGCGACGGCAAAGTCATCTTCGACGGTGGCGTTCACGAACTAACGCACACCAAAGACGAGTACATCCAGGAATATATTTCGTAGGAATTGAGTAATTGGGCAATCGGGTAATTGAGGAATTCAAAACCAATCTTCGGTGCTCAAATTACTCAATCACTCAATTTCCCAATTACTCAATTCTTCATGCCTGCGCCTACTGACCGACCTGCGCTTTCACTTCGGCGCCGAAGCCAGATTTTTCCCCGCCTGCATGAAGGCGTCCACGTTGCTCTTATCGATCAGCCCCGAACCCGTGTCCACAAAGCTCGGAATCGGTGCAAAGTTGTCCTTAGACCAATCCGTGTCCAGCGATGACGGCTTGTGATGATACAAATTGTCGAGCATCTGCATGCCGACAAAGGCCATGGTATAAGGCTTTTGCGCGATCGTAGCCGCGATCACGCCCTTCTTAATCCAGTCGAGTGTTTCCTGGTCGGTGTCCATCGCGACCACCACTTTTCCAGTCACGTGATAGCTGTTGAGCACCCCCGCGACTTCTTTGCCCGATTGCGCTTCCAGGCACACGAACGCGTCGACCTTGTCGCGCTCCTTGCCGACGATCTGCGTCGTCGTATCGAATGCGATGCGGGGGTCGCCCTGGATATCGACCACGCGAGTAATCTTGATCCCCGGCGTTTTAGCCAGCGCCTCTTGGTATCCGCGCAGCCGCTCTTGGAGATTCGACTGATCCGGCATGCTGAAGACCACGACATTCCCTTTGCCCTTCAGTTCCTGCGCCAACCGCTGTCCGCCGGTGAATCCCGCCTGATAATTATTCGTCCCGATGAAAAACAGCCGCTTGCTCGATGGCGCATCCGAATCGATCGTGATCACCGGCACTCCAGCGGCCACGGCCTTATCGATGCTGTCCTTCAGCAGCGCCGGGTCGGTCACCGCAAGCAAGATGCCCGTGGCTTTTTTCTGCACCGCCTGATCCACTGCCTCGCGCTCAGCCTTCGGATCATAGTTCTGCGGTCCCATGAAATCGGAGCGCACTTTCATCTGAGTGCCGGCGTTCGAAAAGCCTGCACCTGCGGCCTTCCAGTACGGAACCTGCAGATTCGCCGATACTAGAACAAAGTATTCGTCGGAGTCGTGAGCTCCCCCACAACTGAGTAGCAACACCAACAGGACTGCGACGGCGGCCGAGTAGAGAATCCTGCGTGAGCAAAGCATCGCATCCTCCTTTCGAACGATTCACATTTGGACAGATGCAATCTTGCCGGATGAGAACGTTCAGCGACTGGATTGTAAACGAGCCGTCAAGTGAAGGCCAGAAGTCAGCGCAGTGCTTTGTCGAGAAGACCCGAGATCACCGCCCCATCGACCTCGCCGCAGCGGTTGTAGAGCGGCGCTCCCGACGCATCGAGCAACACGATGACGTGGGGAATATACCCTCGAAAATATTTCTTTTTGAACTCCAGCTGGCAACTAATTCGATCTGCGAAAACTAAACTCCCACCGGGAACGGCTTCGTATGCGTGGTGGCCTTCACCGCGGCGCCTCCAAACCGCCCCTGCAGCAGCGACATCAGCCCGGTGTACCAGTACCCCACGACGAACAGCAGCAGGAACGGCACTGTAATATAGTTTTCGTTCTCCACCGCATAGTTAACCGTCAGCGCGAAATACGTGCCGATCAGCAGTTCCAGCCATGGCACCCATCCCAGCCGCTTGCGGTACTTCTTGGCCCCAACTTTGTCCTGCTTTGAGATCACGCTGTACTTGGGCGTTCTTGCGAACGCGCTTTCCTTGCCGATCAGCGCCTCAATGACCGCTTTCGTGTTCGTGATGGTCAACCCGATTCCCAACGCCATCAGAAACGGAAGATACACCAGCGCCCGCGGCCAACTCCGGGGAAACAATTCGCGCTGCGAAACCAGGTAAAAGCTTGAAATCGAGAACGTCGAAGCCATGAACAGCGGCAAGTCGATGTACAGCATCTGAAACCAGCCCTGGGAGAAGCGAATGATCATGGCCGGAAGCAGCAATACCGAGAGCATAATCATCAGCGGATAGCTCAGATTCGCCGTCAGGTGATACCAGGCCTCGATCTTGGTGTGCAGCGGAGCATCGCTGCGCAGCACCCGCGGCAGGATTTTTTTTCCCGTCTGGATCAGTCCTTTCGCCCAACGTGCCTGCTGCGTCTTAAAGGCCGTCATCTCCACCGGCAGCTCGGCGGGGCATTCCACCTCCTGCAAATAGATAAATTTCCATCCTTTGAGCTGCGCGCGATACGACAGGTCGGTATCTTCGGTCAAGGTATCGTGCTGCCAACCTCCGGCTTCGTCAATCGCGGCGCGTCGCCACATGCCGGCGGTGCCATTGAAGTTGAAAAACAGCCCAGTGCGCGCGCGACCCGAGTGCTCGAGCACAAAATGCCCATCCAGCAGAATCGCTTCCACTTCGGTCAAGAACGAATAATGCCGGTTGAGGTGCGTCCAGCGCGTCTGCACCATCCCAGTCTTCGGATCGGTAAAGTGGTGGATTGTGCGCATCAGAAAATCTTCCGGAGGAGTAAAGTCGGCGTCAAAAATCGCAATGAACTCGCCCTTCGCCGTCTTCATCCCTTCGGCGAGCGCGCCAGCCTTGAAGCCCGCGCGGTTCGTCCGGTGGTGGTAGCTGATCGGATGGCCTAAAGCCGCGTACCGCTCAACCAACCCGCGAGCCACGTCGACGGTCTCGTCAGTCGAATCGTCCAGCACCTGGATGTCGAGCTTCTCCCGCGGATATTTCAGCTTGCAGATCGACTCCAGCAGCCTTTCCACCACGTACTGCTCGTTGAAAATCGGCAGTTGCACCGTCACCCGTGGCAGATCCTCGAAATGCGCGGCCGGCTCAGTCGAGCGCTTGTCGCGGTGCTTGTAATACAGATACACCAGAATGTAGCGGTGCATTCCATATCCTGCCAGTAGAGTCAAAACAATGAAATATGGGATCAGCAGTGCTACATCAAATGCATTGGCGCGGTATAGTCCACGAAACGTGGTATCCAGAAAATGCTGCCGGATGTAAGGCCCAATGCCCTTGGAGCCAGCCCACAGGGCCGGCGTCGCAGTCAGGATGAGATCAGAGATTAACAAGCCGTCCGTTGAAAACCTACATTTTACCGGATTCGAACGAACCCGGGTGCCCCATCCTGTCGCGCAATTTGCGATAGGGTGGGGATTCTGACTTCCCCGGATCTACCCAGATTCAAGGAACTTTAACAAATCGCCGACCGATTTCAAGAATCAG
>Ga0182024_10012006_pt1 | contig 17231 bp, 9 predicted proteins | sample P32metaG_FD_120480 | JGI IMG/M metagenome (GOLD analysis project Ga0182024, IMG submission 120480) | Permafrost microbial communities from Stordalen Mire, Sweden - P3-2 metaG (Illumina Assembly) | ecosystem: Environmental > Terrestrial > Soil > Wetlands > Permafrost | place: Sweden: Stordalen...
GAGCACCCAGGATATCGCCAGAACGATCAGGAAAAAGAGTGCATATTCAACAGTAGGAAACAGCATGGAGGGAACTCGCAGCCTGAGACTTGCTTGAGCGTACGACGGATTGCGATTGTCAATCTCTAAAAAATATCGCGAGACTCAACTTAGTCAAATCGAGATCCGCACACTCCATTTAGCATGCAGCTATTCCGATTTTCATTCACATGCACCCCAACCTGTTCCGAAGTCAGGGTGCATGTTCGTATTACTTCAATCCGGTCACCTCGAAACTGTATCTCCCCGCCGGCAGAGAAAATCCCGCGTTCTGGCCACCTTTGGTCCGGTCGATCCTCTTGCTCTGCGCAATCGGCACGCCGTCCAGCTTGTAATTTGCTGCCTCCGCATCCGTCGCCGAAATCCACCCAGAAGCATTCGCCGGAATCGTCAGATCCCAATGCGCCGTGCCACCGTTGATCGTCCACGCAGAATGGATCTCGCCATAAGGAGACGGATAGGTGAAATCAATACTGCCCAGTTGCTTGTCAAAGGTAGGATGCAGATAAACCGTGTGGAAACCGGCGTCTGTCGGCGTCGTATCCACTCCGGCTGCATAGCGGTAGATCCAGTCTGCGACCGCGCCGTAGGCATAGTGATTGTACGAATTCATGCTCGGGTCGCCCTTCATCTGGTCCCCGTTCCAGCGCTCCCACATGGTCGTCGCGCCATGATCGACGAGGTAGCCCCATGACGGATAACTGGTGTTGAGCAGCAGCTCATAAGCCAGATCCCGATGCCCGCTCTCGGTAAGAACGGCCAGCAGATACGGAGTTCCGAGGAAGCCAGTTCCAAGCAACCCATGATTGCCTTCAATCTTGTCTACCAGCTTCTGCGCTACTGCAGGACGCAGATGTTCGGGTATAAGATTCATATGCAGTGCCAGAACATATCCAGTCTGCGTGTCTCCGCTCTTCGCCACTGCATCAGGATTGTTGATAACGCCGAAAGGCGAGGGCCCAAGATCAGCCCCGGCAACAAAACCGTCGTCATGCACAAATTCCTTTGTAAACGCAGCCCTGATCTTTTCAAAAAGCTGCGCATATTTGGCCTCCTCGTCTGACTTACCGAGCGCATGCGCCATCTGCTGCATGAGCGTGACATCATAAGCCCACGAAGCTGTAGCGACAAGTGGGAACTTAGTCGGCCCCTCGGGCGAAAGCCAATCCCCAAAGGGAGTTCCAGCATTCTTCTTCCACAGAAAATCCGGGTTGGAGTTTTCGATGGCGGCGAGGTACTTGGTCATCGCCTCCCAGTTCTGCTGCACGATCTGCGTATCGCCGGTTTGGATCCAAGATGTCCACGGGATGATCACCCCCGCGTCACTCCAACCTGCGCCGGAAGACGAATTTGTGGTCGCGATGCCGGGTGCAAAAATCCCGAAGAGCGCACCTGCGGTCACCCCCTCTCCGCTATGAGTCTGTGTGCCGCGCACATCCGCCGAGTACTTCCGCGAAAAGGCTGCCAGGTCCATGTTGTAAGTCGCCGTTCGCCAGAAGACCTGTGCATCCGCCGCCCAGCCAAGGCGCTCGTCGCGCTGCGGACAATCCGTAGGCACGCCGACAAAGTTAGAACGCTGCCCCCAGAGAATGTTGCTCCAGAGACTATTGATCAGGCTGCTGCCGGTCTTCAGTTGCGCGGCGAACGGGGCGTCTGTATGAAAGACAATTCCCTTCACCGCCCCGGCCATCGGCTTGCCCTTCAAACCGGTCAATTCAAGGTAGCGAGAGCCGTGATAGGTAAATTGCGGCTCAAACTCCTCAATCCCCTTGCCCGCCAGGATGAAATGATCCGTAGACTTCGCCGTACGTAGATTCTCTGTATAGAGAGTGCCGTCAGCGTTCAGAATCTCTCCAGTACGCACCTGCACATCCGTCCCCGACGGCCCCTGCAATCGAAGACGTTCCACGCCAGAGAAATTCTGTCCCATATCAAAGATGTAGACCCCGGGCTGCGGTTCCGTCATCGCCTTGGGCGTCAGCGTCCGTTCGACACGAATGGACTGATAATCCTGCCCATCTATATGGATGCCAGCCAAATCAGGGGTATGAATCTCGACCGGCTTCCAGCCCTTCGCGGCAAAATGAGGCGCGTTCCATCCAGGCTGAATGAGCCGCGCATCCTGCGTTTCGCCATCGTAGATTTCAGACTTGAGAACAGGCGACTGATCAGCCTTCCAACTATCATCGGTCACCACCCAGTCCACGCTGCCGTCCGAATACTCAATCCGCAACTCAGCCATCAACGAAGGAGCGGTAACTCCATAAACATTTGGTTGCTGAAACCACTCCAGCGGCGTCGAGTACCAACCCGGAGCGACCAGCGCCCCAATAGCATTACTGCCCTGATCGAGCAACGAAGTCACGTCATACGTCTGATACTTCACACGCAGTCGATAGTCGGTCCAGCCCGGCGCAAGCACGTCGTCGCCGGCACGCTTGCCATTCACAAACACCTGATAGGCGCCAAGCGCAGTCGAGTACAGCCGCGCAGAAGCGATCGGCTTGTGAATATCAAAGTCGTGGCGCAATGCCTTGACGGTCTGCGCAGGCCACGGATTTCCTACCGGCTCCGTAAGTGGTCCCGGGGCTTGAACATACGCGATCGCCTGCTTCCACGAAGCATCGTCATCTGTGCTCGCCGTCCAGTTTGCACCCGGATGAATCGAAGTCTTCCATCCACCCTTGGCATCGCTCGTCAAGTGCACCACCGAACCGTCAGCAAGCTGCGCAATCAGCGTTGCGCTCATAGGCGGAGGATCGTTAGTCGCCTGACCGTTAGGGTTGACAACATAATGCGTAATCTCGATGGCCAGCATGTTAGCGCCCGCGTGAAGCTGCGCAGTCACGTCAGTCTGCACATACTTCTTCCACGGCATCTGCTTCCACGGAGTGAGCGCCGCCCCTGCCGCGACTTGCTTGCCATTAATCCATGCCGAAGCGACATCCTGCCCTGTAGCAAATAGAAACGCCTGCTTGATTGGCTTGTCGAGAGAGACCGGCAAACGATAGGCGACCTTCTGCTCCGAAGCCCTGGTCTTTTCCAACTCCGTAATGTCGGGCGTAGTAATCCAGGCGCCGCCGGCCGTGCGCACGGCGGCTTCATCCCAACTTTGATAACCAATCCATTTGCCGCGCCAGTTCTCCTGCCCGAGCAGGCCAGTCTCCCAGTAGCTGACCTCGCTTGCCGAATAAGCCTTACCGTCTTTGTCCCACGCCATCAGCCGCCAGTAGTAGCGCTTTGTCGGCGCAAGCGAGCTGCCCTTATAGACCACGCCAAGCGATTGATCCGAGTCGACCTTACCGCTATCCCAGGCGTCGGGCTTGCCTGCAACGAGCAGTTCGCGACGTGTCGCTACCTGAATCTGATATGCAGTCTGCCGCGCACCCGGTCGCGCGTCCGTAAGCTGCCAGGCAAATCGCGGAGTCAGATCGTCCAGCCCCAGCGGATCTACGAGATCATCGGTGCGCAGCTTCGTTGGCGCATCCGTGGACTGCTCAGTTTTCACCTCGGTCTTTGCGGCATACGTGCGCATTGGCGCCACAAAAATGACGACAGCAAAGGCGGCACTGGCTGTCAGAATAAAACCACACTTCGAACGGCTGTTCATTGTCTTTAATCTCACTTTGTCTTGTTGTCCTGAAGTATTCGGTTCTGGTTCCAGTGTCGGCTATGGCTCACCGGTTCCGAGTTCCTGCGGGGTGATATCGCTCGCGTCAGACAGCACTCTTTGTTTCTCCTGCAATCGGTCGCTCTGCGCATGCAGTCGTTTGAATTCAGCCATTGCTTGCTTCAGTCCTTCCGCGTCCCGCGTAAGCCGCAACGCGTGCGTCAGACGATACCACGCGACTTCGTCGTTAGGGTTTAATGCAACAGCGCGCTTCAATTGCACGGCGGCAAGTTCGGCGTTGCCATTCTCCAAAAAAACCCCGGCGAGTCCCACCTGTGCCTGTTCAAAATCGGGATGTCGAGCCAGGACAGTCTCGAACTGCTTTTGCGCCTGATCCAGATTGCCCGCCTCATAATCGATTTGAGCTAACTCGTAGGCAGCATTTCCATTTTGCGGATCCACCGCCAGTTCCGCGTGAAACTGCTCCATCGCCGCATCCCTATCCTTCATATCGCGGGAATCCTTGAAACGCCTTAGGTACACGCGGCCCATGCGGTAATGGATCCCGGGGCGGTTTGGATCAACCTTGAGAACGTGCTCGAAGGCAGGGATCGCTGCCTGATAGTCCTTCTGGCTCTCGTACGCTTCGGCCTGGGCCTGCAACATCCATATAGAATCAGGCGCATCGTCATGTAGTTTTTCCATCACCACATAGGCGATGTTTCCGTAGATGCGGCCCGTGTGGTACATCACTTCGGGATCGTCCGGGTAAAGCTTGTTGAGCGCGAGCGCGATCATCACTGCATCGGAATCGCGATTCAAGCCCGTGTAAGCCCGAAGCAGTTGCAAACCGCACATCCGCTTCACTTCGGCATCCGATGACTGCTTGAATCCCTTTTCAAGCCCAGGCAGCGCCTCTTTGAATTGCCCCTCTTCAGCCAGCGACATTCCCAGCAGGCTGTCCAGCTTTGGCAGCGCGGGCTTGAGCTTTTGTGCGGTGTGTATTTCACGCACGGCGGAATCATATTGACGCTGTTTGAAGTAGATGACGGCAAGCGTGGCATGCACTTCGGCGATGCCGGGTTTGAGCTTCGCCAGATTTTCAAAATTTGTCTGCGCCTCACCGTAACGCCCCGCTGCGAGCGCTTGCTGACCGGCATCGGCGTAGTTAGCCGCAGCCTCATCATTGCCGGACTGAGCCGATATAACCATTGGGCAGATGCACCCAATCGTCAGCATGCAGTTCCGCAGTAGTCGTGCACCAATCATCGAGGTAGTGTATCTCCTCTACAGAAAGAACCGCCACGCCTTATCGGCGTGGCGGAGGTAAGAGAATCCGCGTTGTTGAATCAGAAGGTGATCTTGCCGCTGAGTTGGAGAATACGCGACGATGAAGCGCCTGTAATCTTCCCCCCGGTAGCCGCACCGCTGCTCGTGGAAGCATCGATGACCTCGTTGCCGCCCGATCCGCCTACGATGAGGCCGCCCACGTCGCCAGCGTATTGATGATGATTAAAGGTGTTGAAGGTGTCGAGTGCGAACTTGAATTTGAACCGTTCTCCAAGAGAGAAGAACTTGCCGAAACCCATGTCCCAGTTGTTGATTCCTGGCTGACGCAGGATGTTACGTCCCGAAGTGCCGTAGACACCGGGGTCCGCGTTGGTGAAGCATGCAAGGTTGATGCGCTGGTACTTCGCGGTGCGGTCACTGATTTTGCAGCCAGGAGTGTAGTTGGAATGCGGGTTCTGGCTGCCGTTATACCCAAACACATCGCTACCTCCGACGCTGTATGGGAAGCCGGTCTGGAAGGTGGTGATGCCGGAAAGCTGCCATCCGCCAATCGCGATGTCTGCTGCGCGGTTGGCATTGCCGCCGAACTTCTTGCCGCGTCCGAAGGGCAATTGCCATACATAGCTGGACACAAACCTGTGATCGACGTTGAAGTCCGAAGGGCCATAGTCCAGGTTTGGGTTGTGGTTGTCTTCGAAGCCCTGGTAGCCGCTGCCTGTGGCACCGACGCCGGCAGCAGCCGACTTGTCGTCCATGCTCCTGGCCCAGGTAAAGATGCCAGTCACTGCCAGATCATGAGCGCGATGCTCAAACTTTACGTTCATCGCGTTGTAGTGGGAGTAGCCCGCCCAGTCGCTGTCAATGTAGAAGCCGTTGAAGTTCGCATACGGCAACCGGCTCGTGGTTGTGCAGGGCGCATCGTTCAGGTGAACTGGCTTGCCATCAGAACCCAGGATCTGGCAATATCCGAGGCTCGCCGTTGGAATTTGAAGTGGTTGGCTGATATTGCGCCGGTCCAGAAGATGAACTGCATGTGTACCGATGTAGTTCACCTCGAGGGTTGTGTTTCGAGCCAACTCACGCTCGACCGAGACCGTCCAGGACTGGACGTAAGGGTTGATCGGATTTGACGACTCGATGACCGCAATGAACGATAGGGTCGACTCGGGGAACGGCCCCAGGGTTCCATAGCTTGGGAACATGTCGTTGGCGAATTTGGACCGGCTGCCATCAGAGGTTGGGGTGATGTTATTGCGGATACTGTACGGGTAGATGTCCGCCGAATCATCGATTTCACGCCCTTCTGCCGAATCGAAGAATATGCCGTAACCACCGCGTAAGACAGTTTTGTCATTGAAACGATAGTTGACTCCGAATCTTGGAGCAAAGGGCTTTTTGGAACCCTCGTGAGGAACGCGGCCGCAATAGCGTAGAATCGGCCCCCCATTGATGCCAACGCCCGGTGCTACTCCGTCAGTTGTCAATTGAGGATCTGCATAGCAAAGTCCACCTTGGGGATTGGTCGTATCCCGCCAGAAGAAGTGGTTGGAGGCTTCATAGGCTGCGGCACGATAATCCCAGCGCAGACCGAAATTCAAAGAGAGTTTCTGACTGGCCTTCCAGGAGTCTTCCGCGTACGGCGCCAAATAGCTGAAAACGTGATCCTGCGGGTTTCCGGCTGTGTTTTTTGGACTCAATGGACCCGGCACGAATCCGCTTACAGCGTTGTAGTATCCGAGCAGCATGTCAGCAACGCCATTGCCGGTGCCGCATAGCGAAACTGCTGCGTCTGATCCTGAGCCAGCGACCACAACCGGTGCGTTAGGGCAACTCGATCCGCTATCCGGATTAGTGGGGTCAACGAGTTCGTTATTCTTCTGCACGGTGCCTGCGCTGAATCCCCAGTCGCCGAAGAAATCGTCATCAAGGTTACGAATCAGTTCCCATTTGCGATAGGAGATACCAAACTGGAACGTGTGCTTGCCGTGAATTGACGTGAACGAATCGGCGAACTCCCATGACGGACCATCCGATCCGCTGTAGGAATTTCCTGAACCGCCACCGCGGGCATAGGCCGTCGGTGATACGCCCGGATATGACGATTGCAGAGGCCCGAAGGTGGTAAAGGTACCCGTTTCGCCGAGCGCACTTATCACCGCAGCAGTTGGAGCAAGTAAATTACCTTCCGGTGCGTTCGCCTGCAGGTGCCCGAAGCGGAAGTTATTCACATTCTTGCTGCCGATGTTGATGGTGTGGGAAACAGCCCAGCTGTCCTGTTTTTCGAAATACGACTCGAGTCCGTAATCGAGTGAGCCCGAGTTATACAGAGAGCTGTTTACATAGTTGGCATGGGTATAGCGGCCAAAGACCGAACCCAGCTTGCCAAGGCTCTGATCGCCGCGATAGGTCTGCTGATTGGTCGTCAGAATGCCCGGGATGGCGGAGACGAAGTTGTTGATGCCTTCCGGCGCATTGGGGGTTGTTGGGGTCGCCCAGTATTTACTGGCGATTGCCACCTGACCAATTCTCGCGACTTGGTCCTCTGCGGGAACTTTGTTCCCTGGGTAGGGCTGTCCGGTCAAAGGATTGACCGGCATGCAATTGCCGCCTGCTTGAATCAGCGCCGTGCACGTGATGGTTCCATACGCAGGCAACGGACCGCCCGGTAACGGTACTACGACGCCACCGACCGTCTGGGATGATGTGGGGGCATACGTCTCCGCAGAAAAATCGCCCGTCAGGACTGCCGGATTCGGAACGGGTTCATACACATTATTACCGTTATTGACACGCCAGCCTTCATAGTTGGCCATCCAGAAACTCTTGTCGCGCCCGTTGTAGATTTTGGGAATGTAAACCGGTCCGGACGCTACAAATCCAAACTGGTTCTGACGTAGAACCGGATTCACAGTCTTGGCGCCGCCAGAGGCATCATTGGTCGCCGTGGGAAATGGCAACGCGTCATAGGCGTCGTTTCGGTTCGTCTCAAAAATGGTCCCGTGAATCGAGTTTGTGCCTCCCTTGCTGACAATGTTGATCTGGCTGGCACTGAACCCATATTCAGCCGGATAAGTGCCGCTCTCAACTTTGAATTCCCCGATCGCGTCCTGCGACAGAATCACGGCTGGGGTTACCAGTGCCGCGTCAGTGTTAACCAATCCATCCAGAGTGTAGTTGTTGCCCTCAGGCCGGCCACCGTTGATGCTGACGGCTGCGCCTTCGCCCTGGCGCATAGTGCCCTGCTCGCCGCCCACTGTGACCGCACCCGCGCCCACCAGCAGCAACTGCATGAAATTGCGCCCGTTCAAAGGAAGCTCAGCAACCTGCTCGCCACTCATTTCCTGAGAGAGGGAGGCGCTGTCGGTGTCCAGTTCCACGGCCGTCGCAGTCACTTCCGTAGTCTCGGTCACCGCACCAGGCTTCAACGAAAGGTCGATACGTGCATTCTGATCGACAGTGAGCGTGAATACAGTGGTAACCGCCTTTTCAAACCCTGGCGACGAGGCGCTGACCTTGTACTTACCAGGACTAAGAGAAGGCGCGTTATAGTCTCCCGCCGAACTCGTTACCGTGTTGAACGACTGGTTTGTCGCTGTGTTGGTGACTGTCACCTTAACGTTAGGCAGTACGGCCCCCGAACTGTCTGAAATGGTGCCCAGGATTGTGCCGGTGGCCCCGCCCTGTCCGAACAGCCTGCCACTCGACACAATCAGCAGCAACGCTGAAAGAATCAGTAAACCTCTTCGCATCATCTTGAAACCTCCTGAATTTTCTCTTGCCACCACGGGAACTCGTTCACTTCCCTTGCGGGATTTGCGCCCCTCGGGTTCTGACTGCACCCGCCAACTCGTGAAACATCCAGCGAGCCAGGTTCACGTCATTTCGTGAGTGAATTTCTGCGCACGGCGAGACTAACGACTCACCTCAAAAATTGTCAACAACGAATTTGTTTTCTAATTGAAATTCTTTTGGAGGCATCGCGAATCTTCATCGGCCACTCAGATTAAGCAAACGATTCCCGATAGCCCAGTTGCGATCTCAGGTTTATACGATAACTTTAATGAGCGATCGAAAATGCGCATGCCACACGCGATCCAAATGCGATAAATCGAATTACTGAGAGCAACTCAATTGCCTATTGAATTTCCAATAGCAACAGAAGCACGCGACGCAAAGCCGCCCGCAATCAGTTTTGATCGATTCTTCCTGGACCCGCCCTCAGGCGTAGCTGCCCCCGCCCGACTGCTTACCTGCGCGCTCGCTGGTAATCTTTTCCACGTACCCGCAGCTGCGAAGTTCCGCTAACGGATCGACAGGCAGACCTCGCGCGGCGCGCCACTCCACCAGCAGCGGCCTGACATCGCGATAAAAGGCCCCCCGGAAAAGCTCCTCAGCATCCACCAGTTGGCACTTATCCTGAAGCGCGCCCAGCTCTTCTCGATCCACCAGCGCAGCTTTGAGCCAAAGCTCCTGCGCGCTCATGACCGTCTGCACCATGGCTTCCATCTTGCCCTTGAGGTTGTGACTCTGGTCGATCATGAATGCCACGTCCAGTTCGAGCTTTTCGCGAGCGGCAGCCTCAATCTCGTGGAATATCCGAAACACCTGGTAAGGATCGATCGAGCCAAGCGTCAGATCGTCGTCAGCGTATTTGCGATCGTTAAAGTGGAAGCCTCCCAGCATCCCCGTATGCAGCAGCCAGGCAACGACCTGTTCGATATTCTGCGCCGCGTAGTGGTGGCCGGTATCGACCAGCACCTTTGCCTGCGGACCCGCCGCCTTGGCAAGATGCAGCGCCATTCCCCAGTCTGCGATGTCCGTATGGTAAAACGCCGGTTCGAACGGCTTATATTCGACCAGCAGGCGCTGCCCTGCAGTGAGATGGCTGTGCGACTCCTGCAACGCCTCCTCAAGCCACCCGATACGATGCCGAATGCTCTGAGTCCCAGGGTAGTTCGACCCGTCGGGCAGCCAGAGCGAGATGTCCCGAGACTTCAGTCCCGTCGCAATCTCGATGGAGGCGACCATGTGGGCAACCGCCTTGGCGCGAATCTCTGCCGACGGGTTGCACAGCGAGCCAAACTTGTACTCCTGGTCCTGAAAAAGATTGGGATTGATAGATCCAGAGCGAATTCCCGACTTCTTTTCCAGGCATTGCACCTTCTCCACATCGTCGACGCCGTTGGGCAAATCCCAAAGCACGTGAAGCGCCAAGGTCGACGTGCTTCCAGTCAACCGATGCACCTCAGCCGCATCGCTGAACTTCTCTTCAATAGTGGTCGCCGCCGCGCCCTGCATAAACTTGCCGAAGCGCGTCCCAGTGTTGGCAAATCCCCAGGATGGAATTTCAATCTGAAATCCATCGAGAATGCGAAAGGCCTGCTCCGCCAGGGTAATACCCGGTTCTGTGCCTGAAGTCATGTCAGTCATCCCTCTCATCCTCTCGCGAAGCCCGTCCTCGGCACAACAAGACATTCACTTGTCGCCAAAACTCGCGTCACTGCGCCTCAAAGACTAAGCTCCGACTTCCGGATGTCGCCGGAAGGTCAGCGCAAAAGGTTCTGCTCTCGAGTTTGGATATTGCCCTGCCCGCTAAAAAGGTACCGGCACAAAAAGATTCTGTAAAGATATAGATTGTCTATTGCATCTAGTCAAGGCCAGAAATTTACTTCAATCCGCACCCCGATTCCAATCCAGGCCCTATGGGCTCTTGGCACGTAAGATACCCAACTTTCGATGGAGACGACTCAGCACCTTTCCTCGATAATCTCCAATCGACATTTCTACCAAGAAATACTTGCCTATTCGAACTTTTGCGTGATACTCCTACGAAGCGTGGGCCGCGAAGGAAATCTCTGCCTTCTAAGCTCCCGGAGTTCGCCGAAGCAGCAATGCGGCCGATTCATTCAGCACACCCCGGAGGCAGTAAAGTGATCGAGTATCAGGAAAGCGACCGGCCAGGCACCCTGCCTGCGAATTCTCGAGCAGCGATGAGCGTGATCCGTCGGAAGCCGGCAAGACTTCGCGCCTCTTTTTTCATTTCTGCAGCAGTCCTGGCGGCCAGCCTGGCAATCAGCGTCGGCGCCTACGGACAGCCGCCATCCCCGTCAGCCGTCAAAATCGACTGGGACAAAACACTCGTCACTTCCCGCTCCACGCCAACGCTGCAGGTCGTCGTGAACCCCATGACCGTCCCCGGATCTTCCATGCATGACGGCACCTTTGCCGCGCTGAAAGACCTCGAAGCCGATTATGTCCGCTACGTCCCCTGGCTCCCCTACCCCAAGTGGGCGGTCGCTGAACTTGATCCACCAAGCGGAGGCAAAACTTCGTGGGACTTTTCCGCCATCGATCCGCAGACCAAAGATTTTCTCGACGCCACAGCCGGACACCCAACCATCCTGAACTTCAGCACCATGCCAACCTGGATGTTCAAGACCCCCAAACCCATTCCTTACCCAGCCGACCCTACCAAAGTAGTCTGGGACTACACTCAGGGCACCGAGCTGCTCGACCCCACCGGCAAGCAGATCGGTGACTACTATGGTCGCCTCGTAAGCTGGTACGTCAAGGGCGGATTCACCGACGAGCTCGGCGTTCGCCATGACTCCGGCCATCATTACAAGATCCCCATCTGGGAAGTCCTGAATGAGCCCGAGTTCGAGCACAACACCACGCCGCAGCAATATACAGAGCGTTACGACGCCATCGTGCAGGGCATTCGCAAAGTCAGCCCCGACACCAAATTCATGGGAATGGCGTTGGCCATGCCCAGCCTCGTTCCGGATTACTTCGAGTACTTCCTCAATCAGAAAAATCACAAGCCCGGCATCCCGATCGACTACATCTCCTACCACTTCTACGCCAGCCCCACAGCCGCACAGACCATAGCCGACTGGCAGTACACCTTCTTCGATCAGGCCGACGGCTTCCTCCACACCGTTCGTTACGCCGAGGCCATCCGCAAGCGGCTCTCGCCTCAGACCAAGGTCGACCTCGACGAACTGGGCGTCATCCTCGCCGACGACAACACCACCGACAAACCTTACAAAGTCACCGACCGCGTCCCCGCCGCCTACTGGAACCTCGCCGGAGCAATGTATGCCTACCTCTATATTGAGTTGGCCAAGCAGCAGATCGACATCATCGGCGAGTCGCAACTGGTCGGCTACCCCACCCAATTCCCCAGCGTAAGCATGATGGACTGGGACAACAGCAAGCCCAACGCCCGTTACTGGGTACTCAAGCTGCTCAAGGACAACTTCGGCCCCGGCGACAAACTGGTCGAGACCTCACTTCCTGGCGAGATTAGTTCCGACGTTGCAGGTCAGGCCTTTGTTACCGCGAAGGGCAAGAAGCTGCTCCTGGTCAACAAGCGCGATCACGCCTTCGAACTGCCGCTGCCCGCCGGCTCCGATCACGCAACAGCCGCTGCAGTCGATGTTCAAAGCGGCGAAGGCCCAGCGCGGTCCGTACCCGTGAGCGGCGGTAAAATTACCCTCGATCCGTTTGCCGTGACCGTGGTCAGTTGGTAAGCGAAATGCGGAGCGCCGTGTCGACCGAAACCAGAACTAGCCAGAGAGTTGCTTTCGTCCTCCACATCCGCGAAGGAATGGGAGAGGCCTACGACAAATCGCATGAAGCCGTGTGGCCTGAAATGCTGGACCTGCTCAGCCGCTGTGGCGTCTCCGAGTACTCCATCTTTCGCCGCGAAGCGACGCTCTTCCTCGTGATGTCCATTCCCCCCGGTGACACCTTCGATCAGGTCTGGGAACGCATCGAAGCAGACCCAATCAACACTCGCTGGCAGAAGACAACGGCTCCCTTCTTCAAACCCATTGAAGGGCTGCAACCAGGCGAGCGCTTTCCCATGCTCCGTGAAGTCTTCTACATGGCATAAGTAAGATCGCAACAGGAGTAGGACTATGAGCGGCAAATCTCTTCGCGTCGGACTTTGCGGCATTGGCCTCGACGCGTATTGGCCGCAGTTCGACGGACTGAAATCCCGTCTCGAAGGATATCTGCATCGCGTCGCCGGCATGATTTCCGGCACAGGCGTTGAAGTAATATCCCTTGGTCTTGTAGACGACCTCAAAAGTTCCCGCGAAGCCGGTCGCCGCTGCCGCCGCGAAGAAATCGAGATCCTCTTCCTCTACGTCACAACCTACGCCGTTTCAAGTACTGTTCTGCCGCTTGCCAAGCGCGCTGGAGTGCCAGTAATTGTCCTCAATCTCCAGCCCGAAGCCGCCATCGACTACGAGGCTTTTGCGAAGCTGCCCGACCGCACCGCGATGACCGGCCACTGGCTCGAATACTGCTCCGCATGTCCCGTGCCTGAGATTGCCAACCTCTTTTCCCGCGCCGCGCTTCCCTTCCATCAGGTAACCGGCTATCTCGGCGAAGAGTATGTCCGCTATGAGATCGCGAGTTGGCTGGCAGCCGCAAAGGTGCAGTCAACCCTGCGCGAAGCCACGCTCGGTCTGATGGGCCACTACTACAGCGGAATGCTCGACATCTACACCGACGTCACGCGCATATCCGCGATCTTTGGCGCCCATATTGAAATGCTCGAAGTCGATGAACTGAGCGCCCTGCGCGCCAGCGTCGACGAAGTAGCCCTCAACGACCGCATCGCCGAATTTCATTTGAAGTTCGCCGTCCAGCCCGATTGTTCAATTGCTGAACTGGCTCGCGCAGCACGCACTTCAGTAGCCCTTGACCGCTTCGTCGCAGCACATGATCTGCAACTGATGGCCTACTACTACATGGGCTCCGGCAACGATGCCAACGAAGACACAATGAGCTCCATCATCCTCGGAACCTCCCTCCTGACCTCGCGACACATCCCGGTCGCAGGCGAGTATGAAGTGAAAAATGCCATCGCCATGAAAATCATGGACGCCCTCGGCGCAGGCGGCTCATTCACCGAGTACTATGCGGTAGATTTCGCAGCAGACCAGGTCCTGATGGGCCACGACGGCCCCGGCCACAGCGGCATCGCAGAGGGCCAGACCAAAGTCAGGCCGTTGGGCGTGTATCACGGCAAAGTAGGCCGCGGCCTGTCGGTAGAGATGTCCGTGAAGCACGGCCCAGTGACGCTTCTCTCAGTCGTTGAAGATCGCGATCATGGATTCAAATTGCTCGTCGCCGAAGGAGCCAGCGAGCCCGGCCCAATTCTCGAGATCGGCAACACCAACAGCCGCTACAGCTTCTCGACAGGCGCGCGCGGCTTCGTCGAAGCCTGGAACGAGCAGGGCCCAGCCCACCATTGCGCCATCGGCATCGGCCACCGCTCCGCCGACCTGAAGAAGCTGGCAAAGCTGCTCGGAATCCCCTGCATCCAGATCTGCTGACGAGTCGCTCTACCTCGTGCTCAGCAGATTTCCATATCCCACAATCGCCGTCGACGAAACCAGCACCAGCAGCGTCAGGAAGACCAGCACCTTCGTCCGCCGGCCCACACCGCGCCACTCGTGCAGCGCAATACCCCACAGCGTGCTGAAGATGATGATGCTCGCCATATGCAGCGTCCAGCTGGAGAAGCCATACTTCTTCCCCATTTGCGTCTCGCCCATCGAATAGAAGAAAAACTGCAGATACCACGTAAATCCCGCCACAGTGGAGAGCACATAATTCCGCCTCATCGAGGCGCCCGGCTCTCGCCCGGCCGGAATCCGCCGGTATTCGCCAAAAGACTTGTTCCGCGAACTCAGAATCAGGCACCAGACGCAGTTGGTAACGAATCCCCCGCTCAGCACCACGATCAGCACCGGAAAACCCTGGTACATCACCGAAGTCCCATGCTCCAACGCCAGCGCCTTGATCGGATTCCCCGCCGCCAGCCCAAACGCGAAACACGCGCTCATAATGCCGCAGAACGTCGCAACCGCCAACCCCAGCCGCAGGTTAAACTCCGGAATATCAGCCTTCTGCTCCTCGACCGAAAGTTCCTTCTCCTTCGAGATGCCTGCGGCTCCGGCAAACAGTATCCCCAGCACGCATACCCCGACGCCGATCACAATCACCACGCCCGATCGCTGCGCAAGCAGGCCGTGCAGGTTCCCCATGAACGCGAACCAGCATGCGCCCACCTTCCCGCCAAACCCATCTCCCTGTGAAAAGGCCGCCGGCATCCCTGCAAACAACGGCGGCACCAGCGTCCCGAAGACCGCCGTATACCCCAGCGCCACCGCCATCCCCAATGACAAGCCCAGATAGCGCATCGTGAGGCCAAACGTCAGACCGCCAAATCCCCACAGCAGCCCAAAAAGAAAGCACCATCCGAGCACGTCATTCGGTGCCTGATGCAGCACGGTCAGGAGGTCCCTGCTGAAAAGCGCCGCCATCACCCACGGAGCCACAATCCAACTGACCACCCCGCCAACCAGCCAATAGGTCTCCCACGACCATCCGGTGACTTTGCGGTAAGGAACATAAAAGCTGGCCGATGCAAGCCCACCCAGCCAGTGCAGAAACACGCCAAGAATCGGATTAGGCACCAAAGGCGGAAATCTCCTTAAATCAGAAACATTGTGCTTAATGAAATACGAGCGAATCCTATGGGAGCCCGCAAAGCCTTGTCAATCTAATCCTTATCGCCCGTATGCAGAAGCCGGGCCACTACCCCAAAATCGACTTTGAAGCCAAAGTTTCTCATCGGAAGATTTACCTTCAAGAATTTCAACCACGAACTAGGGTTTTCTGCGAATATAAGCGTTGGGTCGTTAAGTAAATGACGGCTTTCGAGTTATCAGGATGCGGATCCAAGGAGCCTGAAGTTGGCAAGCGGAAAAATCAAACGTTTGTACCTTATTCCGATTCTCTCCAAGGCGCTCGACGTACTCGAGATGCTCGAAGAACAGAATGCTTCGATGACCCTGGAAGACGTCTACCAGCGCACCCAGATCTCGAAAACCAGCGTCTACCGCATTCTCAAGACCCTCGTGCACCGGGGATACGTCGCCCACGGAGAAAGCGGCGAATACCGCCTGGTCTCCCGCCCCAAGCGTCTCCGCTTTGGCTTGGCGGTACAAAGCGCCGATCTGCCATTTTCCCAACAGGTTGCAGCCAGCGTCACGGCTGCCGCGGCCAGTTCGGGCGTCGAACTCATCGTTCTTGACAACCATTTCGACGCCGAGACCGCCATCCGTAATGCGGAGGAGTTCGTCATCAAGCGCGTCGATCTGGTACTCGAGTTCCAGGCCGAAGAACATGTCGCCCCCCACGTCGCCTACATCTTCAAGAACGCCGGCGTGCCGCTGATCGCCATCGATGTGCCCCACCCCAACGCCACCTACTTCGGCGTCGACAATTTTGAAGTCGGCTACGAAGCCGGCGTCCTGCTCGCCCAGCATGCCCATCGCAAATGGAAGGGCAAAGCCGATTGGGTCCTCGGTATCGGCCTCGCCGAGGCGGGAAGCTTCGTACAGAGCCGCATCGCGGGCGCCTTTGAGGGCATTCGAACCCGCCTCGACACAATTCCACCCGACCGTTTCCTCAGGCTCGAAGGCCGCGGCATGCGCCAGCCAAGCAACCTCGCGATCACCGAATTCCTCGGCAATCACCGCAAAGGCGAACGCTTTCTCGTAGCCACCGCAACTGATTCGAGCGCCCTGGGCGTCCTCGACGCAGCCCGCGCCGCCGGTCGTGAGGCGGACTTCGCAATCGCCGGGCAGGACTGTATCCCCGAAATCATAGAGGAGATGAAGTCAGGCAAGAGCGCCATCATTGGCTCTGTCTCTCATGAAGCGCAGACCTACGGACCGAGGCTGATTCAGCTCGGCATTACTCTCGTTCGCGGCAACTCCGTCCCCCCATATAACTACGTAAGGCATCGCGTAGTAACTCCGGAGGACCTGAAGACAGACCCTGACGAAGAGTAGATCTCCGATAACCTTTCCGGCCTTTTTCCGGACAATGAACGTTTGTCGAATATTCAATAATTCGAATAAGAAATACTTCCCCTATTGTTTTTCGCGTGATATCGTAATTTGGTTCCTGCTAAGGAATCGCGACCATTGTCGCAACAAGGATGCACGCCATGACCACCGCGACCACCACTCCGACTCTTAAATATCTCGAAGACCGCTGGGACGACGCAATCGCCAGCACGCTTGATGAGCCAGAACTGCTGCGCTACCGATCCAACCTGCTCGGCTCCGACCTGCGCATCACCAATTTTGCGGGAGGAAACACCAGCTCAAAGCTCATCGAGACCGATCCGCTCTCTGGAGAGTCAGTCGAAGTCCTCTGGGTCAAGGGCAGCGGAGGCGACCTCGGCAGCATCAAGCGC
>Ga0182024_10012007_pt1 | contig 17230 bp, 17 predicted proteins | sample P32metaG_FD_120480 | JGI IMG/M metagenome (GOLD analysis project Ga0182024, IMG submission 120480) | Permafrost microbial communities from Stordalen Mire, Sweden - P3-2 metaG (Illumina Assembly) | ecosystem: Environmental > Terrestrial > Soil > Wetlands > Permafrost | place: Sweden: Stordalen...
GATGTTTAGCTGGCTCGGAGATTCGATCGGACATTGGGAGGGGGATACGCTGGTGGTGGACACCATCGCATTCAACACGCAGACCTGGCTCAACGACGCCGGCGCGCAGCACAGCCAGGATCTGCATCTGGTGGAACGGATCCGGCCCATTCTCGACGGCAAGTTCCTGGAATATAAAATGACCGCCGAAGATCCGAAGGTGTTGGCCAAGCCCTACACGTACACGCGCTATTACGAGAAACTTGATTCGGAGATCGGTGACAATATCTGCATCGATGCGGAGTGATTCCCTGAAGCGCCTCCTACAGTTGAGCTTTATTCCGAGCAACACCGACCTGGGCTTGCTTCTCATAAGGATCGGATTCGGCTATTGGCTGTTCGTGCACCATGGCTGGGAAAAGGTCTCAACCTATTCGCAACTAGCCAAGCATTACCCCGATCCCCTCGGATTGGGTCAGCAATTCAGTTTGACTTTCGCGCTGCTCTCCGACGCCGTCTGTTCGGTTCTGCTGGCGTTAGGCTTGCTGACGCGCCCCGCCGCGCTCTACGTCGCCATTAATGTCGCCGTAGCCTTCGTGTTTGTACAGCATGGGCGCGGTGAGAACACTTGGGCGTACTTTTGGTGGGCGGTTCTTTTGTTTTGCGCTGGCCCAGGACGCTATAGCCTGGATCACCTGATTTTCAAGCGTGGAGCGGAAGGCAGGGTCGCGATAAGATCCGAGAAGGAACTCGTTCGTTAGGAGAAGCGCTCTCACGCGGGCACAGCTCCCAAGGCGGCCCAGCGGGCGCATGTAGCTTACTCAACTCGACTCAATTTGACCATCACCGGATTCGCCACCGGACGGTCGCGTTCGGCCACATGCGTTAGAGTCAACGTACTTTCTTTCACTTTGAATCTTACGACCGCGAAGTTCGTCGGCTGCATCGCGGCCGGGTCCTTTGCCAGTATGACGTTAGATCTCTATCGGAAGCGGCCCGGCGGACAAGTGTGGAGGGCAGGACGAGGCGCGGGCCGGGGTGCTTCGGATCGAGTCGTAAAAAGGAAGCGGCTGGTGCGGCGCGCCCGAGATTTCAGCCGAGTTCAGAAGCGTTTGTCGGAGTGCCGAAAAACGTGCTTCTGCTGTGGGCAGGCACACTTCGAGGAAGGCGTAGCCCAAGGCCCGCCGGGAGAGCGGGAGTGAGCCAGCGTTAAGAGCTGTCAAGGTGTTGAAGCTCCTCCCGCAGTTGCTGGGCGGTGAGTCGTTCGATCACACGCATCGGTCCCTGACAGCAAGGACAAAGCGTTATGCGCGCCGGGATAAGTCTACCGACAGCTCCGGATACTATGCGGTTCTGATCTTACCGCTTGTCCGCGTGTTCCTTATCCTTTTCGTTCTCCGTGCAGACGTACTCGATAATGTCCGAATCGGGAATCAGGTGCAGCGTTATCTTGTTGGTAAAAGGCCGCGTGTAATATTTTGGATCCTCATAGCGGATTTCAAGGTCGATGTGGCCGAAATCGCGGCGACGGAAACGCTCGGTGATCAGCATCGACTCGCTGCGTGGATGGCCGGCGTTATCCAGCCAGCCCTCTTCTTTGAAACCGGTCGTTTGAACGACAAGGGTGTCGCCCTCCCATTTTCCTGCCGAAGATCCAAGCCACGTAGGGTCCGGATCTTTGGGTAAGCCGCGCCCGTCCAGATAAATCTGCCGCGGCGGATCCGGAGTCTCGCCAATCATAATGAGTTCTTGCGGCGTTTGTATGATCTTGAATGCACGCACCATCATGAAGCTAGGTGCGCCCATAGGCAGGCAAAGCGCCTGGGGCCGTGGTTCATCCCGGCGCTTGGAAACGAGGGCGATCGCCTCGGGCTTCAGCGGCTCCTCTTCGCGCTTTATTTCGTAGAAAACGTTCCGGTGAATGTCTCCAATGTCTGACGCATCGCCCTGTATGCCGAGCGTATCGCCAGCGCTTATCGGCGGCGGGGCCTGCCAGAGTCCGGAAAGGTCCGGCTTGCCGTTAAGCCGCGGCGCGGGGGCTGTTAGGATCGGCTTGCCGTCGCGAGTCCGCGGCGTGCCTTGGTCCGGATGGATCCACTGCGCGTACGTTGGCACAAGCAGTCCGGTAACTGCAACGACAATGACTGTACTATTGCTTATCTTCATGTCAACCTCCTTAAGGTGGCCGCGCTCGTGATGCAGATCGTCGATTCGCCTGTTTTCACCCACATTGAAACCGGACCGAGGGCGCTTCGCTTCCGTCGTTCAGTATAATCGCGTATTCCTGTGGACGCCAGCACGCTTTCCGATCCACGAATGGGCCTCATGGCAGTCCCGTGGGGAAATCCATGCGGTCAGGGCTTGGCACATTCCGTCGCCTTCCCAATGAATGGCCTGTTATCATGTATTCTCGGATGTGTTAGCCAACTCCGACCTGGGAGATCTCAAGTGCGATTACTTCCGGATGCGCCGTCAGATACAGCCGCAGCCCATTGGTTGGCATTCCCACAAACCTCTTAATTCGCCGGAGAGCGTTTCCTTAACGACTTTCAACGCCGGAGAGCTGCTCTACGAGAGGTGCCCTCCACGACACCCTCCAGATCAACGCATCTCCTTGAGTGATATACTGTCTTCACTCTTGTGGTTCTAAAGTTTGGGTGAAGTGGATAAAAACGAATGGCCTCGAAGTCCGAAGTAGGTAGCCGTTTTGTGTCGGCATTAGTCGCAGTGCTTCTCATCGGCATGTGCAGCCTGGGTGTAACTAGGTTAAGTGCGCAAAGCGCCACAGCAACGATTTCAGGAACTGTGACGGACGCCTCCGGCGCCGCCGTTCCCGATGCCACCGTGCAAGTAAGAAACGCAGGGACCGGCGCCACGCAATCGGTCAACTCGGACGCGCAAGGCAGATACCGGCTACCCGAACTCGCAGTTGGCGGATATGAATTGCAAGCGTCCAAGACAGGGTTTACCACCGTGGTCCACCGGGGCATCACCCTGGCCGTCGGTTCGCAGACCGTCGTCGATTTCGCTATGCAGGTCGGCCAGCAGCAACAAACCGTCACAGTGGAGGGCGAGGTCGCGCAAGTGGAGACCACCAACGCCGCCATCGGCGTCTACACGTCAGAACAGCAAATGCGCGAGCTGCCACTGAACGGCCGCAACTTCGAGCAGCTGATTCAGCTCGCTCCCGGCGTCACCACGGTCACATGGAGCACGAATCCGCTGCAAGGCAGAGGGGCCCAATACTCGGTCGCCGGAGGCAGGCCCGAAGGTCAGGCCATTCTGCTCGACGACGAAAATTTGCAGAGCTACTTTAACAACGGCATGAGCTCGGTGACGGGTTCCTCGCTGGGCGTGGAAGCCATCGGTGAATTCCAAACGCTGACGAACGCCTACGGCGCGCAGTTCGGCGGCAACGGCGCGGTGATCAACGCCGTTACCAAATCCGGAACCAACTCGTTCCACGGCTCGGCGTTCGACTTCCTGCGCAATAGTGCCTTGGACGATCGCAATTTCTTCTCAGCCTCCAGCAGCCCTCCCGCCTATCGCCGCAATCAGTTCGGCGGCAGCGTGGGCGGCCCCGTGAAGAAGGACAAGGCGTTTTTCTTTGTGGACTACGAAGGTATCCGCTCGTTGTTTGAAGAGGAAAAAGTCGCCACGGTTCCCAACTGCGCGGCAGGCTTTGCGACCGGAACCTGCGCCATCACGGCGACCAATCCCGCGACCGCGACGGCCATCGCCAATACTTTGGCCATCTATCCCAAACCGACGTCGCTCATCGGTGGAGGGCTGGGATTAGCGCCCACTTCCGGAAGCCAGATCGACCACGAAGATTACGCCCTCGGCCGGTTCGATTACACCTTTTCCGAAAAGGATTCGATGTTCGTCCGGTACTATTCGGACAATGTTTCCTTTTTCGAACCGTACGGCGGCGCGGCCACGGCCATCGGCGGAGGCGCGCTCCCCTACTGGCACGAGCAGGATGGCGGACTCAGCCAGTATGCCAACCTGGAAGAGAGACACATCCTTTCGCCCACGCTGGTCAACATCGCGCGCATGAGCTTCTCGCGCCCAACCAAGCATTCGACTGAGACCAGCATCATCACGGCCGCCGATGGTAGCCATCCGCTGCAATTTTTCAACACACCAGGTCTGGAAGACGGCTTTCTCAGCATCACCGGTATCCCAGGCGGTATCGGCGGCGCGACGGCGGAGATTTTCACTCTCAACCAGAACACGTTTACCTGGGCGGACGATATCCTGTGGACTCGCGGAGCGCACAGCATCCGGTTCGGGGCGTCGGTCGACCGGCAGCAGTCCAACACATATAACCCGATTTCGGAGGACGGGTCCTGGTCCTTTGGCAGCCTTTCGGCGTTTCTGGCGGGCACCGCGATCTCGGTTGGCGGCGTGCCTCCCAAGCCCACGAACGATGCGCACAGGGATTACCGCGAGACGTTGTTTACACCGTATGTTAACGACGATTGGAAAGTGACGCCGAAAATCACCGTGAACCTGGGGCTACGCTATGAGTTCTACACCAATCCGACCGAAGCCCACAACCGGATCTTTGCCGTCACAAACATCCTGACGTCCACAGCATTCGTCAACGTTCCCAACGCGTTCAAAGAGAACATTTCCCTCAAGGATTGGGACCCGCGCGTGGGTATCGCCTTCGATCCGTTCGCCGATTACAAGACCGCGATTCGCGCTGGCTTTGGGATGTTCCACAATCCGGTGACGGGGCTTGATTACCAGACCGGCTACGGAAACACCCCTCCCTGGCAATCTTTGACGCAATCTCCGGCGACCTATCCGTTCGCGTTCACCACCGTCAATGCCGTCATTCCCACGGCCAGCTTCGGCTGGAATTACGACCAGGACAATTCCACGCCCTACGTCATTCAATACAACCTCAATATCCAGCGAGAAATTTTTAAGGATACGATCCTGACGGTTGGCTATGTGGGATCGAAAGGCATCCACCAATACACCGGGCGTGAATACAATCCGCCCTTTCCCACCGTGATCAATGGAGTGACCTACTATTCGAGTTGCAGCGGCACCTATGGCCTAACGGTCTGCCCTGCGGGCACCAAGGTCACCGCCAATCCTCGCATCAATCCAAATTTCGGCGATTTCATCGAGCTCCAACCGATCAGCTCGTCGAATTACAATTCGTTGCAAGTGGTCTTGAACCGGCGGTTCAGCCAGAGCGTGCAAGCACAATTGTCTTATACCTATTCCAAGTGCCTGGATGACGGCGCGTTCGGCGTCGGCAGCTTCATCGGTTCCTCCGGCCAGACTCCCAGCGCCATTATGGATTGGAACAACCAGAAGATCGATTACGCGCCCTGCAGCTACGATATTCCGCAGGTCCTGCGTGTGAACGGTCTTTACGCTCTGCCCTTCCACGGCAACCGTCTGGTGGAGGGCTGGCAGCTCAGCGGCATTGTCAGTTCCTATGGCGGATATCCGTTCAACGTAGCCACGGGATTCGACCAGTTGGAGCAGCTCGGTGGCGTTCCGCGGCCGTTGTATTTGCCCAATAACCCGGCGTCAGGCGCCTATCCCGCCTGCAACAACCAACCGATGCTCAGGACACTATCCCTGTGGTACAACCCGAACTGCTACGGACTGGAACCGGTCGGCACGTACGGAAATACCGCCCGGAACAGTCTCCGCGGCCCAGGCTTCTTCGACATGGATGTCGCGCTGTTGAAGGATACGAAGCTGACCGAGCGTGTGAACGCGCAGTTCCGTGCGGAATTCTTTAATGTCCTGAATCATCCGAATTTCGCGATTCCGACCGGATCGGTCTTCACGACGACGGGCGCCATATCCTCGGCCGCCGGCGTCATCACTGCGACCAATCAGAACACCAACCCGCGGCAAATTCAGTTCGCGTTGAAACTGACGTTCTGATATTGAGCGACCTGTCAAGCCCTGAGGTTTGAGCTGCGCTTCCCTCTGCACGGCGATGGCCCAGAGAAAGCCGAGCAGTTCCCGGTCGAGCGCCGTCACAATCTGATTCCTATTTTTGCCGCGAGCCGCGAACGCCTAGTAGCGTTTGTGCAGCCGGTGTTTGCGCTTTCCAGGCGATCTGTTTGACCTCATCGCTGAGTGCCAGCGATTTTTGCCTTCTGAGAAGGAAGCCCGTGACGTTGGGCCGATGCTGGTAGCCCAAGCGGCCTCCACCAGAACCCTTCTCAGATGAGCATTGCCGGTCTTGGTGATCGACCCACGTTGAATGCGGTCTCCGCTGGAATGTTCGCGCGAGACCAGGCCGCTGTAGCCCATCAGTTGCCGCGGACTGTCAAAGCGCGAAAGCCTACCAGTGCGCAAACGATGGTAGCCGCCGTCATCTTGGCCACGCCGCGCAACGCCTGTGAGGCTTCGATGACGCAACGGATTTCGGGACTGGCCTGCCGACGGCCTCATCAATGGCTTGCTCCCGCTTGAGGATCTGTCCGGCGGTATGGTGGACTTCATCGAGGTAATGCGCCAGCGTGGCTACCAGCGCGGGCTGATCGAGACGCACATGCATCTTGATCCATGCCAGATACTTCTTGCTCCAGGCTTTCCGGCATCAGACGTCGGGGTGACGGAGGAGAAACTTCCCAGCCGGTGGCGCGTGGCGCACGCGGAGTTGATCTTTCTTAGCCGCTGAGCTTCGTGCGCGGCATCGGGCACCCACACGGCCATGAGTTCTCCGGCGCGACAATGACTTCGCAGGTCACACCCAACTCGCGTCAACTGAAAGTAGAGGACATAGCCCATCGGCCCCGCCTCGTAGCAAGGTTTGAAATGTTGCACTGGTGCCCGATAGCGGCGAGGCTTCAGACGAAACCATTCAGGACCTGGCTGGCCACGTGTCCAAGCACACTACTCGCACATTCGCATGGAGGCTAAGCGCCGGGCCGTCGACTCCCTCGTGAGCACCGCCAAGAAGGCTCGGAAAACCGGCGGCATGGGTTTTTCGGGTCCGGCCCCTAAGGATTCCCCTAAAGTCACCCGTCCGAACTAACGATACCTGTCTGTAAGTTACTGATTTATTTGGCTCCCCAAACGCGCAGGCGCTCTCATTCTCCCAAGAGTTTTAAGGGGTTTTTACCTTTTTACCGTCTATAAAAAAGGATAGGGCGGGGTTCGGCTGCCCCGGCTGTTCACCACCGAATGCCTGGCAATATTGAACTGGAACACTTGATGGGTCATTCTCCGAAGTGTGTTTTCGATGTCAAAAATGGCGAATTAATGGCGAAAGGAAGCGCCAAAGGTCGCAAAAGTGAGGTTAGGGAACGGTAAGGTCGGAAGCCGGCTCTCAGGTCGGATCCGCGCAGTTGCTTTCTCCTGCCCCAAGAGCGGTCATGGACTCTGAGGTAACCGGCTGGTGCTTGTTCATTGCGCCCGTTATTTCCCACAGGAGAGACAAAACCATGGACCCAGCCATAAGGCAGGAGATTGAGAGCCTGCGCAAACTGAAGCTCAAGGAGCTGAAGCTGCGCTTTCGCGAGCTTTTTGGAGAAGAGTCGCCCTCTTCGAATCAGCAACATTTGTTCCGGCGAATCGCCTGGCGGTTGCAGGCCAGATCCGAAGGAGATCTCAGCGAACGCGCACGCCAGCGCGCTGAGCAGCTAGCCGAGGATGTGGATCTCAGGCTGCGCGCACCGCGCCCTTTTTGGCGACAGCTCAGCAACAGTGGGCGAGGCGATTCTGAAATTGCGAATCGAGATCCGCGGCTTCCTACCGTCGGAACCGTGTTGCAGCGATCCTATCAGGGAAGACAGATCATGGTGACGGTGCTCGAACAGGGATTTCTGTACAATGATCAGACCTACGCATCGCTCAGCGCCATTGCCTATCGGGCAACGGGGACACGCTGGAATGGGTTCCTTTTTTTCGGCCTGATGAAGAGCAACCCGGGAGCTCAGCATGAATGAGACTCGACAAAATTTGCGATGCGCCATTTATACGCGGAAATCCACCGAGGAGGGACTGGAGCAAGACTTCAATAGTTTGCAGGCACAAAGGGAGGCCGCCGAGGCTTATATCCGCAGCCAGAATCTGGCGGGTTGGACAGCACTGCCAGACTCTTTTGATGACGGAGGTTTCACTGGAGCAAACCTGGAGCGGCCTGCGTTGGGAACCCTACTCAGTGCGATTGAGGCGGGCAAAATCGACTGCGTCGTGGTGTATAAGGTCGATCGATTGAGCCGTTCGTTGCTGGATTTTGCAAGATTGATGTCGCTATTCGATCGGTATGGCGTGAGCTTCGTATCCGTGACCCAGGACTTCAACACAACCAGTTCGTTGGGCCGTTTGACGCTGAACATTCTGCTTTCATTTGCGCAGTTCGAACGGGAGATCATCAGTGAACGCACGCGCGATAAACTATCGGCGGCACGCAGGCGGGGGAAATGGATCGGTGGGATTCCAGTCTTAGGCTACGATGTGGATCCGAAAGGCGGGCGGCTGATAGTGAATCCGCAAGAAGCCGAGCGGGTGCGAGAAATCTTCAAGATTTGTGAGAGAGCAGGCACGCTGGCGGCTGGATTGCGCGCTGTGAATGCACGACGGCTGGAGACGAAGACTTGGACCACTCGCGGTGGCCGGCAGCATGTCGGCAGGCCGTTTGCGGCATCGATGTTGGCAGCGTTGCTAAGGAATGTTCTCTATAAAGGTTGCATCTTGCATAAAGGTACAGTCTATCCGGGCGAGCAAGAGTCTATCGTGGAAACCAGCTGTGGGAGAAGGTGAACAGCAAACTAGAGCTGGGCCGGGCGTCCCAGACCGGCAAGAAACATCAAAAGCAAGAGGCTTTACTTCTGAACTTGATTCGATGCGGAGAATGTGGCGCCGTGCTAGTTCTGACTTATACGAAACGGCACGGGAAGCGGCACCACTATTACGTTTGCCCGAAAGCAAGACGGCGTGAAGGGTGTAAGCAACCGGCATTGGCACGGCAGGATATTGAGGGATTGGTGATAAAGCAGCTGGAGATCGCACTCGGTGCACAGCCGAGCAGGATTATATTGCAGCAGGCGGTCGAGCAGATCGTTTATAACGGAAGCACGCGCGAAGTAGCGATCACGCAGCGGGACGGCAGCCGGATCGAGTGCAGTTTGCCGATACCCAATCGCCGGGGTGTGCGTTCCCGCGCCGTTTCAGCCGACGGAAGGATTCCACGCATCAGCCGGCTCATGGCATTAGCCATCAAAATGCAGAAGTTGATTCGTGAAGGGCCGACCAGTGATTATGCCGAACTGGCGTCGCTTGGTTCGGTGAGTCGGGCGCGCATGACGCAAATCATGAGTCTGACCAATCTAGCACCGGAAATCCAGGAGAAGTTGTTGTTTCTTCCCAATACGATATCCGGACCGGACCCCATCACCGAGCGAGGCCTGAGTCGCATTGTGCAGGAGATTGATTGGGCTGCGCAAATAAAGTTGTTCCGCGGATTGAACGGTTAGATGCGACTACAGCCTAGCTCTTTTTGCGATTAATCTCACGTCACTGGGGTACCAAGGCTCAGCCCACCCGGACGGAACATGCGCGGCATTCAATTCTTCAGCAATGGCTGCCCACTTTTTGTTGGCTTTTAGAAGAGCTTTGATCTTATTGACGACACGTTTGGGGGTAGCGGAATTTCGTGGCGGGTCTGTCAGCCGGGCTTGTTCGGCGATAAATCTGACGTCGCCGGCATCCCAGCGGAGACCAAAAACGGGGCGAATTCTTGCAGCGTTCAAATTGTCGGCGATCATAGTGTGGTTCATTTCGTTATTGAGAAGGCCCGCAATTCTATCTAAGACATATTGGGGAGCAATCCGTTTCGTGCGCCTCCTTACCAAGCCGGCTCTCTCGGCGAACAACAGCACCCCCGTTGAATGCCACACCGCTCCGTAGCGGGAAGGAAAGCCCGCCTCGTTGAGTCGATTGGCCATGGTCGTCCACGACATTCTCAGTTTTCGCAGCTCACGAATTTTCCCGATGAGAGCTGTATGCTCGGGAACATCCGCCACCGGGGCTCTGAACCAACCAGGCACCACTTCCAACGAGCGACTTTTCTTGTTCTGCTGCTCTCGCCAAAACTGGTCGCTTGGCCGTCTGTCAATACCTGAAGCCCAGCGATCCAAGTATGTTGGGGGAATCCGTCGAACAAAATCTCTATCTCTTGCCGAGATGACCGAATATTCTGTCAGTGAAGCCCCGGGTCGTAGCGACCTCATAGAACCGTAGCGAGTGAGGCCGTCCAGGAACTCACGCGACGATTCGGAAGCTGGAACGCTCCAAGCCCGGAAAGGATTTAAGTCAGCAAACTCCTGTGCGAGCTTCAATTTCGCTTTTGAAACGTCGGGACTCACGTCTGAGCGTTCTAAAAGGCGCGAAGCTTCGAGATCCTGGATCGGCCGAGCTTTGAGCGCAGCACGCGCAGTGCGCCAGTGTAAAAGGGGAACCAATAACGGCTCGGCTTGTTGCGGTGCCAATAGTTCGTCCCGGCATAGAATCCAGGCGGCTCTTTGAACGGGTGGAAACTGAGCCAACGCTGCAGCGTAGCGTTCGCGGATCTCGCGATTTCGCGCTTACATGACCAGCCATGCCTCGATGTCGCGGGTGCGATGGGCTGAGTACAGCTGTTCCACAAGCAATGAGCTAGATCGGTAGAGAGAGCGGCCGTTATGGCGAATTGGGAAGCGTGCGGCTTGCTGGAAGCTTTCGTCGCGTTCGCCTGCATCCTTCTCGATGTAGTTGGTCCGAACGTTCCAAGCTATGGCGCGGAGGTATGCCTCCGGATACTGCAGTATTGGGCTGATTGTCACCGTAAACGGTTCGTTGTGGTAAACGCTCGGACGGATCTTTTTAAAATATTTGTGCAACGTATCGTTGATCAATTCTTCTACGTCTGCCCGATTCCAAACGACCATTCGAAAGAACTGGTACATCCACGAATGGTGGTTGGTCATGCGTTTTTGCAGGGCGCGAGTATGGTCTTGGAACTTCCGGACAGCAGGTTCTAAAGGCTTCATTCGTGGATCAGGGCCATTGTATCGCAACAATATGTAGCTTCGGATCAATAACTTGCAAAAATAGGTCTGCCTCTAAGCAGGTTTTTTCGAAAACTATCCTCAACTATGAGTGAGCCGAGGCAGTATTTCGCGGCTCGTCCGCCAGCTCCGGCTTGCGGACCCCTTTTAAGTCCCTGTTCGCTTGAAACGAAGAGCTCAGGCGCATCGATAGCTTTGGCCCGGCCTAGCGGCCACCACGGCTTGGGGACTGTATGTTTAGGAGAACAGCCTTGGATATCCAAACCTGGCCTGTTTCGAAGTTCGTCCCTGATTCCCGCCATTTGCGCAGCAACGAGCATGCTGTCGATCGGATGGTGGCGTCTATTACCGAATTCGGATTCAAGATTCCGATTCTAGCCCGCAGCGACGGTGAAGTCGTCGATGGCGATCTGCGGCTCAAAGGAGCCAAAAAGCTGAAGTTGACCGAAGTTCCGGTCATTCTGTGCGATGAGTGGTCGCCAGAACAAGTCAAAGCGTTCCGGCTCCTGGTGAATCGATCGGCAACATGGGCCGATTGGGATCTGGAGCTGGTGGCTCTCGAAATCGGGGAATTGAAAGCCCTGGTTTTCGACCTCAGCCTGACTGGGTTCGATCCGGTCGAAATCGACCAATTCCTGTTCGGGGATCAGAAAGACAACTGTCCCGACCATGAGATTCCCGAACTGCCCGAAAAGGCAATTACGCAGGCGGGCGATGTTTGGATATGCGGTGAACACCGGCTGTTGTGCGGTGATGCCACATCGGCTGAGGCGGTGGCGATCCTTCTGGGCTCGGCTAAGCCGGCCTTGATGGTTACTGATCCGCCTTACGGCGTCAACTACGATCCGAACTGGCGCGAGCGCGCTGGACTCGGCCAACAGAGGCAAACGGGAGCCGTGGCCAACGATGCGCAAGTGGACTGGTCGGATGCGTATCGACTGTTTCCAGGAGATGTCGCCTATGTCTGGCATGCGGGCGTGCATGCCGCTGAAGTTGCCGCCAGTCTAGAGGCGATCGGGTTTCAGATGCGCTCTCAAATCATTTGGGCGAAGCAGCACTTCGCATTAAGCCGCGGCGATTATCATTGGCAGCACGAGCCATGTTGGTACGCCGTGCGAGAAGGGAAGTCCTCCAATTGGTCCGGCGACCGGACGCAATCGACCCTCTGGCAAGTCGCCAACCTGAATCCTTTCGGCGGCTCGGAAGAGGAGGCCACCGGCCATGGCACGCAAAAGCCGGTCGAGCTGATGCGGCGTCCGATTTTGAATAATACCCGGCGCGGCGAGATCATCTATGATCCTTTTCTCGGCTCGGGGACGACCCTGATCGCCGCACAAGAAACAGATCGCATCTGCTTCGGAATGGACATCGATCCCCGCTACGTTGATGTGGCGATCCAGCGCTGGCAGAAGCTGACCCAAAGGACGCCTGTACTGGCGACCAATGGGCAAACGCTGGATGAGGTTGCCTCCGAGCGCCTGGAAACAGAGGTAGCCTAGCCATGCCCCGGCCGCCATTCACTCCCACTCCCGAACAACGTACGATCGTCAAATCGATGGCAGCGATGGGCATTCCCCAAGAAGACATCGCCCTAAAATTAGGTCTGCGTTCGCCGAAGACGCTCCGTAAACATTTCGGCGGAGAGCTAAAATAGGGGAGGTCGACGCCAACTACAAAGTAGCCGCGACACTTTTCCAGATGGCTACCTCGGGTGAGCATCCCGTCGCGACAATTTTCTGGGCAAAAACCCGCAATCGATTTCGAGAAAATCAGCCCGCCGCAGCCCTATCCAATGCTCCTCCGCCCTTTATCGTGGCGCGTGAGCAGGAAGGGGGCCGAGCATGAGTCAGTCGGCATCCCCTTACATTCGCTTAAAGGACCCGCAATGGACCGTATTCACCTCCGATACCCGTTTCCGCGTATTGGTAGCTGGCCGGCGATTCGGGAAAACCTTTCTTTCACTCGTTGAGCTTTGTAAAGCGGCCTGGTCTCCAGGCCGCCTGGCCTGGTACGTGGCTCCGACCTACAAACAAGCCAAGCGCGTTGCCTGGAAGCCGCTCAAACAAATGACGCGGCCCTACTGGGCAGCCAAACCGAACGAGACGGATCTTCGGATTGAGCTCGTGAGCGGCGGGACCATCTGCTTGCGAGGCGCTGACAACTACGATTCGCTACGCGGCGATGGACTCGACTTCCTGATCTTGGATGAATATGCGTCGATTGATCGGGAAGCTTGGCCCGAAGTTCTGCGGCCAGCGCTCGCCGACCGGCAAGGCCGCGCGTTATTCATCGGCACGCCGCGCGGCTGCAACCATTTTTATGACCTGTACCAATCCGCTCAAGCCAAACCTGGCTGGGCCACTTTCCAGTTCACTACCGAAGAAGGCGGCAATGTCTCGCATGAGGAGTTAGCGAGCGCCACCCACGAGCTGGATGAACGCACCTATCGGCAGGAGTTCCAAGCCAGCTTCGAAAACCTGACAGCGGGTTTAGTCTATTATGCCTTCGACCGAGCTAAGAACGTCGAACCCCTACGCTACAATCCGAATTTGCCGCTGTTCTGGTCGCTGGATTTCAATGTAAATCCGCTCTGCTCGATCATCGGGCAGCGAGAGGGGAGATCGAGTATTCATCTTGGACGAACTGACGCTGCCGGATTCGAATACTCCGGCCGCTTGCCAGGCGTTCTGTGATTGGATCGCTCGCTCGCGTCCCAATACACCGTTTCCAGTGCAGATCCAGGTCTATGGCGATGCGGCCGGGAAATCACGCCATACTTCGGCCCCACGTACCGATTGGCAAACTGTTGAGGATTTCTTTCGGCGTTACTTTTGCAAGTTGGAGCGCCGGGTTCCCTCCACCAACCCTCTGGTGAAAGACAGGGTCAACTGCGTCAATGCCATGCTGCGCAATCAAGCCGGCGATCGAAGGCTGCTGATCGACCCAAAGTGCAAGCAGCTGATTCTGGATTTCGAGCGCGTGCATTGGAAGACCGACCTGAATGGCAACCCGCTGGTTGATATCGATAAATCCGATCCCATGCGCAGTCACGTGAGCGATGCGCTCGGGTACATGATTGCCTATGAATTCGGAATGCGCGGGAAATATGGTGAGATGCCGGGTTGGGTTCGCTGAGCTTCGGCGAAGCTGCTTACCGCCCTGTTGCCTATCGCTCTTGGAGCTACCAGAACGACCATTCACAAAACCACACGACACCTTTGGGTCGCACGGGTTGACGTAACGCGGTAATGATCGAGTTGACAGCTCCTTGCCAGCCGAGCCATGGATGTCTAGGGGTTGCCAACTCGACAACGTGCACAGCTCGGCTAGCTCCCCGACCAAAATATGAAGTTCAGATTCATTTTGCAGCCGGATGACTCCGACGGCAATTCTGCGACGCGCGCAAACGCGGATGGATCTCTCCTCCCTTCGCCGCCATCGCAATACCAGCGGCAGGGTCCATTTATGGTCCGTCGCAAGCAGGAGAATGGCCGAGTAAAATCTGTGCCGCTAGCGAACTTTCATGCTCGCATTGTGAGGGACCTGGTCTTCGAGGATGGCGAGCACCAGAGCCGCGCTTTCACGCTCGAAGCGGAACTCGAAGGCCGGCGCGTGGTATTCACAATACCGGCCGCTGAGTTTGGACGCATTAGTTGGGTGCTCAATCAGCTAGGACCCCAGGCCATCGTCTATCCCGGGCAGCAACAGCATGCCCGTGCTGCTATTCAGTATTTATCAGGCACCGTCCGCCAGGAACGGATCTTTGCCCATTTGGGCTGGATCAAACACGGGCCTGAGTGGCTATACCTGGATGCAACCGGTGCTCTAGGCGCGACGGGAGCGGTATCAGGGTTCGAGCTGCAGTTGCCCAGCGCCTTACAGAAGTACCAGTTCGGTTGGGCAGAAAATCGAGCTGCGCTGATCGAGGCCGTTCGTGCCAGTTTGCGGTGCTTGTCGGTCGCGCCGGATCGAATCACTTTCCCGCTGCTTGGAGTTGTATACCGTGCTGCATTGGGCAAGGTCGATTTTAGTATGTTCCTCGCGGGCCAAACCGGCGTATTCAAGACCGCTTTAGCGGCCCTCTGCCAGCAGCACTTCGGAGCAGAACTTGATGCGAGCCATCTGCCCATGAGCTTCGCTTCCACCGCTCAGGCCATCCAGTCTTTAGCATTCCATGCCAAAGACACGCTGTTGGTCGTGGACGATTTTGTCCCGACTGGAAGGTACAGCGACAGTGCCTTGGAGAGTGCGGCCGAACAACTCTTTCGCTCTGCAGGCAATCATCAAGGCAGGAGCCGCATGAGCGGAAACGGGCGGCCGAGCGCCGCGCACCCACCGCGCGCTTTGTTGCTCGCGACCGGCGAAAAAGTTCCACGAGGGCAAAGCATCCGTGCTCGTTTGCTCATCGTCGAAGTGGCAGCGGGCGATGTGAATCGGACTGTCCTCAGTGATTGTCAGTCCGTTGCCGAACGTGGACTTTTGGCCACCTCGATGGGTGGATTCCTGAGTTGGGTGGCGGCACGGTACGACGAACTGCAACGCCGGCTCCAAACTCGAGTACGGGAGATCCGCAGCCAGAATCACAAGCATGTGGTTCATGCGCGGCTGCCAGGAGCCTTAGCGGAGTTGCAGAGCGCCTGGGAGATCTTCCTCGATTTCGCGATCGAAACTGGCGCGATGAGCAACTCAGAACAACATTCATTAGTGAAAAGAAACAGGGAGGCCTTGGACCAACTGGCCGCAGCGCAAGCCACCTATCAAGCTGCCGATCCGGCACTGCGTTTTGTGACGCTGCTCCAAGCCGCACTCGCGAGTGGACGCGCCCACGTAGTTGACCGCTGCGGCAAAGCACCGGAACATCCAGCAACATGGGGATGGCGGCGCCAAGTTCGTGGTCGCTGGATGCCGTCAGGAGTCCGAATCGGTTGGCTCGTGGGAAGCGATTTATTTCTCGATTCGGCGGCCAGCTATGACGTGGCTCAGCAAATGGCCGCAGCCGATCCCATCCAGGCGAGCGAGCAAACTCTACGCCACAGGCTGCGGGAGCGCGGCTACCTCGCTAGCGTAGACTCGGGACGTCAGATGGTGCAAGTGCGCCGCACGCTCGAAGGCACCTCTCGGCAGGTGCTGCATCTGAAGGCTGCCGTTCTATCGTCTTTGAGCCGGGATCACCGCATAGCAATCATTTAAATGTCGGGTTTGTCGGGTATTAGCGGCTGCCCTTCGGCAGCGTACAGGATCGCCGTTGCTTCGCCTCCGAGCTTGACCGGTATTAACATTTCCTTGCATTTTCCCAGCGGCAGAGCGACCAATGTGATGACCGCGGCAGCTTGCCGCCCAAGGAGAATTACCATTCATGAAAGCCACAGATGCCGATGCCGTTCGAATGCTCGAAGACGGACCTACCGAAGCCCGCTCTCAGCCTTCCACCCGCGCTGCTAAGCCGCGCTCGCAGCCATCCGGGAGCTCCGCACGCTCCAAAAAAAAGACCAGCACCACAGCGGCCCCTGCACGAGCGGGTACCAAGACCGCCAAAATCATCGCCTTGCTCCGGCGGCCCGGAGGCGCTACACTCCCGAGCTCAAGAAGGCCACCGGCTGGCAAACGCATTCGGTGCGGGGCTTCCTCAGCGGTGTGCTGAAGAAGAGGATGGGCTTACAACTCCGTTCTCTGTCCCGCGACAATGATGAGCGCGCTTATCATCTGAAATCCAAATAGCTCTCGCGAAAGCCGCCCCGCCCGAATAGGCTGGGCGGCTTGTGTTCTCTCTCTGAACAATCACTCGCGTTAACAGACGAAGTCCCTCGATGATGCTCCCTTCTTTTTGTGCTCACCAAGTAAACGGCCTGGCTGTTTAACCGCCCCCGACAATTTCGAGTTTCAGGGCTGAGCCTGTGCTCACCGCTCTGTTGCAAGGCAACCAGCCGTGGTAATCAGCCTCAACGTCGTCCCATTCGTACCCCTCCTCTGGCCACTTTTTTCACCACAACACAATGTATTCGAAGCGCTTAACCCTGTTCCGCAGATTTGCACCCCTAGGCCTAACGTCCTCGCCTGTTAACTAGCGGGTTGTAAGTTCGAATCATAATCGGGGAGCCAAACTTCCCATAGACTTACAGGGAAAATCAATTCGCCGATTTTATGTTTCGAGCGGGAGTGTGGGGAGTTTTGTGGGGATTATGGTTCACCATGGTGAATAGCGCTACACA
>Ga0182024_10012008_pt1 | contig 17229 bp, 13 predicted proteins | sample P32metaG_FD_120480 | JGI IMG/M metagenome (GOLD analysis project Ga0182024, IMG submission 120480) | Permafrost microbial communities from Stordalen Mire, Sweden - P3-2 metaG (Illumina Assembly) | ecosystem: Environmental > Terrestrial > Soil > Wetlands > Permafrost | place: Sweden: Stordalen...
TGAAGAAACCAAACATCGTCGTCGTTGGCAGCTCCAACACGGACATGATCATTAAGCTCGAGCGGATCCCTCAGTTGGGTGAAACGGTGCTCGGCGGAGAATTCCTGACCGCAGCCGGCGGCAAGGGCGCAAATCAGGCTGTCGCTGCGGCGCGTGCGGGCGGGCAAGTGGGCCTGATTGCATGCCTTGGCCGTGACACACTGGGCGACCGGGCGATGGCCGGTTTCCTCGAGGAGGGCATCCATGTGAACTATGTCAGCCGCGATCGTCAGGTGGCTTCAGGAGCTGCACTGATCTTCGTGGCGCGAAACGGAGAGAATTGCATCGCGGTGGCCAGCGGCGCGAACAGCCGGCTTTCACCCGCGCATATCAAGAAGGCGCGATCGATCTTCGCACGCGCGAAAATACTGCTGATGCAATTGGAGACACCGCTCGATGCAGTCGAGGCCGCTGCGCGGCTGGCCGCCTCGAACGAGGCGCAGATCATTCTTAATCCCGCCCCTGCCCGGGCGCTGCCCGATCGCCTTTTGCGTGCGGTCTCGATCCTCACGCCCAACGAGTCGGAGGCGGAAGGGTTGACTGGGATCAAAATGAAAGGCCTCGTGACCGCGGAAAAGGCCGCTCACGCACTGCGCCGCCGGGGCGTGCAAACCGTGGTTCTGACGCTCGGAGCACAAGGGGCGCTCATCGTGCATCCGCGGGGCACACAGCTCATTGCGGGCTTTAAAAGTAAAGGCCGTCCACACGACCGCCGCAGGAGACGTTTTCAACGGCGCGCTCGCGGTGGCACTCACCGAAGGCAAGTCCTTAAGCGGAGCCGTCCGCTTCGCCAACGCCGCCGCGGCCATCTCCGTCACCTGCCTGGGTGCACAGCGGTCAGCACCCACGCGTCGGGCGATCGAGCGATTCCTTAACTCGCACCGAGCCGCACTGGGAGAAATGATATGAGACCGACTGTCAGGAAGTTCACCACGACCTGCCTGTTGTTTGCGGGCCTCGTAGCAAACCTTTCGCACGCCGATACCCACGCAACCGAAATCGGGTCGACGGAAAAGGCAGCCGAACGCAGCGCGCCGCCCAACGTCATCTTCGACACGGATATGAAGGGTGACATCGATGATGCGATGGCGTTGGCCATCATGCACGCCTTGCATGATCGCGGCGAGATCAATCTCGTGGCCGTGACGGTTAGCACGGAGGACAAGTGGTCCGCGTCGTACGTTGATCTCGTTAATACGTTCTATAGGCATCCGCAGATCCCCGTCGGGATGGTCCGCGGCGGCATCGATACCGAAGCCTTACGCAAAATGTGCTCATGCGCCCCATCCAATTACACAGAGCTCCTGGCGGGACGGAGAAAGAACGACGGGTCTCTGGTCTATCCTCATCGCCTGGTCGACGGCACGAAGGCGTCGGAGGCGGTTTCGATCTTACGCAAGACCCTGGCGGCGCAGCCCGATGGCAGCGTCGTCATAGTTCAGGTGGGGTATAGCACCAACTTGGCTCGACTGCTGGACACCGGGGCCGATGTTAGCTGCACTCTCAACGGGCGCGATCTCATCAAGCGGAAGGTGCGGCTGCTCTCGGTGATGGCCGGGACTTTCGCAGAGTACCGGTTCTTCGGAACAACGTTGCCAAAAGGATCGCCGGAGTTCAATTTGATGGCGGATGTGCCGTCCGCGCAGAAGCTTTTTTCGCAGTGGCCGACGCCCATCGTCGCAAGCGGGGCTGAGATCGGTTTGGGCATGTTGTACCCCGCTCACAGCATCGAACACGACTACGGCTACGTCGAGAATCATCCGATCGCTGAAGCCTATCGCACATTCTCGCTGAGAAGTACCGATGCATCGGGACGCGAGATCATAAGCTTTGCATGGCCCTACGACTATCCGACTTGGGATCTGACGGCCGCGCTATATGCCGCCCGGCCCGACAGGAATTATTTCTCTCTATCGAAGCCCGGCCGGATCACAGTGCTGCCGGATGGAGGATCGCGTTTCGATGAGGCCGAGGACGGAACTCATCGCTATCTGATTCTCGATGAAGAGCAGAAAGCGCGGACTCTTGAGGCGATGGTGATGCTGGTCAGCCAGCCCCCGAAAGGAAAGTGAACCTCAGGGGCGCGAACCTGCGCCGCTTCACCCTACAATGAATGAGCCGACACACGATCTGCGACGCGTTCTCAAGCTTCGCGATCTGATTGTCTACGGCATCATCGTCATCACGCCGATCGCGCCGGTGCCGATCTACGGCGTCGCGCAACAGTTGTCTCACGGCCATGTCATCCTTTCGCTCATGCTCGCCGGCATCGCGATGATGCTCACTGCATTTAGCTACGGCCGCATGGCGAACCGCTTCCCATCCGGTGGTTCGGCTTACGTTTATGTGGGGCACGGTCTCAATGCTCACCTGGGCTTCGTCGCCGGTTGGACCATGATCCTCGACTATCTCGTCCTGCCAGTCGTCGCCATCATTCAAGTGTCGCTCACCATTCAGCGTTTGCTCCCATCAGTGCCTTATGCCACCTGGGTGACGGTAGTCACAATCATGATCACTGCATTAAATTTATGCGGCATACGGACCACAGCGCGCATGAACCTCGGCCTGCTCATCGCCATGTCGGTCGTGATCGCGGTATTTCTTATTTCAGCCGTCAAGTACCTAACGAGTCTTCACGGCGCAAGTGGCTTGTTTTCGCTCGAACCGATCTACGATCCCTCAACTTTCGATACTGGCGCGATAGCGACGGCAACTTCATTCGCAGCGCTTACCTACATCGGCTTCGACGGCCTAACCACGCTCGCCGAAGATGTCAAAAACCCCAGGCGCAACGTTCCACTGGCCACCGTATCGGTTTGCCTATTCACAGCGCTCTTCAGCTGCATGCTCGTTTATCTCGCTCAGCTCATTGTTCCCGACTACCACGCATTCGCCGACATTGAAACTGCCTTCATGGATGTCACGCGCAAGGTAGGGGGCAAGCATCTCTTTCAAGGTATGGGCATTGTGGTCATTCTGTCGAGTTTTGGTGCAGCCTTGGCCGGAGAGGTCGCCGCCGCCCGTGTATTGCTCGCCATGGGGCGCGACGACGTCCTGCCATCGAGAGTCTTTGCACGTCTGAATTCTGGGAGCGACAATCCCACCGCCAATATTTTTGTGATATCCCTCATCGCTTGGATCGGCTCGCTGCTCCTGAGCCTTGAACACGCCGGCGAGCTACTCAATTTCGGGGCGCTGTTGGGATTCATGGGCGTGAACCTCGCGGCGTTTCACCAATGCTATTTCTTGCAGGAGAAGCATGAGCGTCGAATCTTCGCTGATGCCGTAGCGCCGCTGCTGGGGTTCTTGTTCTGCCTGGCGATTTGGCTGACGTTGCCGCTGCCTGCAAAGGTGATCGGCGGCACATGGCTCGTCGTCGGAATTGTCTATCACGCGTTGAGGTCCCGGCGGCAGGCCGCAAAACTCGCGGGCGTTGTTAGCGCGCCTGACGAGCGATAACCCGCGGAAATCTATGGACATGGCTCGCCTGAAATGACGAAGTCGCTGGAACCCTAACATCCGCCACACGCCAATCGATCGCCCCCCCGAGTCTCACTGGCTTCGATCTGAACTAGATCCGCGTTGAGCGAACCCCAATCGACGTGCGGCAGTTGGACCATCATCTGACTGTCGCAGGGAATCCGCACGTGTTCAGAGCCGAACGTGAGGCTTCTCCGCCCTGAGTAGCTGACCATCAAGCGCCGCCCGAAGCGCCCACACGTCATTAGTCCCGGCAATAACGCCCGTCCGCCACACTCTTCGGAACGATCCAGGATCTGATAGACGTCGCTGGCGTCGTCAGCGCCGATCAGAAAAGATTCGCCGGCCACGTTTCGTTTTGTTAGACCTTTGCGCCGGACGACCTGATAGCCCAGGAGCTCGAGTAAGTCCACCGCGACCTGGCGGCCGAAAGGCCGCGAGATTGACACCCATGAATCCCAGCAGCGCACCGCAATTCAGCAGCTCACCCGCATGCTCGAGGTTCAGGAGCATCGATCCCGTCCAGGCGATCAGCGAGATCAAAAGAATGTTGACTGTCGGACTATCCGTCCCCCAGCTAATACGATGTGCGGTCCAGATCTTCCCCTGGCCCGTAGGTAACGCCATTCGGTTCAATGACGCGGCAATATCCTCATCGGACCACCGAGTTGCCACCGTACGGATCACGGCCAGAGCCTCTTCGGAGGCAACCGTGTTCGCCGGATCTTGGCTTCCGAACCCACACTTGGGAGTGCTGGCCGCCGCGCCAACGGATGGTCAGGATGACTTCGCGAGCTGCGTCATCCACGTCGGCAATGATCTCCGCGACCAATGCGCGCAGAAGTGGTTGTCGAGATCGCATGGTAACGTTAGGTGCATTCCACGCGGCACTCAGATCCTCGGCCAGTCCGCTGAAGTCGGGCACCGCTGCGGCCGGCGTGGGCACACGCACCGTCTTCAATCGTGTTTCGGAGTCTTGTACGCGATGCAGTGCGACTTCCCAGCTTTTCTCGAGTTGGGCTGCGATCAGGCGATTGTCAGGATCGCAGGCGGCATAGCGCCGTTCGGCGAGAGAGGCCTCATATTGCGCCTGCTGCAACTCGAGTTCTACGATGCGTTGCTGCTCGCCTTGGATATCCATGTAACTTTGCTCGGCTTGGACTGCCGCCTCATTCGCCATCGGCTCGAGCGCACGCAGCAGCTACCGCGTCATCGCTGCCTCGGCTCGGTGGCCGCCAAAGGTCGGGCAACGCGGACGCCCCAGCATCAGGTTTGGCCGATCGCAGCGATAGACCATCGCCAGCGTGCGCCCTGAGTAGCTGACCATCAAGCGCCGCCCGCAGCGCCCACACGTCATTAGTCCCGGCAATAACGCCCGTCCGCCACGGCCCGATTTTGCACCACCAAGCTTTCCGTAGGCATTGACTGCGAGCTGCTTCTGATTGCGCTCGAACTCTGCCCAATCGATGTAACTCTCGTGGTGGTCCTTGATCATAATCTCCCATTGCTCAAACGGCTTGCCATGGCCGTATGTCTTACTTAGACGTAACCGTAACAGCGATTCTCCTACTCCTTTATACGGTCCCATCCCCGCTTTTCCTCCTCCTTACAAATTTTCTCGGCTCTCCCGGTATCCTCGAGAGCTCCGAAGCACTCTTCTAATATTGAATCGGTCCGATCCGGAGAATCTCTCTTGGCGGTCGAAGACCCTCAGGCTCTGGTTGCGGGGCTCGTCGCGAGTCACGGGGAGCAGCTTCGCCGCTTCCTCCTCGCCCGCGTGCGCAACGCATTCGACGTCCCGGACATCATTCAAGAGGTGTATTTGCGCATGTTGCGCGTGCCGAATATGGAATCAATCCGCTCACCCGAGGCCTATCTTTTCACGGTCGCCCAGCACGTGGCGCAGCAGCACACGATGCGACAATCCGCCACCCCGCCGTCGGTCGAGCTCACTCAAATGCTGAATGCGTCGGGCGCGGCCTCCCACACCGATCCCATCCTGGAGTTGGACGCGCAGGAGTGTCTGGAGAATCTGCAGAGCACACTGGACGCTCTGTCACCCAAGGCGCGCGCAACCTTCATGCTTCATCGGCGCGATGGGCTGTCCTTCGATGAAATCGCCACAAAACTCGGCGTCAGCCGCCCGATGGTCAAAAAATACCTCACGAAAGCCTTGATGCAGTTCCGCCTGCGACTGAAAAAGGCGGATTAGGAACGTCAGTCATGGAACGCAAAGTACAACCCAAGCTCAACATTCAAATTTACGAGGAAGCCTGCGACTGGTTTGTCGAATTCCGCGACGGTGACCTCGACGCCAACGCGCGCCGCGAGTTCGACCTCTGGGCGCGGCGATCCCCAGAGCACTTAGCGGCGTATCTCGAAATCGCCGCGATCTGGAATGAAGGCCCCTCGCTAGATCCGCATCAGAAATGGGACGCGAACACGCTGATCGCGCAAGCCGGCAAAGACCCTGCCAATGTCGTTCCACTTGCGAGAAGTTCACCGGGCGACACCGTGCGCGACACTCCCATTGCGGAGCTCATTGCTGACGTCCCTCATCTACGAATGCCATGGCCCCGCGCTGCGGCTGCAATCGCAAGCCTAGGCTTGGCAATAGCCGCTTCTATCTGGATTCAGCACTTGCGAGTCCCGACGTATTCCACCGCCACCGGCGAGCAACGCTCGATTGTCCTTGCCGACGGCTCGGTCATCAAGTTGAACTCGCGCTCGAAGATTGAGATCCGTTATTCGAAAGTGGAACGTGACGTCAACCTCTTGCAAGGCCAGGCGCTCTTTCATGTCGCAAAGGACCACACACGACCCTTTGTCGTTGCGAGCGGTGGCACGAGTGTGCGCGCCGTCGGCACGCAATTCGACGTCTATCAGAAGTACAGCGGAACCATCGTTACCGTCGTGGAAGGTCGCGTGGCGATATTGCGCGAAGGCGCCACGCCGTCAGATGCATCAGAGGGTTCGGCGAGTGGGTCTGCCACTCCCAATCTTCTCGCTCCTCCCGTTATTGATGCATCCAATAAAGTCTTACCGGACGTTGTATATTTGTCCGCTGGCGAGCAGCTCACCGTGACGCCAAAGACTGAACAAAAGACCGCTCATCCCAATGTGGCTTCCGCCACCGCCTGGACCCAGCGGCAGCTTGTCTTCGACTCCGCATCGCTTTCCGACGTCGCCGAGGAATTCAATCGCTACAATGAACGACACTTAGTTATCCAGGATCCCGCGCTCTACGACTTCCACATCAGTGGCGTGTTCTCATCGACCGACCCCACATCACTCATTCGATTCCTTCGTCAAAGGCCCGGTGTGAAGGTGGTTGAAACAGCTTCGGAAATTCGCATTGCAAAAAATAATCCATAGTCGGGTATACAAACGGTAATAAAACGCTCTTTTCACGCATGAGACCGTCGCACCTTCCGGGGACGGCCAGAACGAGCCTCTTAGGAGGCGGGGGAGTTCTCATGCGATTGAGTGTCGCCATCGCGGTAGCTTGTTTGATCCTAGTGGGTCTGTCGGCCGCGGATGAATCGCAGGCTTCAATCAAGAAACACATCGATATTCCGGCCGAGGGCCTTGGAACAGCGCTTCAGACGCTGGCCAAAGACAGGAAATTCCAGATTGTCTATGTTTCTGAAGAGATCAACGCCCTTCGCACGCAGGGAGCCGTAGGGGAATTCACACCTGATGAAGCGCTCAAGCAGCTCCTGAACGGGACGGGATTGACATTCCGCTATCTCGATGAAAAGACGGTGACGGTCATTCCGATCGCCACCGTAGCCCCACCTGCAGAAGAGCAGGGCGATTCGCAAAAGGCAACCGAGAAAGATTCGGCAATCAAAAACAAATCCAGAGCGGTGGCCGGCGACTCGACGAAAAGTCTCTGGGAGCGATTTCGCCTGGCTCAAGTGGATCAAGGAAAAGCTTCAAGCCCTTCTTCGGTAGGCAGTCAGGCTTCGAATTCCCGAGAGAGCTCCAATCGTTCATCGAGCGGTCCTTCTCAGCCTTCTGACAAGAAGGACGAGAAGCTGGACGAGATTGTCGTCACCGGAGTGTTTCAGAAAATTAACCAGGCAAAAGCGTCCGTGGCAATATCAACTGTTACTTCCGATGAGGTGGGTAGACTCCAGCCGCTTAACGCCATCGATCTGCTTAGCAACGTCCCTGGCGTCTACGTAAATTCGGCGCAAGGTGTCATTAGTTTCTTGAATGTTATGGGGACGTCTCCGGTAAGTTCTCGTGGTCTCGGCCTTGTCCAGTTCGAGGAAGACGGGTTGCCATTGCTCGGAGAGGGATCCAGTGTGCTGGGTGGAGGTAATCCGCTGATCAACAATAGCGGATTTAACCTTATGCGATCTGACCTGACGTTGGATCACATCGAGGTAGTTCGAGGCGGCAGCGCCGCCATTACCGGAGCTAACGCGCCCGGCGGCCTATTCAACTACCTTAGCAAAACAGGATCGGATGTGCTGTCGGCTGAAACTGCAATCAGCTATGGCCTGCAAGGCAACGGGAAATTGCCATACGAGCGCGCGGACTTCGACGTAGGGGGGCCGCTTTTGGGGGAAGGCTGGCATTTCAATGTCGGCGGATACTATCAGCACGATTACGGTGCACGCGATGCGGGATATCCCCAGGACTATGGCGGGCAATTGAAAGCCAACATTGTCAAACAATTCGAGAATGGCTCAGTCGAGATTTACGGTAAGTATCTAAATGATCACAATGCCTATTCGCAACTTATTCCTGGGGTTGATTGGAACTCGCCTCACCCTGCAGCTGGATGGAGCAATACGTCCTCCATGCTCCTCAATCCTGTGTCCTTTGGACTGCGAACTGGGCCGAATTCATATGTGAACTTTGATAACAAAAATCTGGAGCATTTCATTTCCAAGTCTGTTGGGTTCAAGGTCGCGTTTGACTTAGGCGGCGGATGGAGCCTAGACAACAACCTGAAATATTCGTCGAGTCGTGCTGAGTCGTTCATTGTCATAGATACTGCTACCGACCAGCTGACTGATCCATTAAACTATGTATTGCTCGGTAGCGTGGCTATTCCAGGCATCTACACTTTTACCGATCCTGCCAATGGACGTTCTGCTCAGGTCTTAAGCAAGGGAGGACAGTTCACGGTTCTCAATAACAATCTTCCCGGGACGAGCAGTGTGCCTAATGGGATCTATCTGGAGAGTCCCTATCTAAATACGGGCACCGTTAGCGAGTTTCAAGATCAGTTGATCATGACGAAGTCTTTGGAGACGAAGGCTGGCCACATGGCCTTTACCGTCGGTGGCTACTATGACCACAGCTACCAGACGAGCGGGGAGCCGGGAGCGCCCATTGGCGACGCGACCCTCACGCCAAGGCCGCAAATGCTAGATGTTACTGTGGTTCCTTCCGTTCCGACTCCGTATGGGCCAGCGGGGACAACGCTGAGAATCACCAACCCGGCAGGATTCCCTTCTACTGCCGCCTTCATACAAGGCGCGGGGTACAGCCAAGGCTGGTGGAATCAGTTAGACGTCTTTTTCGCCCACCACTGGGACTGGTCGGGATGGGCGCTCGACTGGGGGATGCGCTATGAGGAGGCGAGGTCGAACGGATTCGTGGCCAACGCTGGCACGCCTATTACTACCTCGATCAGCCCGAACGTGTACGCGGATTCTTATATCGCCGAAGGGTCCGGTCCAACATACGATGCACAGACAAGGTTCCACACCTTGGCCTATTCAGTCGCGATCAATCGAGAAATCAACGATAATAATTCGGTCTACTTTCGTTATACGGATGGGAAGAATGCCCCTGGAGTGATCACATATTCAAGTGCGGCGGCCGAGGCTGCAACTCCGCCGCCGGCGGCGCAGGAGATTGTGCAGTACGAGTTGGGTTACAAGTTTAATCGGCCAAGATACTCCATCGCGCTGACCCCTTACTACAGCGTGTTGAGCAAAACGAACACGGACGTGATCTACGCCTACCTAACCGGAAGCTCCACCGCCTATTCGTCCATCGGGGTTTTAACCCCAGTAAATAAGACGAGCGACCTGGGCATTGAGCTGGATGGGCGATACCGTTTCGACTATGGTTTTGCGTTACGCACGGCGTTCACCTGGCAGAAATCGAAGGAGATCAATTCTTACAACTGGGTACAGCCGCCTGGCGTCATCGGTCCGGCCAAAGACCCGACCCTTGGTTCCACATTGGTCAATGAGAATGCTGGCTACAGAGCTGCCGATATCCCTGACTTTATGGCTGTCATCACTCCTTCTTATAGTTTCGGCCCATTCCTGGGCCAAATACAGTGGCAGTACATGGGATCTCGTGAAGTCAACAACAACGATGCTTTCGCGATGCCGGCATACAACCAAACCAACCTCACCCTCCAATGGAATTGTACCGATAAACTGTCGCTAAGCTTCATTGAAAATAACGTATTTAACAGCGGTGGAATTGCGACATGGGGTGCCCCAGGAAACATCTTGAGTACGATTAACTCTGGGGCTTACACACGTGCTCAGAGGCAGGCCGACCCGAACGCCGTTTTCTACATCCAGCAGATCCCGGCGCGCGCGTTTTTCTTGAGGTTAAATTATCATCTATAACCTCCGCGGTCGAACTGAGCGAGGGCATTGTGGTTGACTCGCGATACGTTCCGCTTTTCGAGAAGCGCTGGAACCGATTCAAGCGAGCTGTCGGCACCTCGTGGCGCATGGACGAGACGTACATCTCGATCAAAGCGAAGTGGCACTATCTTTACCGAGCCGTAGACAATCACGGCAAGACCGTCGACTTTCTGCTCCGGCGCGACCGTGGCATCGCAGCAGCACAGGCGTTCTTTCGCAAGGCACTCGCGACGACCCTTCCACGCGTGCCGCGCAAAGTGACACTTGATGGACACGTTCCAAGTTGGCGCGCGCTGTGGCTGCTGCGAGGTGAGCATCCGTGTTGGAGGAACGTCAAAGTGCGAACGAACAAATATCTCAACAACCTGATTGAGCAAGATCATCGGGCGATCAAGCGACGCTGTGCGTCGATGGCGGGCTTCAAGTCGTTCAAGAACACGGCCATCACAATTGCCGGCATTGAGCTCGCCCATCGTATTCGCAAGGGACGATTCTCGTTTGGGCGTGGTCGTCGGCGCCGTGGCTGGTCGCGGAAAGCGGAATGGGCAATGGCACTCGCATAACAGAGAGGCTCGAAACACCAAAGGCATCAGCACGAGCGAATTGTCCCGCGATGCACCAGAGCCCGGTACATCGGGTCACGGGCGATCGGCTTCGTCATTCAGCACCTTGCGCAAAAACCGCGCATTCTACCGAATGTCCGGTGTTGCACCAGAGCCCTGGAACTTGCCCCATATCCTACCCCCCCCCCCAAGTCCGCGGCCGGGCGAATGCTGGAAACCCGCGTACCTTGCTACGGCTCAACGAAGTGGTGATGCAATCGTCATCGAGAACCAGATCACCAGCCACCTGCACTTGTAGCTATGCGCGCGGCGCTGCTGCGCCGATCGCAGACAGTCCGTCGCTTAGGCGACGGCGCAATTCGGAGCGACGGATCTTGCCGCTGATGGTCTTGGGCAATTCCTCGCAGTAGTGGATTTCGCGTGGGTATTTGTAGGGCGCAGTCAGGTGTTTCACGTGCTCTTGAAGTTCTCGCGTTAATTGCTCCGAGCCTCTAAATCCCTTGGCCAAGATCACAAATGCACAAACGATTTGTGTACGCTCTGGATCGTCCTTGCCGACCACTGCCGCCTCCATTACAGCTGGATGCTCGATGAGTGCGGACTCCACCTCGAAAGGCCCGATGCGATAAGCGGACGAGGTAATCACGTCATCCGCTCGGCTTGAGAACCAGAAGTACCCGTCTTCGTCCACCGAGGCCTTATCACCTGTGAAATACCATCCCGATCGAAAGGCTTTTCTTGTTTCTTCCTCGTTGTCCAGATATTCATCAAAAAGTCCGGTAGGTCGTGGCTCGAGCTTGACGGCGAGATGGCCGACTTGGCCGGCTGGAAGTCGTGTGCCGTGGTCGTCCACCACCGCCACGTCATAGCCTTTGACGGGTTTACCCATGGAACCGGGTCGAACAGATAGCTCGAGAGTGTTGGCGACGAGCAGTGTGGTTTCGGACTGACCATAGCCATCTCGGATCGTGAGTCCAGTCCGATCGCGCCAGGCGCGGATCACCTCGGGATTTAAGGGCTCACCCGCGCTGGTGCACTGGCGAAGGCTGCCAAAATCGAACGACTTAAGGTTCTCCTGCACGAGCAAACGATAAAGGGTCGGCGGCGCGCAGAATGAGCTAACCTGGTGATCCCTGATTATCGACAAGATGGCCGCAGCGGTGGGTTTGGGAAGGTTGGCTTGAACGACCGCCGCCCCTTCATGCCACTGACCGAAAAGGCTGCCCCACGCCGCCTTAGCCCAGCCGGTATCGGAGATGGTCCAATGCCGGTCTCCCGGCCCGATGCCGTGCCACTCGCGCGCCGTGGAGACGTGCCCCAAGGCATACGATTGACGGTGCAGCACCATCTTTGGATACGAGACGGTGCCACTCGTGAAGAAGATCATCAGCGGATCCGTGGCCGCGGTCGGATCCGCTGGCGTAACGCCATCACCGGTTTGATCGAGCAAGACATCAAGATCGTGCCACCCCTGTCTTGCCGTTCCACTCGCGGACCAGACGATCTGGTGCTTGACGGAGCGATTTTTGTCCCGCACCGGGCCGATACGAGTGGCGGCGAATTCGTCGGCTATGATGGCCACAGGCTCTGCAGCCTTGATTCGGTACGCAACGTCGCGCTCGGTGCATTGGTAGGGCGTCGGAATGGCGATGGCACCGATGCGGAGCGTCCCGAGCATGGCGGTGTACCAGGCGGGCACGCGGGACATCATGATCAATACCCGATCGCCCTGGACAACTCCAAGTTCCATGAGAGCCCTGGCCATACGCCGCGAGTCCAACGTGAGATTGGCGACCGTCTGCGACTGGACCAATTGACCCTGTGCGCCGACGGAGATCAGTGCCGGCGCGGCGGGGTCAACAGCCGCCCAGCGCTCGAGGATATTGAGCACTGGGTTGAAGCGATCCGGAACCTGCACGTGCAAATGGCGGTGGTCGGGCCGCACTATATGCGCCCTCGCTCGATCTGGAGGTTGAGTTCCTCGATCATCCGCTCGCGCATCACGAACTTCTGGATTTTGCCGGTGACTGTCATCGGAAACTCGCTGACGAAACGAATATGCTGAGGCACTTTGTAGTGGGCGATCTGCTCGGCGCAGAAGTCGCGGACTGCCTCGGCGTCACACAACTCGTCGGTTTTGAGTATGATCCATGCACACACCACCTCGCCGTAACGAGGGTCCGGAATGCCAAAAACTTGTGCTTCCTGGATTTTCGGATGCCGATAGAGAAACTCCTCGATCTCTCGCGAGGAAATGTTCTCTCCGCCGCGGATGATCAGATCCTTGAGCCGTCCGACGATCTGGCAGTACCCCTGATCGTCGAGGGTAGCCAGGTCCCCGGTGTGCATCCAGCCGCGCTGATCGATGGTTTCGCGGGACTTCTGAGGCTCGTCCCAGTAGCCCTGCATCACGCTGTAGCCACGCGTCAGCAGCTCGCCCTGCTTACCACACGGTACCGTTTTGCCGTCCGCGTCGACGATCTTGACTTCCACGTGCGGGTGGACGGTGCCGACAGTCGATACCCGCCGCTCGATCACGTCATCGCAATGACTCTGAAAACTTACAGGGCTAGTTTCCGTCATACCGTAGCAGATGGTAATCTCGCGCAGGTGCATTTGCGCGATGACGCTCTTCATCAGCTCGACGGGACAGGGTGCCCCCGCCATCACACCGGTACGCAAGGTACTAAGGTTATAGCGGTGAAATTCAGGGTGTTGCAGCTCGGCGACGAACATCGCGGGGACACCGTAAAGAGCCGTGCACTCCTCCTGGGCCACTGTTTCTAGCACACTTTGGGGGTCAAATCCGGCAGCCGGAAACACCATCGCCGCCCCATGGGTCACGCAGCCGAGCACACCCATCACCATGCCAAAGCAGTGGTAGAGCGGCACGGGAATGCACAGACGGTCAGTCTGCGAGAAGCGCATACGCCGAGCCACAAAGTACCCGTTGTTCACGATGTTATGATGCGAGAGCGTCGCTCCCTTCGGAGTACCTGTCGTACCGCTCGTGAATTGGATGTTGACGGAATCCTCGGACTGCAAAATCGACCGAAGCATCTCGACCTTTGTAAAATCGGTCGATGTATTGAGTGATTCGACGCCGTCGAAGGCGAGGAAGCCTGATGGCGGCTCGGTGTCAATGAGGATGAGAAAGCGCAATGCCGGCAAACGTATCAGGTGCAGATCGTTTGCCGATTGGGTCCTGAGTTCAGGGGCGATCTGATACAGCATGGCGACGTAATCGGTGGTTTTGAATGAGGGAGCCAGCACCAGGGCCTTGCAGCCAACCTTATTAAGTACAAATTCGAGTTCGGAGCTGCGATACGCCGGATTGATGTTGACGAGAATCAATCCGGCTTTTGCACTGGCAAACTGGATAAGGACCCATTCGTAGCAATTGGGCGACCAGATCCCAATACGATCACCGACAGTCAGTCCCAAGTGCAACAGACCAGCGGCCAAGCAATCAACGGCATTATTGAATTGACGGTACGACCGACGGATTTTCTGATGTGATACGATCACGGCATCGCACTCTGGCCAGCGTGCAGTGGCTTCCTCCAGAGCAACGCCGACTGTTTTGTACAGCAACGGCTCAACACTCGTGCCGCACACATAGCTCGATGTCTCGCTCATGCTACTGACATTTTACGGAAGACGCGCAAAAAGGTCATGACTGCGCCGTTATCGGCCCGCTTTTAGTGTTCGATTGCGGCAGGAATGACTTCGACCAAGTTGGTGAGCGTGCCGATGCCGTCCACTTCCACCTCAACTGTGTCGCCGTTTCGCAGATAGACGGGCGGCTTGCGAAAACCGCCAACGCCGGGGGGGGTTCCCGTCAGTATCACATCGCCCGGCTGGAGCGTGAAGTTCCAGGAACAGAACGACAGCAGCTCGGGTACATCGAAGATCATGTCGGAAGTGTTACCGTCCTGCATTGAGATTCCGTTCACTCGCGCACGAAGCTTGGTGTTGCCGGGGTCGATCGCGGTGGGTGGCACGATCCACGGACCCAATGGGCCGAAAGTGTCGAGGCATTTGGAGCGAGTCCACTGCACGTCGGCGAACTGGATGTCGCGGGCGGTGACGTCATTGGCGACGGTGTAGCCAAAAATTGCTTGCTGCGCTTCGCGCCGCGATGCACGGTGTAACGTGCGACCAACGATGACAGCGAGCTCAACTTCCCAATCCGGCGCCTGCGTCACCGCTTCGCCGACGCGAATCGTGGCGCCGTGACCAATGAGCGCGGAATTGAATTTGACGAACAGGAGTGGGTTTTTGGGAATCGCGGCGCCGACTTCGATGGCATGGCTGCGGTAGTTTAGACCCACGCCGATCACTCGGACCGGGTCAAGGGGCACAAGCAGCTCTCGCGGGTCTTCACTCAGGACTGCCGTCGAACGCGCAGTGGCGAGCTGCTGCTCGGTGAGCTCAAGGGGGTTGGTGAGTGCGTGCGGGAGCGGATGCCAGGCGTCGTCGTGCCAGATGATTAAACGTGGGCGCGAATCGATGAGGCAGCGAGCGATACGAGCAAATCCGGTGAAAGGTATCGGATCTGGATGAGTCTCAGGGGACACAACGCGCGCCCTTGGAGGCCGACGTAGCGAGTTTCGCGTACTTGGCCAGTACGCCGTCCGTGTGACGTGCGGGAGGCGCTTTGAATTGTGCCCGACGCTTCTCAAGTTCCGCGGGCAGCACTTCCAAGTGCAGGCGCCCGGCTTCGACATCGATTTCAATCAGATCACCGTCTCGGACTAGCGCCAAAGGGCCGCCGAGCGCCGCTTCCGGTGCGATGTGGCCAACGCACAAGCCTTGGGTGCCGCCGCCAAAACGACCGTCGGTCACAAGCGCGACGTGGCCGCCGAGCCCTGCGCCTACAATGGCTCCCGTGAGCGCGGTCATTTCAGGCATTCCGGGGCCACCCACCGGGCCTTCATACCGCAGCACTATGACATTGCCCAGAAGGATCTTGCCGTCGCGCACGGCCGCCGCACCTTCCTGTTCGGAGTCGAAGCAGCGCGCGACGCCCTTGTGATACATTTTTCCTTCGTTGGCTATCTTCGTCACTGCGCCATCGGGAGCGAGCGATCCCGAGAGAACGGCGTAACCGCCGCGCGATTTCACCGGATTGGCCGCAGTGCGAAGCACCGGGTGAGATTGGCCGGCGGGAAACGCTTGAATCTGCTCGGCGATCGTCCTGCCGGTGATCGAGAGAGCATCGCCGTGCAGCAGGCCGGCAGAGAGCAGCTCACGCATTACGGCAGGCACGCCGCCGGCAAGATGCAATTCGCGCATCATGTAACGCCCGGCCGGTTTCATGTCAGCAAGCTGGGGTGTGCACCGGCTGATCTTATCGATATCCGCTAGCGAGAACTCGATGCCCGCCTCTGCGGCGATCGCCAGTATATGCAGACATGCATTGGTGGAGCCGCCGAGAGCTGATGCAACGGCGGTCGCATTTTCCATTGATTGGCGCGTCAATATGTCGGACGGGCGGATGCCGCCCCTGAGGGCAGTCAATAAAGCATCCGCCGCCTGATACAGCACATGGAGCCGATCGGCCGCAGCGGCCGGCGGAGCGGCCATACCCGGCACGGTCAGTCCCAGTGCTTCACTGACGGAGGCCATAGTGTTTGCGGAAAACATCCCCGCGCAGGTCCCGATACCGGGGCAGGCGGCTTTTTCCACCGCTTTGAGTCCATCGAGGCTCATCAAGCCCTGAGCGTTCGCCCCGATGGCTTCATACACATCCTGCAGAGAAATATCCCGATCCAGTAACCGACCGGGCGCGAGTGATCCCCCATAGGCGAACACCGCCGGCAGGTCAAGGCGAACGATCGCCATCAACATGCCGGGTATGGATTTGTCGCAGCCGGCGATGCCTATAAGACCGTCGTAGCCCTGGGCGCGCATGACCAGCTCAACGGAGTCTGCGATCCACTCGCGCGACACCAGCGAGGCGCGCATACCGTCGCTGCCCATCGAGATGCCATCCGACACGGAAATTGTGTCGAACTCGTAGGCCACGACACCTTCACCATTCAAATGCCGTGCAGCCGCCTGACGCAGGACATCCAGGCCCGCATTGCACGGGGTGACCTTATTCCACGTGGCGCCGACGCCGATCTGCGGTTTACGAAAGTCGTCATCGTCCAAGCCAAAGGCGCGCAGCATGGCGCGTGCGCCGGCACGGTGCGGGCCTTCCAGCATGGCGCGACTACGGCTGCGGGGATCGCGGCGACTCATTCGATATCTCTCGCGTTGCGCTGCACGATGACGTGCTCATCAACAATCATCACCTGCACGGAGCTGGAAAATTGCTCGCGGGTGCGGATCAAATTCTCTTTGAGTTCAGGGTTCCTGAAGGCCGCATCGAGGGCCTCGCGGCTATCGAAGCGCAAGGTGGCAACCCCAGAAGGCGCGCCACTCGGTGCGTCGGTAACAAAATCAATCACGTACTCGCGAAGGCCGGGAAGCTGCTTGGCATACTCGACGTGCTCGCCGAGCCA
>Ga0182024_10012009_pt1 | contig 17228 bp, 15 predicted proteins | sample P32metaG_FD_120480 | JGI IMG/M metagenome (GOLD analysis project Ga0182024, IMG submission 120480) | Permafrost microbial communities from Stordalen Mire, Sweden - P3-2 metaG (Illumina Assembly) | ecosystem: Environmental > Terrestrial > Soil > Wetlands > Permafrost | place: Sweden: Stordalen...
CCGCTATCCAGCCGTTGGGGAGGAGAGGCAATCCGACAGAGGCTCCAATTGCCTGCCCGCGGTCGATGCGCCCGTGGCTCCACGCTGGGCAGCGGATGCGCTTGCGGTTACCGGTCTCCGCCGAAGACGCTCATCTGGAACGGGCGTGCTGGGGCATGAGCGGGCCACCGTCATGAACGGCGGTCCTCCGAGACTACGCTCGCCGTCCGGGCTGGCGTTCGTGGACGGCTGGTCTTCCAGCTGAGGTGGGTGTGTTGGAAGTTGTCGTTGTATTTCAAGCCGTAGCCGAGCAGTCGGTCCAGGCCTATGTGCGCTAGCCAGACGAGCCCGAGCGCCGCGACCAGCGGTATGTGTTGCCACCAGCCGAGGGCGATCGCTGCCGCTGGCAGAGGGGTGACGTGGGCGATGTTGTAGAGGCGTGCTCCGAGACGCGCGCCGCCAAGATAGCCGACAGCAGATATGTCGGGGGCGAGAAGCGTGAGCGGGATCAGCCACCAAGGCTGTTTGGTAGTGGTGTACGCGATGAGCGCGCCGGCGAGCAGTGTGGCTGCTTCCAGGCGCAGCCAGAGGCGTGGTGCTCCGACGACCGTCCCGACGCCGGGCATTTGGGTTGCCTCGTGATGGCTGGCCGAGGTCACGTTCGACTCCCGCTAGCGAGCTGGTCCTCGGTCCACTGGAGCGCTGCGACGAGGCCCTTGATAAGACGCTCGAAGCTGCCGTCGATGTCAACCGCCAGGCGGAAGTCGCCGGCGATCTCGAGGGCGACGAAGCCGTGCAGTGTTGCGCGCAGCGCGCGGGTGGCGTGGATGGCGTCGTCATCGTGCAGGTCGTAGCCGGCCAGCACGTCGGTAATGACCTGCAAGACGGCTTGGCTCGCGGTCTCGTCGTCGGCGTCTCCCGGGGCGGGAGGGTGTTGAGCGGCTGCGTAGCGGCCCGGGTGCACGAGCGCCCACGCGCGGTAGGCGCGGGCGATCGACGTGATCGCGTCGCCTCGCTCGCGACCGACAGCGGCGCGAGCGAGCACGTACGCCAGCTCATTCTTGGCGCGCACCGCGAGACTGCGGTGCAAGCCGTCCAATCCGTCGATGTGCTTGTAAAGCGATGGCTGGCGTACGCCCAAACGTAGGGCGAGTGCGGCGAGCGTCAGCCGCTCGAGCCCGACCTCGTCGGCCATTCGCTCGCCCTCTTCGACGACCCGCGACTCGGTCAGACCCGCTCTAGGCATGGTCGCGTCCGGCGAGGAACGGCAGGATGGCGTCGGCGACTTGCTGCGGGTACTGCGCGTGGGGGTAGTGGCCCGCGTTCTCGATCATCTCGTAGCGGCCTAGACCGGCTGGTAACAGGCCAACGATCGCGGCGGCCTCGGCCTCGGGGTCCGGGAAGTCCGAATCATTGCTGCCCATCACCACCAGCGCCGGGCAGTGGACGTTGACCAGCTGCGCGGCGGCGTCGACCGGCTTCGATTTGCACATGCTTTGGGCCGCCTTCGCGCGGCCGGGTTCACGCAGGTTCGCCTGCAGCGCGGCCAGCCAGCTGTCCCAGTCGGCCGGCTTGCGCCCTGGGTATGCCACGTTCAGGTACTTCGACCAGATCCTGACGCTTCCGGTGAGGACGAATTCCCCCAGCAGCAGCGCGCCGCGGCGGTAATGGGAGTTACGCAGAAAGGCGGCCACGCTGTACTCCGGCGGGCGGGTGAACGGGTCTATCTCCACGATCGCGCTCACCAGATCAGGGTTCGTCGCGGCCGCGATCGTCGCGGATCCGCCCGAGAAGGACTGGCCCACGATCACCGCCGGGCCGCCCAGCTTCCGGATGACCTCAATCAGATCGCCGGCGGTGTCTGCGCGGCTGTAGGAGCCCCAGCCGGTGCTGGACTCACCATGTCCCCGCAGGTCGACGCTGGCGACGCGGTAGCCGGCATCGGCGATCAGCGGTGCGAGGAAACGGTAGGAGCTGCGGGTATCAGCCACGCCGGGGGACAACACCACCAGCGGCCCATCCCCGACCACCTCGTAGGCGATGCGCCCGCCCTCGACATCCACATACTCAGTTCGGCCGGTTTGATCGTTCATCGTTGTTCCTTTCATCGTGCGCTCTCATCTAGTAGTCACGAGACCAAAAGGCCGTGCTGCAGGCTTTGCTCGTCGTAGGTAGCCTATGTAGCCTACAGGCTACCGTCAATAGCTGAGTGGGCCGGCGTCCTGGCGCTCGCGAGGGACGAGCAGCAGTAGTCCGCGACTCGCGCGGGCACGCGCCTCCATTGACACCAAAGCGACAGCGCGGGTCGTCGCGACCCAGACTGCTCCAACGCGCGAAAGGCAGTCGTAGGGTAGGCGTGCTTGACGTTGCGGTCTAGCTCACGCATAGTGAGTTGGGGGAGGACTGCCGCGGCCTAGCGCGCCGTCCACGCGTACCGTCCTCGCCGCGCGCGAGCGACGCCGCTCGACGGATCACGCGCCGAGGCGGCTAGAACCTTCCTGACGTTGTCGTAGGACACTGCCCGTTGGAGGCGTTGCTCAACCGCCGCGTGAACGTCTCGAGCGCGAATCGGCTCATCAGCGCCCACGACTACCGACAGCACCGCACGCTTGACGGCCCCCAGTCGCAACTCCGGCCTTCGGCGCCTGCTCGGGGTGATCGGTCTTTGCCGGCTTTCCTGGGGCGCTGACGCGGCTTCCAGCAGCAGTTTCAGTGGTCCGGATGGGTTTGAGTACTGTCCGGTCAAGTCCACTCGTTGCCATTTCGACAACGATTTCGACTGCTAATGGTCACATTTCGTGCGTCGCGGGCCGGCCCTGCGTCGCCCGGAGAGCCCCAGCGGTCGAACGTGGAGACGTCAGCGTGCCTCGAGCCCCGAACGGTTACGGGAAAAAACGCGCACAACGCGCCTGTTCTTCGTGTCGATAGGATTCCGATCCACCTTTGGTGATGTGCAGCCGTTTGGGGGGTGCCGGTTGTTCCCGGGGCAGCGCGAGGACGGTGTCGAGCCAGTCGAAGATGACTTGGTGCAGTTTCGACGTCGCTCCTGCTTGGCAGTGTTCGCCGCCGCCTTCTGCCGTTGGGAAGAGGTGGTAGGTCTTCTGGCAGCGGAGGGCCTCGAAGAGTGGGGATGCCTGCCCGGGACCAAAGTCGTTCTCGCCTTCGAGCACGAGCGTCGGGCAGGTGATCAGTGGCGCGTAGCCCTCGAGGGTGTAAGCGTCGGTGGCGCGGATGACAGCCGCGGGGCCGTCAACGCCGTAGACCCAGTTGCCCCAGTTAAAGAGCGATCGCAGCTGGGTGTTGGAGCTCATAGTCTCTTCGATGAGGGCGTTGACCTTCGTGTCGGCACCATCACGGACGAGTTCCATGATCGCCGGCCCGACCTTGTTCTGCACCGCGCCGCCAAACGAGTACAAGCCGTCATAGGCGATCAGGGCGGCAAGGCGGTGCTCGTTGGCGGCGGCACGAGGTGCGAGCTCTCCGCCAAAGCTCATCCCCATCAGCGCGATCCGGTCATGGTCCACGTCCGGGCGCGCCAGGAGCCAGTCGACAGCGGGCGTGACAACGGCGTCCCAGTCGGGGCGGAAGAGCAGTTGCTGATCACGCAGGGCGCTGCCCTGTCCGGGGCCCGCGAAGGCGAGCACGTGGTAGCCGCGTCTGGCGGCGGCCGCACCGCCGGAGAAGTACAGCTCCTCCTCGGTGCTGTCAAAGCCACCGTGAAACAAGAGCGTCGGCCGCGGACCGTCGGGGTGACCGCCGCTGGGATGAGCGCTGCCTGCTTCTGCCGGGATCCACCATCCGGGCAGCGTCGTGTCCTCGTAGGGGAACCGCACCCGCTCGGGTGGCGAGCTCATCAGTTGCGCAGCGCGGGCGAACATGTCGATCGAGAGCTGGCCCACCTCGCGGACGAGGGGGTCATCCGCCGGGTCGACGCGCAGGTAGAACGCGCACAGCCGGTAGTAGTTGCTCGCGCGCAGGTAGGACTCCTGGGCGCTGACGCGATGACCCTCGTCGGCGCTGCGATCGGCGTCGGCGTGAATCCGCTCGGCAAGCGCCCGCCACTGCGTATACCAAGCAGTCTCATCGCCGTCAGGGATCCGGTCAGCCGTGCCGAAGACCTCGCCAATGTCGGCGCCGCCATAATGGGCGTAGCCGAGCGCTCGAAGCGTCTCGAAGAAGAAGGATTCGTCGTTGAACATTCCGGTCATCCCCGGAGTGGCGTTCAACACGTCGTGGCCTGCGTCGGTCGCTGCCGTCATGGCTGTCATGGGGTGCTCCTCTAGCTGAGGAGACGTCGGTCCCATATCGGGCAACCACCAAAACGGCGGTCGGCCTGTCCGAATCAGGCGTCTCACAGATGGCTCCGGCAACAACGCGTGTTCGGAAGTCGAGTCGCGCTGCCCGCCCCTCCGGCCGACCTCACGATGGAGCCCTCCTTCACCCAACCATACCGGCCCGTCGAGCAGGCCGGTAGTGTCGATTCAGCATCCCCGCCATGCATTGCGCTACATCCGCGGGGTTGTCGCTGTCGACCTGCTCTTCTTCTGGTATCTCTGTGGCGCATGAGTGTGGAGCTCGCGCAGTGGCGGCTGTTCTTGGCGGTGGCCGACGAGGGCAGCCTGAGCCGCGCCGCCCTCCACCTGGGCGTGGATCAGCCTGCGTTGAGCCGCGCCGTGCGGCGTCTCGAGCTGACGGTCGGAACGCCGCTGTTCAGCCGTAACCGGAGCGGCACGACGCTCACCGCTTCCGGCGCAAAGCTACTCGAGCAGGCCCGCAGCCTGGTCGTCGCGGCAGACGCGCTTGAGGCCGCTGCCGAGGCCGAGGCCCGCCGGGCCGCCTGCGTGCTGCGCGTCGGTGCACTCGACTTCTACCCGCTCACCGCTGCCCTCGCCGACGCCGCCCGGACGCTACCAACACGCGATCCTCCGGTCGACATCGACCTGATCAGCGTCCCCACGGGCGCCCACATGGGGGCCGTGCTCAACCGCACCATCGACATCGGCTTCGCACTCACCGTCGACCACCGACTGCCCGCACCAGACGTGCTGCGGAGCACCCCGTTGCGCCCGGAACCCCTGGCCTACGCCGTGCTCCCAGCCGGCCACCCTCTCGCTGGCGTTGACATCGTCGACCCGCGGGAACTCGCCGCAGAGCCCCTCCACCTGCCGCGCCGCGACGCCAACCCCGACATCTACGACCTCGCCCTCGAAATGCTCGCCGACAGCGGCGTCACCGCACCCCACCTCGCCCCCCCATACGACAGCGCCGCCGCCGCCATCCAGTCTGTCGCCGCTGGTCACGGCTGGGCCATCACGGCTGGCAGCGTCGGACGCTACCCTCCCGCCGGGACCACCACCCGGCCACTCGACTTCACCCCCCGCCGACAGGTGCACCTCGAAATCGTCTGGCACCGCGACACCGACGCCCTCGCCGTCCGCGCCCTTACCGATCATCTTCTTACGACGCCAGAACTGACGTCGGCAAGCCAGCTACGACGCGTTCGCGGACGCCGCCAACACCGGCGCGTTCAAGGTCGTCCTACAGGGCAGTGAAAGCCTCGCCGCCGCCACGGAGGCGGCCAGTGCACCCGCAGCTCACTGAGACGCCCGAATGACCGAGCTCAGCCGTCCAGCATTCGGCTCAGCGCTGCTCGCCGCGCAAAGCACAAGCGCCGACGTGCTTGTCGCGCCGGCAAAGCAGGTCAGGGTCGCCCGCCTTGGGCCGGTCTCGCGTCTCGCCCATAGCAGGCGCGCCGCCGGCCCGAGACGAGACGCATGCTCGGGACGAGAAGAAATAGTTTGGCGGGCGGCGCTGAGCACGCCCGCAATTGGTGCCTAAGCGGGAGCGACGTAGCGATCCCGCGGAGTAGCGGTTCTCGTCCGATCCGGGCGCGCCCAGCAGCGACAGAATCGCTGAATCCCGGTCCTCGACATCCCCCGGTTGATCAGCTGCTGCTCAGCGGCAGATCCCGGGCGGGATCAATCAGGGCATCTCTTTGCTCGTGGCACAAACTGGTGGCTCAGGGCTCCGGTGGCGAGCCGTGGGGGTAGAGCGAGTCTCGGAGCCCCCTCCGAGACGTCACACCGAGCTTGATGAACACCTTGCGCAGATGCCACTCGACCGTTCGGGGGCTTATGAAGAGCTGGGCGCCGATCTCACGATTCGTCTGTCCCTCCACCGCCAGGCGAGCGATCAGGTCCTCTTGGGGTGTGAGGTCATCCCGTGTGTCGTCGCGCCGCTTGCGGACGGTCTCTCCGGTCGCCCGGAGTTCCTGAAGCGCACGTTCGGCAAAGGCGAGCATCCCGATGTCGCTGAACATGTCATAGGCGCGGCGCAACTGGTCCCGCGCATCGGTACGACGATTCTGGCGTCGTAGCCATTCGCCATAGAGCAAATGCGTCCGGGCCAGGTCGGGTCGTAGCCCGGCTCGGCTGAAGCACTCAATGGCTGTGCCGTAGTGCTCCATTGCCGTGTCGTCGTCGCTGACCAGGGCCTGACCGCGAGCAAGCACGCCACGGCCCCAGTCCCGGTCGCTCGATCGGGTGCTCTCGTCGAGCCGCTCGAGAGCGTCCCTCGCCAGAGCGTCGTTCCCGGTTCGCACGGCCGCCTCGATGAGTTCAGGCAGCACCCAGGGCGTGAGCATCCATTCGATCACGTTCTGCGTGGCGAGCAACGCGGCGGACAGGGCCTGTTCGTAGCGCGCGAGTCCGTTCAAGAGTATGGCCTCGGCCCAGCGCCCAACCTGGATCGACGAGCCCTCGTCCCGGGCGCTCGCAAGATCGATTCCTGCCCGGATATAGACAGAGCTCTGAGGCTCATCCCCAGTGAAGGCCGCCACGAGGAGACCCCCCTGGGGGAGGTGCGGCAGCCCGATCGAGTCGGTCAGCACGTCCACCTCTGTGGCGAGCGCTCTCGCCGCGGCGAGCTCTCCTCGTAGGACCATCATGTACACGTCGCCGCTGAGCGTGAGACACAGCGGTGCAAGCGCGCCGGCCCTGCGGGCGACCTCCGACTGACGACGGTAGATTGCGACAGAGCTTTCAAAGTCCCAGAGCGTCCCTGCAGCGACGGCTGTGAGGGTCCCCCACAGCAGGCCCTTCTCAGCGGGGAGATCCTCGTCGTGAAAGGCGGCAAGCGCCTCACGCAGGGCCGGTTCGGCTGCTGTCCGGCCTTCGGTGATGAGCAGCGCAAAGCCGTCCAGCAGCAGATCGGTGAGGCGACGCGGACCATCGGAGACAGCGGCGCGAAGCGCAGCGTGGGAGACCTCACGCAGATGGCCGTCGCCGGGGTGCTGGCTCAGGTACATGGCCGAGCCCAAAGCGTCGAGATAGGTCTCTCTTGCCAGATGGATATCAAGAGGCTCGAGGCGTATGGCGGCCTTGAGCAGCCGCGCGGGGGCCTCGGCAACCGGACCGGCGGCAGCTGCGACGTGTCCGCGCAGGAGATCGATCCGGGCACGCTGTGGCTCGTTCTGCGCGTCGAGCTCCGCGATGGCCAGCAGTCGTAGCGCCTCGTCGAACGCTCCGGCGAGGACCTGAGCCTGTGCGGCCGCCAGGGCCCGGCGCCCGCGCCGCCGTGGGTCCTGGGTGAGTGTCACGGAGCGTTGCAGGAACGCGGCGGCCGAGCTGAGCCCGCCACGTGCCTGAGCGCGGCCGGCCGAACGCTCCAGCTCGCCTGCCACCTCCTCGTCAGGTCCCGGCGCCGCGAGAGCCAGATGCCAGGCTCGCCGGTCTGGATCAGTCTGCCTATCGGTTGCCTCGGCCAGGGCAAGGTGGACCGCCCGTCGATCTTTGGGGGAGGCCCCCGAGTAGATGGCGGATCGGACGAGAGGATGCCGGAAATGCACGTGCAGCCCGACTTCGATCAGCTCCTCGCCATCGGCGGCCGCAGTCGCCGCTGATCCGATCCCGAGCTCCTCGGCCGCCCGCCAGAGCAGTGCGACGCTTCCGGTCGGATCGGCGGCCGCCGCGAGGAGCAATCGCCGGGTTTCCTCCGACAGCCCGTCGAGACGCCGCAGAAAGTGCCGTTCGAGCTGACCTGAGAGGTCGCCTGATTGAGGGACGGGAAAGCCACCCGCCAGTTCCACGCCGCTCATCGCCTTCGGCAACTCCAGTAGCGCTAAGGGATTTCCGCGAGTCTCAGCGACAACCCGATCCCTGACGCTGGCATCGATTCGTCCCGGCACAGAGCTGCTGAGCAGCGCTCGGGCATCCTCGTCGCCGAGGCCGCTGAGGATCATCTGGGGTAACCCTGCGAGTTGGCGATCGCCGCTGGGTTCGCGGATCGCAAAGATCATCAGCACCGACTCGGCGACGAGTCGCCGCGCCACGAAGCCCAGCACTTGACTCGACGCGCCGTCAAGCCATTGCGCGTCATCGACGACGCACAGCAACGGACGCTTCAACGCCGCTTCGGCCAACAGGCTGAGCGCAGCCAATGCCACGAGGAACCGATCGGGAACGTCGCCCGACGTGATCCCGAATGCCACGCGAAGTGCGTTCTGTTGAGGCCCGGGAAGACTCCCGACGTCCGCCAGCATGGGTGCGCACAGCTGATGCAGTCCGGCGAATGGCAGTTCCATCTCAGACTCCGCGCCCGCGACCCGCACCAGGGAGAAGCCAGCAGCCCGATCAGCGCAATGGTCGAGCAACGCCGTCTTCCCTATGCCGGCTTCGCCGCGCACGACGAGCGCGGCGCTCTCGCCGGCCTCAACCGTCCGCAGCAGCCGGCCCAACTGGTCACGCTCTGAGGTCCGACCGCGAAAGATCGGCGTGGCCATGGTGCGCCGATGATATGGCACTCACCTGGGCGTTACCCGGCACGGACCAGGCATCTGACCAGGGTGTCCACGGGCGTGATCGCACGACGATCGAACGACGATGGGGCGTGCGTTCGCGCACCTTCGATGCCCCGACCGATCCCACTCAATTTCTTCGGTATTCCCTTCGGACTTCTCGGCCTAGCCGACTCCTGGCTCGTCGCCGCGAACTTCGGTCTCGCGCCGGTCGCGATCGGTCGGGTGTTGGTGGCTGTCGCGGTTCTCGTCTGGGCGGTCATTGGGGCAGCTCACCTTCGCGGCATGCTGGCCCACCGGGTCAGTCTCGCCGCCGAGATCGCCGATCCGACCGCCGGTCCGTTCATCTCCCTTGCGGTGCTGACGCCGATGCTCGCCTCCGCCGACGCGTTGTATCCCTATGGCCACACCGCGGGGACGACCGTTGTCGATGTGGGCGTCGTGCTCACGGTCGTGCTGGCCGGCTGGTTTACCGGGCAGTGGATCTATGGGCAGCTCGAGCTCGCCAAGGTGCACCCGGGTTACTTCCTGCCGAGTGTCGCGGGCGGCTTCGTGGCGTCCACGGCCGCTGCCGTGGTCGGCCAGACGCCTCTGGCGCAGGCGCTGTTCGGCCTGGGCGTGATCTCCTGGATCGTGATCGGTTCGATCGTGCTCGGCCGGCTGTTCCTCGGTCCGCCGCTGCCCACCCCGCTGATCCCCACGATTGCGATCGAGGTCGCCCCCGCGGCCGTCGCGACGTTCGCTGCCTTTGCGATCGACGGGCAGCGGGTCGACACGCTCGTGCGAGTGCTGGCGGGTTATGGCCTCTTGATGGTCATCGCCCAAATCAGGCTGTTGCCGACGTTCCTGAAGCTGAAGTTCATGCCGAGCTTCTGGGCGTTCACCTTCGCCTGGGCCGCGGTCGCCTTCGCTGGACTGTTCTGGCTGGGGGTCACCCATCCGACCGGCTGGCGCCCAGAGTCGTATGTGACGTTGGCGCTGATCACCGCGTTCATCGGCGCGATCGCAGCGCGCACGGTACTAGCGCTGCGTCGCGGGCAGCTGGTCCCGGCCCCTGCTCCATCCCCGGTGGTGCCAATCACGCCGGACAACCATTCCTCGCTGACCACTCAATGACACGCAACCCGAAGGAACACGAATGAATGCACAGCCGAACATCGTTCTCGTCCACGGCGCCTGGGCCGACGGCTCCTGCTGGAGTGACGTGATCGCTCAGCTCCAAGCCCGCGGCTACATCGTCACAGCTCCGCAATTCCCGGAAAGCTCATTGGCGGATGACGTCGCACGACTCCGCCAGGTCCTCAGCCTGCATGCCGGGCCGACGCTCGTCGTAGGGCACTCCTACGGCGGACAGATCATGACAGCGCTCGGCGAGGACACGTCTAACGTCGTCGGTCTCGTCTACATCGCGGCCTTCGGGCTCGACCAGGGCGAATCGATCGGCGCCCTCCTGCAAGCGGGGCCACCGACCCCGGCGCTCGCCCACCTGAACATCGACAGCCGCGGCTTCGCCTGGTTGCCGGAAGAAGACTACGTCGGCCACTTCGCCGCAGATATCGATCCCGCCAAAGCCAAGGTGATGTACGCCGTGCAGCAGGCCCTCTCCGTCTCGACGCTCGAAGACGTGATGGGCGCCCCGGCCTGGAAGGCGCTGCCCACCTGGTACCTCGTCGCGTCAGAAGACCAAGCCATTCCGCCGGACGCTGAGCGCGCATTCGCCAAGCGCATGGGCGCGACGACCGTCGAGATCGCGTCCAATCACTGCGCCATGGTCTCTCACCCCGGTGACGTCGTCAGCCTGATCGAAACCGCCGCGCAGAGCGTCGCGGCGGGCTGACCCTGACCGGTAAAGGATCCCCTTACGCGACGGCCGGAGCGACGACGGCGGGGCGCATGCTTCGCCAACGCGAGCGAGCGTCTTGCCTCCCCGGTCTGGCCTGCCGCTTCGGACGAGCAGCAGTAGTCCGCGACCGCTCCAGACTCGCGACCGCTTTTGGCGAAGCAGCAGTCTCGGCGTGTTGGAGTCACGTTGTTGCTCAGCGCGAAACGGGAGCACCCGGCCGTTCATCTCGGCTCGCGCGATTGGCGCGTCATCGGCAAGATGTGGGAATGGGTGGTCCGCTGCACGGTCGCCAACTCTGGTTCTTCGCAGTCTTGGCCGCGATAAGCGCAGTCCTCGCGCTCGCGCTATTTTGGACCTCGTTTCCCGGCATGCTCTAGACGACCGATACCGAACCTCTTCTCGGCCGCCAACCGTCTGGAGATTCTCCGACCACTCGGCACGCTGTCCCAAAATGCGTAAGCAGCCACGAACGCGAGCCGGCGCGACATTGCTCCATCGCGCGATTTGCGATCGTCTGTGGTGATGCGGGTTGCGGCGCTTTACGACGTTCATGGAAACCTTCCGGCGCTGCGTGCCGTATTGGCTGATGTCGCGCGCGAAGGGGTCGACACGGTCGTGGTCGGCGGTGACGTTGCCACCGGTCCGCTGCCCGCCGAGACGATCACGCAGCTCATGGCGCTCGGCGACCGGGCGCGCTTTGTCCGTGGCAATGCTGACCGCGAGATCGTCGAGGCCTACGACCAGCGTCGGTTCGATATCAACGAGGAACAAGACCCGGAGACGCGTGCGGCTGCCTACGCGGCCGGCGCGATCTCGGAGCTACAGCGAGACTTTTTGGCGAGTTTCGCACCGCACGTAGGGTTGGACGTGGACGGCCTCGGCATGACCTTGTTCTGCCATGGCTCGCCGCGCAGCGACACGGAGATGATCACTACCGCCACGCCCGACGAGCGGCTCCGGCGCATGCTTGACGGAGTCCGCGAGCCGGTGATCGTGTGCGGGCACACACACCGGCAATTCGATCGCTCCGTGAACGGCTGGAGAGTGATCAACGCCGGCAGCGTCGGGCTCCCCTACGAGGGCGTGCCCGGCGCGTACTGGGCGCTACTGGGACCGACGGTCGAGCTGCGCCGCATCGAGTACGACCTCGATCAGGGGATGAGCGAGCTGCGCGCTGGTGGTTTCCCGGATCTCGACGAAATGCTCCAGGAGAGCTTGCTTGAGCCGATGGATGCCGACGAGGTCGCCGACCTATTCGAGGACCAAGCCGGCGCTGAGAACTGATACGCGCCTAGCCTAACTAGCCCGCGCTCGCGTTTCCCGAGAGGAGCTGCGCCAGTCCCAATCCGACTCGTCGCTCCCCTGCGCGACGAGCAGGCGCGCGTGGTCGTGGGCGGGAGCGACCGGCCGGCTCGGCGCACTCTCGCGCTTCGTGGGTTGTGGGATTGAGCGACTCGCTCGTCAGAGTGTCCCTGCCACGCACGCGGGAGCGCAGCGCGGCCGCGGCTTATGGGTGCATTCGCAGTGCTTGGGCGTACCACTCCCATGCGTCTGCCCTGCCCGTGCTCGCTGCGCGGCGCGCGTCGGGCCAGCCGTTGATGATGCCGACGAGCTCCCAGTAGCGAAACACGCGGCGGTCGGTGAACGCCTCGATCCGTTCGGCGAGCGCGATCCGGTCCCCGGCGTCCGGCATTGATGCCTCGACGCGCTCGATCACCGCGAGCGCCTCTTTGGAGGCAGGATCGATGCCCGCACGCACCGCAGCGCCCGCCTGCTCGCTGAGCGCCTCCACCGACAGACGGACGCCATCGGGCTCCCCGGCCTCGATCCGTCCCGGCCCGACCATTCGGCGGCTCGCCTCGATGTAGTGAGGGTCACGCAGCAGCTCGACGAGCTCAACCCAGGCCGCAACCTGCTCGGCGCTTGGATCATCAGGCAGCTCCGGCGCCCCCACGCGCAGGCGGTCAGCCACCGGGTTGGGTTCACCATCGAAGACGGCATCAAGGTAGTCGTCGAGAATACGGCGGCGCTCCTCCACGGTCAGCTTGGTCAGGTGGGTCATCAGCTCGAGCTCCTTCGGTTCGGTGGATCGGGCGACCGCGCGCAGCACCGCCCGCTGCAGCTGCAGCGTGCGGATCTGAGCGTCGATCGCGCTCGCGTGTGCTGTGGCAACCTCAGCAAGTGAGGCCTCCGCGGCGAGTACTCGTTTGACGTCTTCCAGCCCAACGCCGAGCTCGCGCAGCGTCCGCACGAGCCGCGCCCGCGCCACCGCGTCAGCGGCGAACAACCTGTACCCCGATTCGCTGCGTCCCGCTTCCGGCAGCACTCCCGCATCCGCATAGAAGCGCAGGGTCCGCACCGACATACCGGTACGCGCTGCGAGCTGGCCGATCGTCATGCCACCCATCATCAGCCCTCCACCAAGTGGAAAGTCAAGGGCGATCGTTGCAGGACGCAAGCAGCAGCGACGGCGCAGCCCCGTTCCGCTCAGGTCGCCTCGCCTGAGCCAGTGTTTGCGCTGGCGGCCGGTCTGCTGAACGTACGGTTCGACACGGTGCTCCACAAGAGCCCGAGCAAGGGCGGCTGGACATTCGTGGTATGGCCGGACTCGGATGCCTTCTTCGGCACGAGGGGCCTTGTGAAGGTGCGAGGCACGGTCGACGGCCATCCCTCCAGAGTTCGGGCGGTGGCTGTCGCAAATCCCGAAAGGAGCCACGAGCACGAGCCAAGGCCCCGTTGTCGCAAAGCGCGAAGACCAGTCATGCGGGCAGCCCGGCGACCAGCGCGTCGTGTGTCTCCTGTGCTGCCTGCGCCGGGCGGCTCAGTAGCGCACAAACGTTCATGGTTTCCTGGCAACTTCAGCTCGCGGTTTGGTGCGAGTGGGCCGAGTCTTCAGTGAGGTGTTTGTCTTTGGCAGGTAGAGGAGGGCGAGGATGGCGCTGGCGAGGGCGATTGCGGCCGACACGAGGAGAGCTGTGTCCATGCCTTGCACGAAGCCTGCTCGCACTGACGTGAGCAGAGCGGGCAGGTGGAGCTGTTGTGCGACCGCCACGCCACCGAAGACACTCGCTCGAACGGTACTGGCGGCGGGGGTCGAGAGGCCCGAGAGGTTGAGGTGCGCAAGGTAGCAGGCCGTGACCACACTTCCCGCGATCGCGATGCCCAGTGGTCCGCCTACTTCGTCGATCGCTTCGACCACGCCGGTGCCGACACCACTGCGATCGGGAGAGAGCTCAACAAGTGCGGCGGAGGTTGAGGTCGCCAGCGCGAGACCCATCCCGGCACCGACAACCACCATCCACGCTGCCACAAAGACGCCACTGGAAGCCACGCTTGTGGCAGCTCCGATCGTTAGGCCGGTCACGAGGAGGGCGAAACCACCGGCGACGGCGATCTTGGCACCGACGAGTTTGGCGACCTCCGCAGCTGGAACGGCCCCGATCAGGACGCCACCGACCAAGGGTAGGAGCCTCAGTCCCGAACCCATCGCAGTTGTGCCGAGTACGCCCTGGAAATACTGCGGCATCGTGAACAGAACACCAATCAAGGAGAGGAACGACATTGCAGCGAAGATCGCGCCCCAGGTGAACGAGGCCGAGCTGAACAGCGTCATGTCGAGCAACGGCCGACCGTCAGGAAGGCGTGTCAGCCGGCGCTCCCAGGCAAGGAAGCCGATCAGGACCGCGATACCGGCGACGACTCCAAGGATCGCGCCAGGGTTGGTCCAACCGTCCTCGCCAGCCCTGATCAGTCCGTAGGTCACCGTGACCAGCCCGAGGATCGAAGCGGCCACTCCGGCCAAATCGAAAGCGGGCCGCTGGGGCGCGCGAAACTCCGGTAGCAGAGCGGCCGCAGCAGCCAGGCCGATCAGGGCGACCGGCACGTTGATCAGGAAGACCCACCCCCACCAGAAGTTGGTCAGCAGCCATCCCCCAAGGATCGGACCGATCGGCATCGCGAGGAAGTTCCCGGCACCCAGGATCCCTACTGCTTTCGGTCGCTCCTCCTTGCTGAACAGAACCGTCAGCGAGGAGATCGACATGACGATCACACCCGCCCCGGCGAGCCCGAGCAGTACCCGGGCAGCCATGAACTCTGGGACCGTCGTTGAGAACGCGCATCCCGCCGAGCCAACAGCGAACAGCGCCAAGGAGATCACGTAGACGCGCTTGTGCCCGTAGCGGTCGCCCAACAACCCGGCTGGCAGCATCCCGGCAGCCAACACGAGGAAGTATCCCGAGGAGAACCACTGCAGGTCCGGCTCCGATGCATGCAGTGCCCGCGCCAGCGTCGGAAGGGCCACGCTAAGAACCGTGCTGTCGATCCCAACGCACAAGATCGTTAGAAACACAGCACCAAGCGCCCACCAACGCCGCGCACCAACGCCGCGGCGATCAACCGGAGAAGAACTCATGCCCCGAGTCAGCTGACCGCTCGGGAACCGAGATGGGCAGCGCGCGAGAATAACTCAGTAAGCAACAGTCGCACGGGAGGGCGTGTCCTTCGCTCGTCGGGTTCAGTCGACCCTTCGGAAGTCCCATCGCACTGCCAGCTCCGCAGAGCCAACCCCACGACAAACGCCCTCCTACGTCGCCAAGGATACGCCTCCTCTTGTCGATGCGAGGGCCCTTCCCGGGCGCCGCATTGGTCGCAAAGCGACAGTCCGGCGAACGCTCGCGTTGCTGTCGCTTGGCGCGGTGAGCGGTCACGGTCTGCGCTCGACCGTGTTGCTTGCTGCAGGGACTGTTAGGCGCCTTCGAGCACGATCCACGCGTCTTGTTGGAACAGCAGCGATCCGATGAGCCAGAAGAGGCCGGTCGCCGCCGGCCACGCGCGGCAGACGAAATGGGCGGTTCCGTGCTCGCCGACGTCAAAGGTCTCTGTGGGACTTTTCAGTCCCGCGTAATAGTCGAGCTTCAGTGTGTGCGTGCCGGCTTCGAGCTGGATCTCGCTGCTCTTGTGGTTGCGGATCTTGCCGACGGTTCGCTTGTCGAGCACGATCTTGAACGGGAAAGCCCAGTCGACGATGGGAAAGGGGCGAGACAGTTGGAGTGTTGCGCTCATGAGGATCGCCTTACCGGTTTGGTGTGATGTTGATCGCCGAGTTCCGTTTCGGCCTGGAACGCCTGGGGTGCCCGGGTCAGAAGCCGTCCCGGTGGTCCTCGAGCGCAGTGGCTGCGGCGTTGGTTTCTTCGCGGGCGGTGCACGCCACTCGGGTCCGCCGAGGTAGCGCAACGGAACCGTGAACAGGCGAAGGGTCGAGCCACCGCCCGCGACCGCTCCCACGAAAAGCGAGCGCGATCCGCGCAGCGCATCACGTGACCGCATCGCGCGAGACGCGAGCGTCTGAACCAGCCGCGAGCCACCGGGTATGACGCCGTGGCAAGCTGTGTCCGTGAGGGCGGCCGCGTTACTCGCCTGCTCGATCGCGGCACTCGGTGTCGCAGGGTCCGGCGTCGCTCGCTCCTCGCCGCCGCGTGTATCGGGTCCGCTGATGTCACGAACGTCGGTAGTTGCTAGCCAGTTGGTCCGCTCGCCGAGAGGCTGCGTGCCACGCGCCATTCCCTCCGGTGGCGAGATCGTCAACGGCGCGAACCTCGCGATCCGGAGAGGCCAGGTCCTCTACGTCGTGCTGGACGAGCCAGCCGAGCCCGGGCCTGTCCCGAACTCGTTTCCGTGGCCCACGCCAATCTCCTCGAACCCTCGCGTCCTCAAGCGCGTGCCGCTGTGCAAGTACCTCGACGTCAGCACCGCGCCTCTGACCGTCACCGCGTTCCGTGCCATCCGTGCCGGCACAGCGACCGTCGCCGCGCCACTTTCCCGCGCGTGGCAGACGTGGCAGGCCGAGCCTCACCAGGTCGTGCCTTCCACACCCCAAGAGCCCTTCCAATCCTTCCGCGCTAGCGTAACCGTCGCCGGCAACTGACAACAGACTGTCGCAACGCCAGCAAAGCAAACGCGAGCGACGACGCGCCTCGCGTGACCGCAGTGCGCGAATTGGAGCTGCGGCTCGGTTGGGTGCCAGCTACGCGGTGGCTAGATGCTGCCGGTTTTGGGGGCTAGTTTGAGGCGCGCGGCGATCGTGGCGAGCTCGTCGCGACCCAGGTTCTCTGACATCAGGAACACGAACGTGCCGTCGCGTTCGACGTGTGCTTGCGTCTGGTAGCCAGCCTTGGTCACAAAGGCAAGGCAGCCGTCGGCGCCATAGAGCACCACGCGCCCACTTCGCGCGATATCCGATCACGTAGCGGGCGCAGTGACGCCCTTCCGTCCAAGGCTACGTGGTCGGACGCCACTGGTCGATGGTCAGGCAGGTGAACCCCGACGACCTCGGTCCCCAGCAGCGCGAGGCCGCCGCCGCGGTGCACGACATCCGCATTCCCTAACCCGCCACGCATCGCTCCAGCAGCAAATGCCAGGCGAGCACGCCGGCGGCAGGCGGCGATGGAGAAGCGCGCCCCATCGTGGCGGCGCAGCCCCCTCCGTTATCCGATCGAGCCGATCATCTCCAGCTGGATCAGGCGGTTGAGCTCGACCGCGTACTCCATCGGCAGCTCCTTCGTGACGGGCTCGATGAAGCCGTTGACGATCATCGCTGCGGCTTCGTCCTCG
>Ga0182024_10012010_pt1 | contig 17228 bp, 16 predicted proteins | sample P32metaG_FD_120480 | JGI IMG/M metagenome (GOLD analysis project Ga0182024, IMG submission 120480) | Permafrost microbial communities from Stordalen Mire, Sweden - P3-2 metaG (Illumina Assembly) | ecosystem: Environmental > Terrestrial > Soil > Wetlands > Permafrost | place: Sweden: Stordalen...
CAAGCTGCGGCTGTCACGCCCTATCGGCCTGGAAGTCCTCATTGAGGAAGCGGAGGGCTTGGCCAACGCGCTGGAGATCGCCCAGGCGAGCGACCGACTGGAGGCCTTGATCTTCGGGGCCGGGGATCTCTCGGCCTCGCTGCGAGCGCGGGTCGACGGCAACTTCGAACCCGTCGTGCCCTACCCGGGAGACTTCTGGCACTTCGCCCGGGTGCAGGTGCTGACGGCGGCGCGGGCGGCCATGATCGATGCCATCGACGCGCCCTACCCCGCCTACCAGGATCCCGAGGGCTACCGGCGGTCGGCCCTGCAGGCCAGCGCGCTCGGGTTCGACGGCAAGTGGGCCATCCACCCGAGCCAGATCCCGATCGCCAACGAGGTGTTCTCCCCGACGCCCGACGAGGTAGTCGAGGCCCGTGCGGCCATGGAGACCTACCGCGAAGCCGAAGCCGGCGGGATCGGCGCCATCGGGCGCAACGGCAAGCTGGTGGACGCCGCGCACATGCGGCTGGCGGCCAACACGTTGCACAAGGCCGGGCTGGCGGCTGAGTCGGGGGAAGCTGGGCTTTAGGAGAGCCCGCCTGGTGTGTGGGCGATGGCCTGACGGATCAACCCGATCACCCAGCTGATGCCCCGGGTGGCCTCGGCCGGGTCCATCTGCCAGTCCACGACCAAGCGCTCGTAGCTGGCGACGCTCCACAGCACGTCGAGCACGGCGGCCGCCACCGTGCGGTCTTCGTCGGACCAGGACCCGGCGCGTGCGGCGACGGCCGTCAGCAGAGCTTCGTGTTGCCGCTGCTTGGCGTCGAGCAGTGTCGGATCGAGCGGTTGAAGCGCGTCGGGCGGGTAGGAGGAGACGTGGGCGAAAATGCGGGCTGTCACGTCGGCCAAGTCCTCGAGCTGCATGCCGCGCAGCTCGATCCCGGCTTCGTCCTCGAACTGGTGCATGACCGCATCGTGCAGTCCCTGCTCGTTGGTGAAGTGGCGGTAGACGGTGCGCTCGTTGACGCCGGCCCTTTCGGCCACCGCCCGGATCGTGAGTCCGTGCCAGTCCCGCACCGACGAGCCGTGGAGGAGCTCGGACCCGGCGGCGATGATGCGCTCCCGGGTCTCGGCAGCCCGTTGTCGCCGCAACGTGCTGTCATAGGAACGGCGTGCCCCGGGCGACCCGGCGAGTCGTGCTCTCTCCGTCGTCGGCACGGACGTCATGGATTAGCGCTTCGACTACTTCGTGAAGACCGGGAGCGTCTCCCAGCCCCGCACGGTCGAGGTGGGGGAGAGTCGGGCGTTGTCCACGTCGACGTCCCATTCGGGGAAACGGGTCAGGACTTCTTCGAGCGCGATGACGCCTTCCATCCGAGCGAGCGCGGCACCCATGCACAGGTGGATGCCATTGCCGAACGTGAGATGGCGACCGTCGTTGCGGTGGATGTCGAAGCTGTCTCCGTTCGGAAATCGACGATCGTCCCGGTTGGCCGAGCCCAGGAGGAAGAGCATCACGCTGCCCGCCGGTACCTCGGTGCCATGGACCACGAGGTCTTGCTTGGCGACGCACCGCCCCACATGGGGTGCCGGCGATTCGTAACGCAGGATCTCTTCAATGGCGTTCGGAATGAGCGAGGGGTCGGCGACGAGCTCGGCCCGTTGATCGGGGTGATCGGCCAGGACCTTGGCGGTCCACCCGATCAGGCGGGTCGTGGTCTCGTTCCCGGCGCCGGCGAGCACCTCGAGGTACGTCAGCAACTCGTTGCGCGTCAGCTTGCGTACCGTGTCCGTCTCGTCCACGAACTCGACGTTCAACAGCTCGGTCATGATGTCGTCGGAGGGATGCTCGGCCCGCCACTCGACGTAGTCGGCGAACATGGCACCGGTCACGAAGTTCTCCGAGACCTGCATCGGCTCTCCCGCCTCGGTGCGGAGGTTGGCGTCCACATGGTCGCGGACCGCTTCCTGGTCGCTCTCGGGAATGCCGAGGAGCATGCTGATCACCTGCATCGGCATCCGGGCGCCCAGATCGGCAATGAAGTCGAAGCGGTCTGTTCCCACAATCGGGTCGAGGCTGTTCGCGCAGAACTCGCGGATCTTCGGCTCCAGCTCGGCGACTCGCCGCGGCGTGAACGCGCGCGAAAGCAGGCGCCGGTGGATGGTATGGGTCGGAGGATCCTCGAAGATGATGACGCCGGGCGGCATCTCGATGTCCGCCTTGATCAGCTCGATGATCCCGCCCTTGCCCGAGATGTAGGTCTGGGCGTCAAGGAGGCCCTTCTCCACGTCCGCGAAGTGGCTCACGGCGAAGAAGTCGTGTGTGCCGTTGTAGTAGACCGGCGCCTCTTCCCGGAGCCGGCGGTAGACGGGGTACGGATCGGCGTTGATGGCGACGTCGTAGGTGTCGTAATAGACGTCGCTGCTGCTGGTCGTGGTAACGGCGCACCCCCGGGAAATATTGGTGTCAGAACTATGACATCGAATCCCGAGAAACGTCAATGAGCAGGCCGGGGCACCGATCGGGGGCACACCGAGCGACCATTGGCACTGGAAACGGCCTTCTCATCTGCAGAGAGCAGTGCTACCATCACTGCGTCAACGAACGCCACGCAGAGAGGACCCAACTCATGCCACGTTGGCCCAAGCCACCCGAAGGCAGCTGGACGGAGCACTTCGACCTCGGGACCGAGCCGATGAACTACGAGGACTCCATTTCCCGGGAGTTCTTCGAGCTGGAGCGCGAGGCCGTCTTCAAGCGGGCCTGGCTCAACGTGGGCCGGGTTGAGCAGCTGCCGCGCACGGGGAGCTACTTCACCAAGGAGCTCGCCGTCGCCAAGACGTCAGTCGTCGTGGTGAAGGGGAAGGACGGCGAGGTCCGCGCCTTCTACAACATGTGCCGACACCGCGGGAACAAGTTGGTTTGGAGCGACTACCCGAAGGAGGAGACGAGCGGCACCACGCGCCAATTCGTGTGCAAGTACCACGCCTGGCGCTATGACCTCGACGGTGCGTGTTCGTTCGTCCAGCAGGAGCAGGAGTTCTTCGACCTCGACAAGGGGGACTACGGCCTCGTCCAGGTGCACTGTGACGTCTGGGCGGGGTTCATCTTCATCAACCTGGCCAAGGAGCCGGAGCAATCGCTGCGCGATTTCCTCGGGCCGATGGTCACGAAGCTCGAGAACTACCCGTTCGAGAAGCAGAGCGAGCGCTACTTCTACCGGGCCAACGTGAAGAGCAACTGGAAGCTCTACATGGACGCCTTCCAGGAGTTCTACCACGCACCAATCCTGCACGCGAAGCAGTCACCGCCCGATTGGTCGGCGGCCGCGGCGCAGGCGGGGTTCGAGGCGCCCGCCTACAAGATCGACGGTCCGCACCGGCTGGTGAGCACCGCCGGCGTCCATCCCTGGAACCTGCCGGAGAACATGGTCAAGCCCATCGACACGCTGACCCGCAGCGGGCTCTTCGGGCCCTGGGACGGGCCCGACCTCGGCTACGACCAGAAGGATGCCGGTATCAACCCGGCCGGCTGCGACCCGTGGGGTCTCGACTCGTTCCAGCTCTGGCCGAACTTCACCATCCTCGTCTGGCAACAGAGCTGGTATCTCACGTACCACTACTGGCCCGTCGCACCCGACGAGCACGTGTTCGAAGGCACGCTGTACTTCGTCCCGGCCAAGAACGCCCGGGAGCGGGTGGCGCACGAGAACGCCGCCGTCACGTTCAAGGAGTTCGGGCTCCAGGACGCGAACACCCTCGAGGCGACGCAGACAATGCTCGAGTCACGGGTAGTCGAGCGGTTCCCCCTGATGGACCAGGAGGTGCTCGTCCGTCACATGCACAAGGTGGCCCAGGAGTGGGTGGACGACTACAAGAAGCAGCAGCACGCGGAGGTATGACAGAGATGAGCACGACCCTTTTGCCGAGTGAGTTCTCGGACCTGGAGCCCTTCGCCGCCAAGTGGTGCCTGCCGAGCGAGCGCGAGCGCTACGCCACGCGGCTGGCCAGCTCCATGGACGAGATGCAGGCGCTCTACGACGCCGCCATGCCCCGAGCCGACGCGGCCATGACGTACCTGGACCAGTACCCGCTCGACGAGCTGTCCGGGGACCAGGTGAACCTGCTCCACCTGTTGTACTCCATGGTCATGGTCTCGTTCCCGGTCGAGTGCTGGGGCCAACCGCGGGTGCCCGACTCCGGCGCCGCCTACCTTGACCTCATGGTCGAGCCAGGGCCCTGAACCGGATCAAAGCGCTTCGTACTCGACGGTCACCGTCGTGCCGGACGGCAGGCTCTGGCAGGTGAGGACCCAGCCCTCCTCCACCTCATCGGGCGTCAACGCATTGTTCGCCCGCATGCGAACCGAGCCGTCCTTCAAGAAGGCCATGCACGTGGCGCAGTTGCCGGCCTCGCACGAGAAAGGTGGACGCAGGCCGGCCCGGCGGGCCGTCTCGAGCAGGGTGTCGCCCGGCTGATAGCGGACCACCGCCGTCTTGCCTCCGAGGGTCATGGTGACCTCGTCGGGCACCGCCGCGTCCTCGGCGCCTGATGCCTCCTCGTCGACCAGCGCATCGGTCTTCTCCGCCTGCTCCACCAGGAAGCGTTCAATGAAGATGCGTTCCGGTGCGACGCCGTGCGTCTGCACCGTCGACTCCACGAGGTCCATGAAGGGGCCCGGCCCGCAGATGTAGATGTCGGCGTCGAGGTCCGCCGCCACGAACTGGGCGACGGCCTCGGGCGTCAGGAACCCGTCATCCGTGTCGAAGTGATGTCGCAGCTCCAGACGGCCCGGGTGCTCGGCGTCGAGGACCGCGAAAGCGTCGTGGAAGATCACCGAATTGTGGTCCCGGTTGGCGTAGAGGAGCCGGACCGAACGTCCTGTCGTCGCCAGCACGTGCTTGGCGATCGACATCACCGGCGTGATGCCGCTGCCGCCGCAGAAGCCGAGCACGGGGCGTTCCGACTCCTGCGGGCAGAAGACGCCGGCGGGCTTCGTGAGCTCAATCATGTCGCCCTCTGAGAGGTGGTCGAGGAACCAGTTGGAGACGAGCCCGCCCGCCACGCGCTTGACCGTCACGATCAGGTCGGTGTCCGTCGCAGGCGCGCTGGACATGGAGTACGAGCGCAGCTGCTCGTCTCCGTCGATGTGCACCCGGAAGGTGCAGAACTGCCCCGGTCGGTAACGGAAGGTCCCGGCGAGCTCCTCGGGGACGTCGAGGGCGAAGGAGCTGGCGTCGTGGGTCTCGCTGATGACGCGGGCAATCCGGAGGGAGTGATAGCCGTGGTCCCGGAGGACGGGATCGTGGTCGCTCACGGCACGGCCGGACGGCCTACTGGGGCGTCGGCCACGCCACGGACTTGGTCTCGAGGTACTGATCGAAGCCGGCGAGACCGTTCTGGCGGCCGATCCCGCTGTGCTTGTACCCCCCGAAGGGCATGTCCGCCTGACCGATCGGCATGCCACCGTTGACGGCGAACGTCCCGGTGCGGACGCGCTCTGCGACAGCCAGCGAGCGTTCCAGGGAACCGGAGAAGACCCCGCCGGAGAGCCCGTACACGCTGTCGTTGGCGATGCGCACGGCGTCATCGTCGTCATCGAAGGGGATCACCACGAGCACCGGCCCGAAGATCTCCTCCTGGGCGATCGTCATGGAATTGTCGACGTCGGTGAAGAGTGTCGGCTCGACGTACCAGCCCTTCGGCAGTTCGGTCGGGCGCCCTCCACCGAGGGCCAGGGTTGCCCCCTCCTTGACGCCCTTCTCTATGTAGCCGAGGACGCGGTCACGCTGCTTGGCCGAGATGAGCGGGCCCATGAGGACGTCGGGACGCTGCGGGTCGCCGTACGCCACCGACGAGAGTGTGGCCTTCAGGATCTCCACGCCCTCGTCGTAGCGCGAGCGGGGGAGGAGCATGCGCGTCTGAATGGCACAGCCCTGTCCGCCGTGGAAGCACACCGCAATGCCCGACGGGACGGACGCCGCGAAGTCGGCGTCGTCGAGCACGATGGTTGCCGACTTGCCGCCCAGTTCCAAGAACGTGCGCTTGAGCGTCGCGCCGCCCTTCTCCATGATCCGCTTGCCGACGGCGGTCGATCCGGTGAACGAAATCAGGTCGACCTTCGGGGACAGCGTGAGCTCCTCGCCGACGAGGTGGTCCGAGGAGGTGACCACGTTGAGGACGCCGCTCGGGAAGTCGGTCTGCTCGGCCACGAGTCGACCCAGCCGCGTTGCGTTCCACGGCGTGTCCGGGGCGGGCTTGAGGATCACGGTGTTTCCTGTGGCCAGGGCCTGTCCGAGCTTGTTCAGCGTCACTTCGAGCGGAAAGTTCCACGGCACAATGGCCCCCACGACGCCGATCGGCTCCTTCCAGATCTGGCGCGTGTTCGCCGTGCCACGGCGGTCGACGATGTCGCTCAGGTTCGTCCGCCAGGGGAAATCGTCGATCAGCTTGACCGGGTAGCGCAACGCGCCATCGAGGGGGATGTCGAGCTGGTTGGCGTGGGTCGTCATGCGCGGACAGCCCACCTCGAGGATGAGCTCCTCGCGCAGCTCCTCGCGGTGCTTCTCGAGCGCCTCCTGCAGTTGGGTGAGGCAGCGCTTGCGCAGTTCACGGTCGGTGGACCAGTCGGTCTCGTCGAAGGCGCGCCGGGCGCTGTCGATAGCGCGGTGCATGTCCGCGCTCGAGCCGTCTGCCACCTGACCCAGGACCTCTTCGGTGGCCGGGTTGATGTTGTCGAACGTCCGGCCCGTGTCCGATTCCACGAGCTTGCCGTCCACCAGCATCCGCTCTTCGTGACTCGTCGCTGACGTCATGCCCGACCCCCGGTCGCTCGTAGGTCTCTCACGGAGTGGAAACCTAATTATCAAAAAGTGCCATCAGCATAATCGAGCGGTTCGGGGCCGCCCTGGCGGCGTCGTCAGAGAGCGAAGGCGGCAGGCAATGCGGCACGCTCCAGAATGTCGGCCCCCAGGGTGCGGGTGAGGATTGTCCCGGCGCCGAGCAGCTGGTCCAGGACGATCGTCCGCCGAACGGAGCGGTGCAGCGGGTGTTCGGTGGTGAAGCCGATGCCGGCCAGCACCTGCTGGCAATTCCGGGACACGCTGCGGGCCGACCGACCGGCGAAGGCTTTGGCCATGGCGGCGGTGACGGGGGAGGGATCCTCCCATGCGGCGTCGAGCAGCGCGGCGGCCGCCTCCAGGGAGACGAGGCTTTCGGCCAGCCGATGGCGGACAGCCTGGAACGTCCCGATGGGTCGCCCGAACTGCAGGCGTTCGAGGGCGTGGGTGCGCGCGAGCTCGAGCATCACTCGACCGGCGCCGACGAGCTCGTGGCCGAGGGCGAGCTGCCCCAGTGCTGCTGTGGCGGGCCAGTCGGCGGGCTGCGGCTGCGAGGAGGCCCACGCCGTCTCGAATTCGCCCATGACTTCGAAGAGGCCGAGTGCCGGATCGAGGCCCTGCACCGGCCGACGTGTCAGCAGGCCCAGGTCGACAGCGAAGGTGGCAGTGCCATCGCCCGTCTGGGTCGCGACGAGCGCCGTCTCGCAACGGTCGAGTGCCGCGGTCCCCAGCCCTTCGACGACGCACCAGTCCCCGTCGAGACGCCCCGGGGGGCCATTCTGTCGCAGCGGCGGCAGCACAACTGCGACGCCGTCCGCCTCGACACCCAGCGCCGAGGCCAGCAGCCAATCGAGCGCGGCCGAGGTCGTCGTCGTCTTCCCCTGGCTCTCGAAGAGCACGCCGACGGCGGTGGGGCGGTCGGCCTCGAGCGCATCCCGCCAACCGAGATCGTCGAGCGCGGCGTCGAGCGCGGCGCCGTCGCCCGATTCGGTGGCGTGGCGCACTCCGGTTTCGAAGAGCGCACGCTCGGTACTCTCCATCAGCGGTCGGCTCCGAGATCGAGGAGCCGGCGGGCGATGATGTTGCGCTGGATCTCGGCGCTCCCACCGTAAATGGTGGCGGCGCGGGAATAGAGCAACTCCGCCCGCCACCGTTGGCTGGCCGGGTCGTCCCCGAGCGTCACTTCCGCGCCCAGCCCCTGGGCGACGAGGTCGAACACCGCCTGTTCGGCGGTGGCTACCAGGACCTTGTCGATCGACGTCTCGGCCCCCAGGGTCTCGCCGGCGGCGAGTCTGCGCTGCGTCGCCCGCGAGCGGGCCCGGAACGCCCACAGGAGCTCGGTCGCTTCACCGACGGCCACAGGATCGAGGCTGCCAGCCGGCGCGGCGGCCACCAGCTGCTCCAGGCGCCGCTGCAGGTAGGAGGCACGGTGCCAGAGGGCCGTGCTGCGCTCGTAGGGCAGGAGGTCCATGGCGATGGACCAGCCGTGATCCACCTCCCCGAGGACCCGGTCGAGCGGCACCAGGACGTCGTCGAAGAAGACTTCACAGAACTCCTTGGCGCCGTGCATCGTCTCGATCGGTCGCACGGTGATGCCGGCACTGTCCATGTCGATGAACAGTGCGGTGATCCCCTTGTGCGCGGACTCGGGGGTCCCGGTTCGGGTCAGGAGCACACAGCGGGACGCGTACTGGGCCAGGCTCGTCCACACCTTCTGGCCGTTGATCCGCCAGCTGTCGCCGTCCCGGATCGCCCGGCAGGCGAGGGAGGCCAGGTTGCTTCCGGTCCCGGGCTCGGAGAATCCCTGGCACCAGATCTCCTCGCCGCGCAACAGGCGTGGCACCATTTCCGCCGCCAGCATCTCGGGCGCGTAGTCGATCATCGTCGGCGCCAACACCTCCGGCATGGAGTAGATACCCGGCTCGACGAATTCGCGGGCAGTGAGCACTTCACCGAGGTAGGCGCGTAGAAGGTTCGATCCGCCCAGCCCTCCGACGCGTTCGGGCCAGCCCATGCGCATGAAGCCGGCGTCGTAGGTCAGCCGCAGGACCTTGCGGAGCTGTGCCATCTGCTCGTCGAGCGTCCCGATGCCCTCGTACGCGCAGGCGAGCTCGCTCTCGTGCGCGTCCAGCCAGTCGTCGACGGCCGCCTTGAAGTCCCGGAGCTCCACCGCGCCGGGCTTAGTCGGAGGACGTGTCGGCCGAGGGCGTAGGACGCGTCGGGTCGTGCGGCTTCCCCGCATCGCGCTCGCCGCTGCGCCGAAGGAACGTCATGGAGCGGGTGTGGAGCCGCCAGCCTTGGGCGGTCCGCCGGTACGAGTCTGTGTAGTAGCCGATGCGCATGTCGTGCGTAGTCTGCTCTACGAAGCAGAGCGTCTGTTGCCCCGTGCCCGTGCCGGCGTCCCCGTCCAGCTCCACGACCGGTGTGCCGGTCAGGAAGAGGCCCTTGGGTGCGGCCGCGACCAGCTCCGGGAAGTCGGACAACGCGTAGGTGTCCCCGAATGCGCTGTAGGTCCCCTCCGGGGTGAAGACCTCAATGACGGTGTCGATGTCGTCCCGGGTCATGCCGATGGCATAGCGAGCGAGCAATTGCTCGATCTCCGTGATGTCCGCGATCTGGGACTGGTCCATTGGCCGCGCTCTCCTCGGTCCTCTCGTGCGTGATCAGGCGTCCCGCCAGGGGCTTTATCCACACGATAACAGCATTCTCCAAAACTGTAATTGGCCGTATACCTAGGATCGGGAGGGTCGCCGACGGCTGGTTGGCCCGTGCCACACCGCCGGAATCGCCTTTGCAGATTTTCACCCCAACGGCCCCCGGCCTGGGGAGAGTCGTACTCTCAAAATGGGACAACAGACGTTAAGCTGAGGAAATGTCAGTTGACGACCCCACGGCCGGCCCGGCCGCCGCCACCGAGCCGGTCCGACGGCGCGACCTGGCCGTGGCGCGCTCCCTCGACTCGGCCCGGCTGAGGAGCGAGGGACGGGTCCAGCGGTTCCTCGATGCCGGGTTCGAGCTGCTCGCCCGGGCCGAGTCCGGCAAGGAGTTCACCGTCCAGGAGGTGGTGGACCGCTCGGGGCAGTCGCTCCGCAGCTTCTACCAGTACTTCGCCGGCAAGCACGAGTTGCTCCTCGCCCTCTTCGACGAGGCGATCCTCTCGACGGCGGACCGGCTCGAAGAGCAGCTCGCTCGCCAGAGCACACCACTCGAGCGCCTCCACTGCTTCGTCGTCGCGTACTACCGCATGTGCCTGCCGGCGCCCAAGGGACGTCCGTCGAAGAACAACCCGACTCCGGTGATGGCCGAGTTCTGCCACCAGCTGCTGACCGCGCACCAGACCGAGGCGTCCCGGGCTTTCGTGCCGCTCGTGACCCTGCTCGAGAAGGTGCTCGACGAGGCGGCCGAGGCGGGGAACGTCCGCTCGGGACTGGACCACGCCGAGGTGTCCGGCGTCATCTTGTCGACGATCATGTTCAATGCCGCGTACGCCCAGACGATCAGCGGCAACGAGGAAGCCCCGGACGGCGATCACGCCGCCGCCCAGTTGTGGGACTTCTTGTCGGGCGGCATCGTGACTCGCCCGAGGGCCTGAGGCCGAAGGGGACCTCAGGCCCGGAGCGGGGGAGCGACCGCGGCGAGGAACGCGCGCGTTCGTTCCGCTGAAGCCTTGAGTTCGTCCCGTCCTTCCCCCAACGGGACGATGCGCGCATTGAAGTCCGTGAGGCCGGCATCGGCGAAGCTGCGCAGTCGCTTCTCCATGGTGACCTCGCTGCCGCAGACGAGCACGTCGCCGATGGTGCGGGCGTCACCGTGCTCCATCAGCCGGACGTAGTTGGGGGACGCCTCCACCTCGCTGAGCGTGCGGTTCGTGCGCGCCACGGCGGCCTCGATCTCGTCCTCGCGACACAGGCAGACGGGGACGCCGGCCAGGATCCGGGGCGCGGGGCGGCCCGCCGCGTCGGCAGCTTTGGTGATGGCCGGGACCACGTGCGACCCGATGGTGCGCTCGTCGGCCAACCACAAGGTGGTGCCGGCCGCCCGCTCACCGGCCAGGTTCAGCATCACCGGGCCGAGGGCGGCGATCATGACGGGTGTCGGAGCGATATCGGTGACGTCGAGGGGATTGTGGATCGTGAAGAGCTCGTTCTCCACGTCGACCATTCCCGGCCCGCGCAGCGCCTGGTCCAGTACGTCGAGATAGCAGCGCATGGTCGTGGCGCCGCGCTCGTAGGGCAAGCCGAGCATGTCCTGAATGATCCAGTGGTGCGAGACGCCCAAGCCCAGGGTGAAACGGCCTGCGCAGATGGCTTGATTCGAGAGCGTTTGCTGGGCCAACACAATGGGATGCCGCGGCTGCAGGGGCACAATGGCCGTCCCGACCTCTATCCGCGACGTCGCCATGCCGATGAGCGTGGCCGCCGTCATCACGTCGAACTCGTCGGGGATCTGCGGCGTCCAGACCGAGTCCAAGCCGGCTTCATCGGCCCAGCGGGCGTCAGCCTGGAGCTTCTCCACCTTGGTGGCGTACCGGCCTCGGTCGGCGCTCACCTGCAGACCCATGCGCATCTGCGGCCCCTTTCAGTCCGGAAATGGTGTTCTCAGAAACAGTACATCCTGCTATCACCAGCTGCTAGGAACACTTGACAGGATTTTGCACTGTCAATAACATCCGACCACTCTACCGGCACGTATTCGGGCTGGTGGGGGCGCTGAACGAAGGGGAGGCCCGCATGGGAAGCACCGGTCGTCGATGAGCCGCGTCGCAGTCGTCACCGGCGGTGGGTCCGGCATGGGCCGGGCCATCTGCCGCCAGCTGGCCGACGCGGGGCGGCGGGTCGCGGTGCTCGACATCAACGGTGACGCCGCCGCCGAGGTCGCCGGGGAGATCACCTCCTCCGGTGGGACGGCGTGCGTCGCCGTAGTTGACGTCAGCGACCGGGCCGCCATCGAGACCGCCCTCGACGAGGTGCGGTCCACCCTCGGGCCGGTCGAGATCATGGTGACCAGCGCGGGGATCGAAGGCTTCACGGAGTTCCTCGACATCACCGCCGAGGCGTGGGACCGGATGATGGCGGTCAACCTCACGGGGACCTTCCACTGCCTGCAAGCGGCGGTGCCCGACATGATCGAAGCCGGATGGGGGCGCATCGTCACCATCTCGTCGTCGTCGGCCCAGTCGGGGACGCGGCGCATGTCCCACTACGTCGCCTCCAAGGGTGGTGTCATCGCCTTCACCAAGGCCTTGGCCCTCGACCTGGCGCCCGAGGGCATCACGGTGAACACCATCCCGCCCGGCGTCATCGACACCCCGATGATGCGGCGACCGATCGATGCGGGCACCATGAACGTGGACGCGGTGATCGCCCGGGCCCCGCTCGGGAGGCTGGGCACGCCCGAGGACATTGCGGCCGCCTGCGTGTTCCTCTGCTCCGAGGAGGCCGGCTACATCACGGGACAGCAGATCAACGTGAACGGCGGCTGGTACGTCTGAGGGGAGCGGAACCATGGGCGCGCTGACGACCAGGAAGCTGGGAGCGACGGTTGGGGCCGAGGTGCTCGGGGTCGACCCCGGCCAGTTGCTGTCGGACGACACGTTGCCGAAGGCCTGTATGGAGGCGCTGGAGGAAAACGGGGTCCTGGTCTTCCGCGAGCTCCATATCGACGACGACACCCAAGTCGCCTTTTCCAAGCGACTCGACGACGTCGGCAAGGCCGAGCCCGCCGCGCCGCCGCGGATCTTCAACGTGACGCTCGATCCGACGAAGAGTTCCACCGCCGCGTACCTGCGGGGGACGGTCTACTGGCACATCGACGGTGCGCAGGACGACGTGCCCAGCAAAGCGACCACGCTCAGCGCGCACGTGATCTCCGCCACTGGGGGCGAGACCGAGTTCGCCAGCACGTACGCGGCCTACGACGACCTCACCGACGCCGAGAAGTCGCAGTGTGAGGACCTCCGGGTCCTGCATTCCCTCGAGGCGTCGCAGCGTCTCGTCTACCCGGACCCCACGCCTGAGCAGCTGGCGGGTTGGCGGTCGAAGCCTGACAAGGAACACCCGCTTGTCTGGCAGCACCGGTCGGGCCGGCGCTCACTGGTCATCGGCGTCTCGGCGTCGCACGTGGTCGGCATGGACCTCGCCGAGGGCAAGGCGCTGCTCGACGACCTGCTCGAACGTTCGACGGCCCCCGCGCGTGTCTACCGCCACGTTTGGACGGTGGGCGACCTGGTCATCTGGGACAACACCGGCGTGATGCACCGGGTGCACCCCTACGACCCCACTTCAGGGCGTGAAATGCACCGCACCACCATGAGCGGTGACGAGCCGATCCGTTAGGAGAGACCCATGAGTGACGTGACAATCCTGCGAGCCGATCGTTGGCTCGATGTCGTGGGCGGCGAGGTGCGCGAGCGCGCGGTGATCGTGGTCGACGGGAATCAGATCGTCGGCGTGAACCCGGCCGAGCTCCCCAGCACGGCGACCGAGATCGATCTGGGTGACGTCACACTGCTGCCGGGTCTCATGGACATGGAGCTCAACATGCTCATCGGGGGACCGGGCGGCCCCGACGGGCTGCCCGACCCGATGCACGGGGTCAAGGACTCGCCCGTGTACCGGACGCTGCGCGGCGCGGTGAACTGCAACACGACGCTGATGGCCGGTTTCACGACCGTGCGGAACCTGGGCCTGATGGTCTACACGGCCGGCTTCCTGCTCGACGTGGACCTCGCCAAAGCCGTCGACCAGGGGTGGTTCCCCGGCCCCCGCATCTTCCCGGCCGGCCACGCCATCACCCCGACCGGCGGCCACCTCGATCCCACCATGTTCCAGGGCCTGGCGCCGGGCATCATGCCGCAGAGCGTGGAGTCGGGCATCGCCAACGGCATCTCCGAGGTGCGCAAGTCCGTCCGCTACCAGATGAAGTACGGGGCCAAGCTCATCAAGATCTCGGCCTCGGGCGGCGTGATGTCCTTCAGCTCGGCGGCCGGGGCCCAGCAGTACTCCGACGAGGAATTGGCGGCCATCGTCGACGAGGCGCACCGCAACGGCCTGCGCGTAGCTGCGCACGCCCACGGTGATTCCGGAATCCGGGCCTGCATCCGGGCCGGCGTCGACTGCATCGAGCACGGTTCGCTGGCCAGTGACGACACCATCAAGCTGATGGCCGACTCGGGGACCTTCCTGGTCGGCACCACCGCTCTGGCTGACCACATGGCCATCGACCGCATCCACCCGATCCTGCAGAAGAAGGCGGCCCAGATCTTCCCGCAGGCGCGCCAGATGTTCGCCAAGGCCCTCGCGGCGGGGGTCAAGATCGCCTGCGGCTCCGACGCGCCGGCCATCCCGCACGGGACCCAGGCCGACGAGCTCATCGCCATGTGCGACCGGGGCATGACGCCGCTGCAGGCCCTGCAGGCGGCCACCCTCACCAGTGCCGACCTCGTGGAGCGTGCGCACGACCTGGGGCAGCTCGCGCCCGGTTTCCTGGCCGACGTCATCGCCGTTCCCGGCGACCCCACGGAGGACATCAAGGTGACCAAGGAGGTCAGCTTCGTCATGAAGGACGGCCAGGTCTACAAAGCCGTCTGAACTGTCCCGCCCCGTGCCCGACGACGGGGCAGAGTTGATAGAGAGGGCCGTTGTCGCCGAAGATCCAGCGGGGGCAAGTCCGCCCGCTGGGCAGATCCGGTCCTGGCGACTCAAGAGAAGGAAGGTTCGAGCGTGCCGCATGTGATCTTGGGGGACCTAAGCCCGTCCTCCGTCAACATGGCGCTGCTGATCGCCCGCGTGGTGCTCGGCGCCGTCTTCCTCGCCCACGGCATCAACCACATCTACGGGGGCGGCAAAATCGAGGGCACCGGCCGCTGGTTCCACTCGCTGGGAATGCGCCCGGGAATCCTCCACGCCTGGATGGCGAGCCTCGTCGAGATCGGCGCCGGCGGCCTGCTCGTGCTGGGGCTGCTGACGCCTCTCGCCGCTGCCGGCGTCGTGGGCGTGATGCTCGTGGCGTGGATCACCAACCACCGCGGGAACGGGTTCTTCATCTTCCGTCCCGGCGAAGGCTGGGAGTACGTCATGGTCCTCACGGCCATGGGCGTCGTGGTCGGAACCATCGGTCCCGGCCAATGGAGCATCGACGGGCATGTGAGCGCGCTGCAGCACCTGTGGGGGTGGCCCGGCTTCGCCATCTCGCTCGGCGCCGGCGCCCTCGGCGCCGCCGGTCTGCTGGCCGTCTACTGGCGCCCCGAGAAGCCGGCCGAAGCAGACAAGGCCTGAACGGCCTAAGGGGTCAGTCCCAGCTGCGGGCGAGCAGGAACCCGGCGGCCGCGTTGGCCGGCGGGAACGCGTTGGTGATGCCGGAGCTCACATAGCCGACGTCGCTGATCAGGGTGATGCCCGAGATGGCCGCCGCGGCGTCGCTGCAGAGGAAGACCAGCGGGTAGGCCTGCTCGAGCGGGGTGGAGGCCTCGATGCCCGTCTCCTCGCGGAAGTCGGCGCCGAAGCCCAGCCACATCTCTGCGTTCGCCTGCGCCAACGGGGTGTCGGTTGGGCCGGGGCAGATGGCGTTGATGCGGATGCCCTGCTTGAGGAGCGGGAAGGCCTCGCGGGCCACGTAGGCGCACACCGCCTGCTTGGAGTGGAAGTAGTCGGCGTAGCCGTGCTCGACGGCCCAGGCCGAGCCGGAGTCGAAGTCGGGCGTGTCCAGGTATTCCTTGAGCTCGCCGAGGCTCGCCTCCCAGCCCAGGCCGGCGGCCGAGGAGATGAAGCCGATGGCGGAGCCGCGCGGCAGCATGCCGCCCGCCAGCATCCGGTTGATGAGGTGACGGTGACCGACGAAGTTGATCTTCTCAATGCCGGGCGTGCCGTCGGCCACACCGGCGCAGGAGAACAGCGCGTGGATCGGCCCTCCGCACTCGTCCACCGCAGCGTTGATGGAAGCCTCCTCGGCCAGGTTGACGTGGATGGCCTTGGCACCGGGCAGCTTCACCTCGGCGAAGTCCATCACGATGACCTCGGCGCCGGCGTCCTGCACCAGCTCGGCCGCGGCCGCGCCCATGCCGGTGGCGCCCCCGACAACGAGGACTCGCTTCCCGTCGTAGCGGAATGCATCGAACAATGACATGTGGCTCCTCCTGACAAACGAAACAAGCGGTTACGAAAACGACTGACGGAAATGATTGCGAAACGACGCGGCCTAGCCGACGACCGAGCGAACCTTGAGGTCGACGATGGTATCCCAGTCGACCCCGACTTCTTCGAGGATGGCGTCGCCGTGCTCGTTGAACTCGGGAGCCCGGCGCACAGGTGCGGGCTCGCCGCCGAACTGCACCGGGGAGGCCACCAACTGGAAGGGAGTGCCGCTCGCCGTCTCGCAGTCCTGCATGTACCCGTTGGCGATGGCCTGGGGGTCGACGGCACACTCGAGCGTGTCCTGCACGACGCACCACTGGCCGGTGAAGTCGGCCAGGCGCTCGCGCCACTCGGCCACGGTGTGCTCGGCAAACGCTTCTTCGAGGAGACGTTGCCCCTCCACGCTGTTGTCGATCAGGCCGGCGTGGTCGGCGAAGCGGGCGTCGGTGGCGAGCTCGGGCCGGCCGACGGCGACACAGAGCTCGGCCCAGTAGCGGCTCGCCTGCAGGCAGCAGAACGACAGCGAGTGCTCGTCTTTGGTCTCGTAGTTGCGCACGAGCGGGTTCAGCCGCGGTGCACCCGCCGGCGGCCCGCTCCAGGGCGTCCCGCTCACGAGCGAGAGCGCGAAGGCCTGGCCCATGGCCCACATGCCGGTGCCGAGCAGTGACACGTCGACCGTGGTGGCCTCGCCGGTGCGTTCGCGGTGGAAGAGCGCGCCCATGATGCCGCCGGCGATGGTCATGGCCCCGATGGAGTCACCGAAGCCCGGTCCGGGGGGACCGACGAGCCGGTCCTGGTCGGCGGGGGTCGCGCCGAGAGAGACGCCGGCGCGGAACCAGAAGGAGAGGGAGTCGTAGGAACCCTTGTCGGCGTCGGGGCCGCGCTCGCCCTGCCCGGTGCCGGCGACGTAGATGATGTTGGGGTTGTGCTTCCGTATGTCCTCGAGCTCAATGCTGAGCTTCTTGCGCACCCGGGGCAGCTTGTTGATCAGGAACACGTCCGCCGTCTCCACGAGCTTGTACAGGATGTCGAGGCCCTCGGGCGTGGTGAGGTCCAGGGCGAGGCTGCGCTTGCCGCGGTTCGAGTGCTCGAGCAGTGCGTGCACGTCGCCGCCGATGGAGATCACCCCGGTGGCGGCCAGGCCGCGCATGGCGTCGCCCCGCTCGATCGGCTCGATCTTGATGACGTCGGCACCCCAGTCGGCCAGGAGCGCCGAGGCCGCCGGCACGAAGGTGTGCTCGGCCACTTCGAGGACGCGGACGCCCTCCATCACTGC
>Ga0182024_10012011_pt1 | contig 17226 bp, 11 predicted proteins | sample P32metaG_FD_120480 | JGI IMG/M metagenome (GOLD analysis project Ga0182024, IMG submission 120480) | Permafrost microbial communities from Stordalen Mire, Sweden - P3-2 metaG (Illumina Assembly) | ecosystem: Environmental > Terrestrial > Soil > Wetlands > Permafrost | place: Sweden: Stordalen...
CGATCTGGCGTTGTGGGATATCCGCGGCAAGGTGCTCAAGCTGCCGGTCCACGAGATCCTCGGCGGCACCACGCGCAAATATTGTGAGTGCTACAACACCGGCGGCGTTGTCCCCGCGATCAAACCGGGCATGAGCCTGAAGGACCGGGCCGCCGCGACGATTGCGGCAGGGTACCGCGCGTTCCGCATGGGCGCGGCCGACACGCCGGCTAACAGCACATACAACACGCATCAGAAGCTCAACCAGCTCTACGACGAATGCGTGCAGGTGCGCGATGGCGTGGGCAAGGACGGCGATTTCTGCATCGATTTCCACCAGCGCTTCGACCTTTCCGATGCCGTGCGCGGCTGCAATCTGATCGAAGGGCTGGCACCGTATTTCGTCGAAGATCCCGTGCGCGCCGAGGCGTTTGTCGAGGATCTGCCGAAGCTGCGGACCATGGTCAAAGTGCCGATCGCGGCGGGCGAGGAATGGGGAGGGCGCTGGGATTTCAACAAGCTGGTGGAAGACCACGATATCGATTACATGCGCGCCACGCTGCCCAACGTTGGCGGAATCACGGAGATGATGAAGGTGGCTGCCATCTGCGAAACGCATTTCGTGGGGATTGTGCCCCACTTCACGGGACCGATCGCGACGGCGGCGCTGGTGAATTCACTTGGAACATTCTCAGGCCCGCTGCTGATGGAATACAGCTATGCGGGGCGCGATTTGCCGCATCTTCCGGTCTGCTGCGATTTCAAGGATGGCAAGCTGTATCAGAATGACAGGCCGGGACTCGGCGTGGAACTCGACATGAGCAAGCTCACGCAGGCGCTCGAAGTCACGAAGTACGATACGAACCGGGCTCAGCTTTATTATCGGCCGGACGGATCGATTACGAACTGGTAATGCTTATCCTGAAGAAAAAGGGGCCAGCCATTTCGTGGTCGGTCCCATTCGGCTTCTGAGCGAACGCCAGCGCGCCCTCAGAACGTCAGGTGCGCCGCAATCTGCAGATATCGCGGGCTGCCCAGCGTATGCTGAATCATTCCCAGGCTTCCCGAGGGCGGGAAGGATGGCGGCGGCTCGAAATTCGGGAAGAACGAGACGTCATTGTTCGGCGCATCGAAATCCGGGTGATTGAACAAATTGAACACGTTGAAATTCAACCGCAGCTTGTACTTGTCCGAAATCGCGAACTCCTTCGCCAGCGTCGCGTCGAAGTCCACCTGGAAAGGTGCGCGGAACGTATTCCGTCCGAGTGTCCCAAAGAGCGATTCGTAGTTATCGCCCGCAGGCACGCCGTACGTGCCCGGCGCCACGAACGCGGGTGCGAAGGCGTTGACGTTCAGCACCGGCTTGCCGGCATTGACGCCGGTGGTTCCCTGCAACTTCGCCGATTGCAGCGTCGCACCGGGCGCCAGCGGCACAATCGGATTCGTGATCTCATCGTCTGTGCCGAAATAAACGCTCCCGATCGATCCGGTGTAGTCGTACACGCTGTACGGCGTCCCGCTCTGCGCCACCGTCTGCCCGCCGATCATCCATCCGTTCACCAGATACCCCAGCCTCTTATCGGACGTGACCTTCGGCGTCTGGTAGCTGTAGTTGACCAGAAAAACGTGCGTCTGGTCGTAGTCGGACGATGCATAACTCGCTTTCGGGCTCATCGCATTGTTGCCGGTGAAGAACAGTCCCTGGCCGCTCTGCTCATCGAGCGAATGCGACCACGTGTACGCAGCCTGCACCTGCAGCCCCTTCGAAATCCGCTTGCGTATCTGAACCTGCAGGGCATTGTAATTTGAGAATCCTTCCGCTTCATACAGAACCGAATTCATGTCGTAGCCGACGAACGGAACACGGACCGGCGCGTTGCCCGCGAACTCCGATGTGGAGACTGATTCCGACGGCACGACGTTCAATCCGTACGAAGCGGTCTGTCCGTTCACCGGATTCGACGCCGTCGCAATCTGCGGCTGATTGAAAGGAATCGGCAACACTTCGTGATTTCCGTGGTTGCCCGCATAGCCGAGCGTGAACAGCGTCGTGTTCGATAGCTGATATTGCACATCGAAGCTCCAGTTCACCGTGTACGGCAGTTTGTTGTTGGTGTCGTAGCCGCCGAACAGGAACGGCCCAAACAGATTGTTGGTCGGGAATTTTCCGGAGATCGTCTGCGAGATTCCCGGCAGCAAAGCGGTAAACGCGGCCGCGCTCCCCGGCGGCGTCGGAGGCGGAGCATTGCCGAACGGATTGGCAAGCGTCGCGCCCGTGACAGCTTCCACCGGCTGCACGAACGGCGGAGCCAGCGTCACGCCGAACGGCCCGTTATATCCTCCGCCGGCGCTCGGCGAGAATTCACTGAACAGTTCCCCGCGGTCATAGTAAATGCCGAATCCGCTGCGAACCGTGATCTTTGACATCGGTGACCACGCGACACCAACGCGCGGCGAAAATCCCCACTGGTTCTGCGTCAGCAGCGAATTGCCTGCGCCCTGCGTCCCGTACTGCGGATTGTTGGAGGCGATCTCCAGGCCGGAATTCGTGATCGTATCGGTGGCCGCGTTGTACGAATACAGGCTGGGATTGAAGGTCGTCAGCCGCCCGTACTTCTCCGTCAGCGGCCCTTCGTAATCCCACCGCAGACCCGCGTTCACTGTCACATTGCTGCGGAGCTTCCACTGGTCGTTCACGTAAACGCCCGGTGTGGTCGAGCGATAGTAACGCGAAGCCGATCCCGCGAACTCTTCCGAACTCTTCCCGGTTCTCACACTGCCTTCCGCGAAGTTCAGGAAGCTCGTGAAAGCGATCGTATCCGTATTGGTGTTGTGGTTGAGAACGTTCAGCTGTGCCTGATCGATCTGTACGCCAAAGGAAAGCGTGTGTTTTCCCTTCACCCAGTTGGCCGATGTGCCGTATTCCAGCGTGTTCTGGAACATGCCCTCGTTGCCGAACGCCTGGCTGTTTCCGAAGGAAAGCGTTTTCGCAATCGTCGGGTCCGAGTTGCTGATGGAGATTGAGGGGAACGACGTCCCGCCGAACACGTTGATTCCGAACTGCCCGGGCGTGTACGGCTGCCCGTCGTTAGCATACGCTTCCATGCGCGTGTAGCCGATTTTCTGCTGCCACGTCAGCGTCGGCGCGACAACCATCGTGTTCGTGACGGTTCCCACTTCACCGCCGGCATTGATATTCTGACCGAAGCCGATCAGTGAATCGGACGGCGCGAACGGATTATTCGTCGGGTCCACCTGCGTGTAGTATTTGACCGCCAGCCGGTCTCTGTCGCTGACGACGTAATCGATATCGGCGATTCCCTGGTCCACGTTCGCAGTCGAGTTGGGACCGGTCAGCACGGTGTCGTAGCCCAGCGCTTTCGCCTGCGACGCGTTCGTGAGCTGCGGCGTCGGAATGAAATAAGATCCATTCGGGAGCTTCTGCTGCAGCAGCGCGACCGCGGGCGCGCTCAGCTGAGAAGCGGCGATGCTCGAGGTGGGGTATTCCGTCTGCAGCATGTTCAGGATCCCCTGCGTGGTGCGGTCATTCGTCAGCGCGAGCGGCATCGTGAGCGTCTGCGTCCCGTTGTAAGCGTCGGCAACCCGAATGCCCTGATATGAGAGGAAGTAGAACAGCTTGTCCTTTTTGAGCGGCGCGCCGGCCGCCGCCACGAATTGGTTGCGATTGAAGAACGGAACTTTCGTGGTCAGCGCCGGCGAGGCGTTATAGAAGAACGCCGCCGCGCTCAGGTCGCTGTTGCCCCACGTCTCGGAAAGCGAGCCGTGCAACTGGTTGGTGCCGGATTTCGTCACCACGCCGATGTGCGCGCCGCTGTGCTGGCCCTGCGTCGCGTCGTACATCGACGTGTTCACCGTGATCTGCTGAATGGCCTCCGCCGGCGGCGTGGGCAGTGCCTGACCGATCGCTGTGTAAACCGAAGTGCTGGTTGAAATCGTGCCGCCCGCGCCGAATGTTTCACCGGTGTTCAGCACGAAGCGGTTCTCGCCTACGTTGCTGGTGCTGTTTCCGTTGAACAGGTTGTTGGTATCGACTCCGTTCAGTGAAAAGCTGTTGCTGCTCTCGCGCTGGCCGTTCGCCGTGATGCCCTGATTGCCGAGACCCGCATTCGCGCCCGTGCCCGAAAGAAAATCCGCATGAACGCCCGGACTCATAATCGCCAGCTGCGTGAAGCTGCCGGTGCCGAGCGGCGTCTGCTGAATCGTCAGCTGGTCGACCACATAACCATTCGTCGTGTCCGTCTGATTCATCAGCGGAACGTCCGTCACGTCGACTGACACCGACGTCTGTCCGACCTTGAGATCGCCGTCCACCGTCGTCGTGCGGCCGCTGTCCACGAGGATCTCTGTGTGATTTTCGGTTTGAAATCCGTCCTTGCTGATCGTCACCTTATACGTGCCTGCGGGAAGGCTCGTGAGCAGGTACGATCCGTTTCCATCCGATTTCGCGTTGCTTTCAAGATTTGTCGCCGTATTCACGGACTTCACGGACGCTCCCGGCACAACCGCTCCGGTAGTATCTTTCACGGTGCCGGTTATGGCGCCGGAAACATCCTGCCCCCATGTCGCGCACGAAGCCAGTGCGAGCAAAAACGCGATAACCACAAATCGGTGCTTAAACATCATGGATTCAGCCTTTCTCCAGGTAACGGAAGCCAGCCCTTAGTTGGGGAGCATACCACGTTCCGATGCGACACGATCATTTCCGGGTCAACAGGCACACGAATCGTGCGGGAGCTCCCTAAGCGGACATATTGGCCACTCTACAAGGCGCATATTACAAGGAAATGAAAAAAGATGCGTGAGAGTGAAAAAGTACATCCCGAAACGCATGACCATCGCGCGTTGAGTGTTTTGTTCATCGTTCGGTTACGAAAGCCTTACGTTAGTGACTTCTTCATTTCAATTCAGTTTCAAATACATGTCTCCGTTCGCCTGAAGCATCCCTGACAGGTTCCGATGGTAACCATGGATTCATGCGATGTTGATGCCTTCGTGACCTTAGCCTGCTAAATCTGGTTCACGACTGCCGTAACGAGCCAATCCTCACAGGATCGCCTGGGAAGCGTGTGCGCTTCGACGGGCCCTTTGCGGACTTTTTTCGTTCTCGGCAAACGGGGTCTGAGCCAGCTAAAAAAAATGAGAGGTGAATGGATGCGGGGTACTTCAGCGGTATTAATCGGAATGTTCATTGCGGTCGCGGCCGCTTTTGGTCAGGCGGGAGGCGTAGCCAGCATCTCCGGGATCGTTCACGATCCCTCGGGATTACCGGTGGCGAACGCGAAGGTAGTGATATCGAGTAAATCGAAAGGCGAAATCCGCGCCATTCAGACCAACGATGCCGGCGTTTTCAGCGCGCCCGCGCTGGTTCCAGGTCCCGGCTATCAGGTGACCATCACCGCGACTGGTTTCGCGCAGAACAATCTGCAGGATATTGAACTTCAAGTGGGCCAGGCGCTCAATCTCACATCGAACCTCACGGTCGCGCAGAGCGCCGTATCGGTGGATGTATCGGCGGCGACAGAGATGATCGACGACCGGAAAACCGATGTTTCCCAGGTGATCGGCAACGATCAGATCGACAACCTGCCGATCAACGGCCGGCGAGTGGACTCGTTTGTTCTGCTGACTCCGGGCGTCACCAACGACGCGACGTTCGGGCTGCTGAGTTTCCGCGGCGTGGCGGGCAACAATTCGTTCCTGCTCGATGGCAACGACAATATCGAGCAGTTCTACGACGAGAACGCCGGCCGTACCCGCATTCAGTCGCAACTCTCGCAGGATGCGGTTCAGGAGTTTCAGGTTGTTTCCGATAACTACTCCGCCGAATACGGACGCGCCATGGGCGGCGTGGTCAATACCGTGACAAAGAGCGGCACAAACGATCTGCACGGTTCGGGTTTTTACTACTTCCGCAGCACCGGCTTCGATGCAAGAGACCCGTTCGCGGCGTTCAATCCTTCGGAGAAGCGCGTGGAAGGCGGCGGTGTCGTCGGTGGCGCGATTATCAAAAACAAGCTGTTTTATTTGCTCACCGGCGACCTTACCTACCGCCAGTTTCCGCTGGTAGACAGCTATGTCTCTGCCACCGTTCTCAATAGCACCACGCAAACCTGGATCGGCTGCACGGCGACCGCCGCTCAGTGCAACGCCATCAACGCCCTCTTGCCACGCTTCTTCGGTCAGATTCCCCGCACCGACGATAACGATCTGGCGTTTGGCAAGCTCGACTACAAACTGAACGACCGCAATTCGTTCGTCGCCGAATTCAATTTTCTCCGCTGGCTGTCGCCAAACGGCATTCAGACCGGACTCTCTTCCACCTCGGGCGCCGGCATCACCGGCAACGGCGACGATTCCGTGCGTGTGCGCAACGGCAAGTTCGGCTGGACCTCGGTTCCCACCAACTCCACCGTCAATGTCCTGCGCATCGGCGTGGACTCCGACCGCCAGGCAGATTCGTTCGATCAGGCCGAACTGGGCGGAGGCCTGGGATACCTCGACGTCTCCGTAGCCGGCGTGCAGCTTGGACCGGCAACCTATCTGCCCCGCGTGGAGCCGAACGAAACCCGCCACGAATATGCGGACGATTTCACGTGGACCAAAGGCAAGCACACGTTCAAGACCGGATTCAATGTGGCCAGCACCGAAGACTACAACTACTACATCAGCAACGCCTTCGGATCGTACACTTATGCGACTGCGACAGCCTTTGCGGAAGACTACAGCGGGAGCACCATGGGCGGGAAAAACTGGTCGTCGTATTCGCAGACGTTCGGCAACCCGGTTGCAGATTACACGATCACCGAGTACGCATGGTATGCCCAGGATGAGTGGAAGATTACTCCGAAGCTCACGTTAAACCTGGGGATTCGCTGGGATAAATCGCATGTGCCCAATTTCCCCGTCGTTAATCCGGATTTTCCGCAGACAGCATCTATCCACACGCCCAATAACGACTTCGCTCCGCGTCTCGGACTGGCATGGCAGCTGGACAACAAGACCGTCGTCCGCGGCGGCTACGGGATGTTCAACGCGCGCATGATCGGCGGCCTGATCGACAATCTGTGGACCACCAACGGGATTTATCAGATTGCGGATTCGTTCAGTTCCACCAATCCGACGCAGCTTGCCGCTGGCCCGTCGTTTCCCTTCGCGCTGGCTTCGGCGCCCACCGGAGCGACCGTGGGCGCAGCCACAATTCAGTACGCCGCTCCTAATCTCAAAACGCCTTATTCCCAGCAGGGAAATATCGCGGTCTCGCGTGAACTGGGCGGCGGTATGCTGCTCACGGCATCCGGAATCTGGAGCCGCGGCGTGAACCTTTATGGCGTCACCGATCTGAACGCTCAGGCGACCTCCAGTTACACCTACACGATTGAGAACGCCGCAGGCACCCCGACCGGCACCTTCACCACGCCGATTTATACCACGCCGCGTCCCAACACCAAATACGGCGCGGTTCTCGAAACGACGAACGGCACCAACAGTTACTACGATGCGCTGGCGGTGACATTTGAAAAGCGTTTCGCCAAAGGCTTCCAGTCGCTCGCGTCTTATACCTGGTCACACGAGATCGACGAAGGACAGGGCGGCGGATCCAGCGCCATCTTCTACAGTTCCGCCAGTTCTTACACCTACAACGGCGACTACGGCTTCGAGCGTGGCAGCGGTCTTCTCGATCAGAGGCACCGTCTGGTGTATTCGCTGGTCTGGATGCCCATGCCGATTCGCTCCGGCAACACTGCGCTGAAATACATTGCCAACGGGTGGCAGTTCTCCGCAATCACCACACTGGCATCGGGCAGACCGACCGGCAGCCCCACCATCCGCGTGGTGTCCGATCCTACGCTCGCTTCGGGGAGCTTCCTCTCCACCAGTACGATTGACGGCTTCGCCGGTGGAAACACCCGCGTCCCGTTCCTCCCGGTTGACAACATCTACACACCGGCCAGCTATCGCGCCGATATTCGCCTCACCAAGGCCATCCCGCTGGCTTCGGAAAAAGCCAAACTGTTTCTGAACTTTGAAGTCTTCAACGTCAGCAACAGCTGGTCGCCCACGTCCATGTCAACACAGGAATACACTGCTACGAAGGGCGTGTTGCAGTTAACCCCGACAGCTTACGGGATTGGTACTGCGGACGGCGGCTTCCCCGATGGAACTCAGGCGCGCCGCATGCAGATCAGCTTACGTCTGACATTCTGACCGACGTTCATCAATAACCAAAAACAGGCGGAGCGGGGCAATCAACCCAGCTCCGCCTGTTTCGTTTCAGGCAGAGTGAATACCAGCAGCGCGCCGAGCGCAAAGAACGCCGAATTCAGACCCAGCGACGTGCCGATGCCGTAGTGATCGGCGAAATACCCAACCGTCCACGGCGCCAGCGCGCTGCATCCACGCCCGATGTTGTAAACGAATCCGAGGCCCGCGCCCCGTACGCGGGTCGGATAGAGTTCCGACAGCATAGCGCCAAAGAGGCTGAAAAAACCAGTGCCGAAAAATCCGATAGCAGGGCCGAGCAGCAGCAGCGTATGTACATCGCGGGCCGCCCCATAGATCGGCGTCAGAATCGCTGCGGCCAGCACGTAGCAGACGAATGCCGGTCTTCGCCCAAGCTTATCCGCCAGCCAGCCGAACGCCACGTAACCGGCAAAGGCGCCCATCTGCATCGGCACGACGAAACCGCTGGTCTGGACGATCGTCAGCCCGGCGCCTCCCTTCGCCACCGAAGCGGAGAGGAAGCCAGGAATCCACGTAAACAATCCCCAATAAGCGAAAAGAACGCAGGTAGCGAGAACGGAAGCGAGAACGGTTCGCCGCCGCAAACAGCCCTGAAAAATATCGCGGACCCGGCTCTTCTGCGCTGCGCCCTTTTGCCAAATCGCCGGCTCTTCCACATAACGGCGGATCACGACGGCTAGCAACGCAGGCAATAATCCCGCGAGGAACAGCGCTCTCCATCCCCAGCGCGGCAGAATCAGAGCCGTCATCCCGGCAGCCAGCATATATCCCAGCGCCCAGCCGGATTGCATGATTCCAACCGCTTTTGCGCGATGTTCGGGCGGCCACGTTTCGGCTACCAGCACGGCTCCGGTAGACCATTCCGCGCCCAGACCAATTCCAATCAGCGCGCGCCAGAACAACAGCGATGCGAGGTTCCAGCTCAGCGCGGTGCCCGCCGAGGCGAGGCTGAAAATCAGCACCGACCACATGAGCGCCCGCGCGCGGCCGATGCGATCGGAGAGCACACCAAACACAATCCCGCCTGCCGCGGAAAATGCCAGCGTGAAAGAGCTGATAAGGCCGGCCTGCGCGGCGCTCAGATGGAATTCGGTGCGCAGAACATTGATGGTGAAGACGAACAGCAGGACGTCCATCGCGTCCAGCATGTAACCGGTCTGCGCGGCGAATAGAGTGATCCACTGCTGCCGGGTAATCGAGCGAAGATTCACGGCTGATTATAGCGGCCGCTATTGAAATAACTTCAGGTCGATGATTCCGGCCATCTTCTGATAGCCGGCCACGTCGGGGTGCAGATGGTCACCGCTGTCGTATGCCGCAAGCAGGATGTTCGGCGTCGCCGGGTCCCGCAATGCGGCGTCCCCGTCGATCAAGGCGTCGAACTTGCCGCTGGTGCGAATCCAGGCGTTGATGGCCTTTCGCGCGGCTTCATGCGCGGGGCTGTCGTACATCGACTTACCGAACGGCAGCACAGTCACTCCGTAGGCAAGGATGTGATGCGCGTGCGCAGTGTCGATGAATTTCTGGTAAGCCGCACTCAGATCGTTCGCGATCGTCTCCGAGCGCGCCACTCCGATGTCGTTCACGCCCTCCATCACAATCAGCCAGCGCGGCGAGCTCTGACCCAAAAGATCGCGGTCCACGCGCGTCAGCGCCGGCGGTCCGAGTCCACCGCTGAGGACGGCGTTACCGCCCAGGCCTTCGTTGAGCACAGCAACGTTTCGTGTAGCCGGATTCTGCAACAGCCGCCTGGCCAGATCGTCGGTCCAGCGATTATTTCCGTCCGTATCGGAACCGCGGCCATCGGTAATGGAATCCCCCAGAACCACCACAGCTGAAGCGGAACCGTCCGCCACGACATCGATGCCGGTGAAAATATACCAATGCGCAAATGTCTGTGGAGCCCCGCCAGTGGTCAGGTATGAAGTGCTTCTGGATCCCGGATGTCCGGTCACCACGGTATTCGACATATTCCCGAACGTAATGGTCAGCGCATAATCGGTCAGCGGCGCGAGATCGTAATCGAGTTCGTCGGAAACGATAGCTTTCCCCGCCGAAATCAGAACCGAAGCATCTCTGTGAAATGTAATCGGTCTGGCAGTACCGCTGCCCGCCGCCAACGCCAGCGACACCGTTTTCATTTCAACCGGTTCGCTGCCAAAATCATTGGAAAAGCGCAACCGTATGCGCTTGCCGCCGATCGACGTATGCACGATCTGGCGCAGCGTATGATTTGCCAGTCCAGGAACTGCTGGCGGCAGATCACGCGCCTCGGTCAGCTGCGGCGCGCATCCCCATGTCCCGACCCAATGAAGATCGGCGGCCGCGCAGGTTCCCGCGGCGAACCACAACGTCAGCGCCGCAATTTTCCGTAGCATTACTTCGCGATCGATGCGGTCTGCGTGGCAGGCGCGTGCTTGATCAGCTTGTCAGCCCACGCAATGAAGTATTTCATGTTCGAAGTATCCTCGTGTCCGCCATCGTGCTGACGCCATGCCAGCTGGCCATCCAGCATACCGACGTTTACTCCAGGCATTTTCGCCACATGATAATCGCGCTCATCGCCAATATCTTTCGCACCGAGCAACCGGAAGACAGTTCCGGCGGCAACAGTCGCCATATAACTGCCCTGATGATCGAGCCAGTTGGCGTCGCCCTTCTCCGGAATGCCGTAGCTGATAAAAGTTGGCCGCGGCGCGCAGAGCGCAATCAGTTCATGCGAATCCACCGGAATGTCGTTCGCGGTCTTGCTGCCAAACGTGGAATCGGAGGCGCCATACTTCAGGAAGTTACCCGCCATCCAGTGATACTCACCGCTTCCCGTGAGGTTCTCCACCGCTTCACCGAAATTGCGCCGGTGCAGTTTGGCTCCGCCTTCTCCCGAAGACCCCACCAGCACCATGCCGAACCGCGTGTCGTAAGCCATAGTGACCAGCGCGGCTTTACCGTAGCGCGAAACGCCTTCGATCCCGACGTGCTTCGCGTCCACCGCTGGCACCGTTTCCAGATAATCGAGGCCGCGTGCCGCACCCCATGCCCACGCACGAAGCGAGCCCCAGTCATCCGGTTTGCGCGCCTGGCCTTTATTCACGAGGCCGATGATTCCCCGCGTCAGCCCCGCGCCATTGTCTGCTTGAATGCTCGCGGGATTGATGGAAGCGTAGCCCCAGCCATCGGCAATGAGTTGCTGCGTGGAGGGTGGACCCGGAGGGCCTGCAAACGCAGGAGCGCCGCCACGACCCGAACCGCCGCGCCCGCCGAAACCGGAGAAACCAGGAAAGCGACCACGGCCGCCAGTCGGCGCTGGCGCTCCGGGCAACAGACCGCCGCCAAACATCATCAGCACAGGCACTGGCTTCTTCGCATCTTTCGGCAGCACCAGGTTCATCGCGATATCGACGCTGATCTCGGGATACGCCGAATTATCCACATGACCCACCAGCTGTCGCCCGATCACCGGTATGCCGCCCACCGTAGCGTCGGTGGTCATCTTCACTTCCCACGTCACCTTAGGAACATTCTTCGGGACACGGCCATAAACCTCACGATCGAAATCTTCCACGATCTCCGGCCGGCGCTGCTTCCACCACATTTCGGCGGTGGTCACCTTCTTACCGTTCTTCAGGATCAGAACGTTAGGCAGATCCGGATAAGGATTCGCCTTAGCGGGATCGTAATTCGCCATATTCGGCGTGCCCGGAACGGTTTGGCCGCTCGGCCCCGGACGAAGGGCCTTGATCCCAAGCTGGTCCATCATATTCTGGTGGTCCTGGGCCGCCGTCCAGTTCAAAGGAGGCAGGGCGGTGTCAGCTGCAAGCAAAACGAGGGCGATGCCGCTCAGCAGGCAGAGCTGGCGCATGTACTGGTCACGCATACCAGCGAGATTATCACATAACTCGGGACTCGAACTTAATACGATTTTGCGATCACAACGCGGCGATCCACTGCTTCGCCGGTAATGATGCACTTGCCCGCGCCATCGTATTCATCGTGCAGCGGGATGTTGCGCACCGTGGCCTTAAACTCTTTCAGGCGCGCATCGCAGACCGCATCGTCTTTGACGTGCGCCATCACGAACTTGCCGCCGCCTTTTTCCGCCGTCACGTCGCGAAGAATGTCTTCCACTTCGCCGATGGAATTCGCGAGAACCGTGTTCGCTTTCAGCCGCGCGCGCGCCGCCGCCAGCATGTCGGTCTGCATCGCGTCGAGCGTCGAGGTGACACGCTCGCCAATGCCGGATTGCGGCAGAATTTCCTTCGTTCCCGTATCGCGCCGCTTCAGCACGATGTTGCCGGACGCCAGATCGCGGGGCCCGAGCTCGAGCACAACCGGAATGCCGCGCCGCTCCCAGTGAAAAAATTTCGCGCCAGGATTCAGCCCTTCGCGATCGTCCACCTTCGCGCCAATATCCGCGGCAATTTTGTGCGCCGCTTCGAGCACCGCAGCGCGCTCGTCGTCATTGCGGAAAATCGGCACCAGCACCGTTTTCTTCGGCGCCAGTTTGGGAGGCAGCACCAGACCCTTATCATCGGAATGGCTCATGATGAGCCCGCCGATCAGCCGCGTCGAAACGCCCCAACTTGTCTGCCACACATATTCCAGCTGGCCTTCTTTGCTCTGAAACTTCACGTCGAAAGCCTTGCCGAAATTCTGCCCGAGATCGTGGCTGGTGCCAGCCTGCAGCGCCAGCCCGTTCTGCATCATCGCTTCAATCGAGAAACTACGCAGCGCGCCGGCGAATTTTTCCGTCTGCGTTTTCACGCCGCGGATGACCGGCATCGCCATCACGTTTTCCGCCACATCGGCGTAAACGTCGAGCATCCGCAGCACTTCTTCTTCGGCCTCGGCGTGATTGGAATGCGCGGTATGGCCTTCCTGCCACAGAAACTCGGTAGTGCGCAGGAACATGCGCGTACGCAATTCCCAGCGGATCACATTCGCCCATTGGTTATAGAGCAGCGGCAGATCGCGATAGCTCTGCACCCAGCGCGCGAAAAAATGGCCGATGATGGTTTCCGAAGTGGGCCGGATCACATAAGGCTCTTCCAGCTTTTTGCCGCCCGCAATAGTCACCACCGCAAGCTCCGGCGCGAACCCTTCAACATGCTCAGCTTCTTTCTGCAGGAAACTCTGAGGAATCAGCAGGGGGAAGTAAACGTTCTCATGGCCCGTGGCCTTGAAACGCGAATCCAGTTCGCGCTGCAAAACCTCCCACACGGCGTAACCGTTAGGGCGAATGACCATACAGCCTTTGACGATCTCCGCCGGCTCCGCCATATCCCCCTGCAGCACGACATCCTGATACCAGGCGGCAAAGTCTTTCTGACGGGGTGTGATGGGCGATTCAGCCATATATTTAGGTAGGCGCGCGCGGAATTGCGGGCGCCAGACCTTCAGGTTACTGTATGGCGAGCGCTGAGCGGCTACTTCAGATTCAGCGTCTTCTTCAGCCAGACGATCATCTCCGGCTTGTAGTGCTGCTGATCGGCATCTTTCCATCCGCCCATGCCGTGCCCGCCGCCTTCCACGGTAATGATTTCGCAGGGTACGCCCGCTTTGTGCATCGCGTCGCACATCATGGTCGATTGTTCATACGGCACCTGATCGTCGCGCGTGCCGTGAATTTCCAGATACGGCGCCATGCCTTTATGCACTGCGTAAATCGGCGAAATTTCTTTGAGCTTCGCGTAGCTTGCGTCATCGTACCCGTCGACTCCAAAAAACCAGATCCCGCCGCCTTTCGCCTGATGGCTGCTGATGGAAGTCATGTTGAAACGCCCGGGATAATCGTGGCGCTGGCGCGCGATTTTCTCGTAATCGGTCGGGCCATAGATATCCACCACAGCGGCAACCTTGGTCTCCGGCGTTTCGTGCGTGGCCGCGTAATTCACCAGATAGCCGCCGGCCGATTCGCCGCTCAGCACCAGCTTTGACACGTCGACCTTGTACGTCTTCGCGTTCGCTTTCACCCATTTGATGGCGGTGTCGATATCTTCCTTCGCCTGCGGGAAGCGGAAGTCAGGCGCCATCCGGTAATCGATGCTGAACCATGCGAAACCCGCGTCGGTCAGAGGCTGGAACGTCGGCGCCATGTTCGTCGCGCGGTTGCCACCATCGAAGCCCCCGCCATGCACCAAAATCGCGGCCGGAAATGGCCCCGGACCATCGGGAACATGCAGGTCGAGCAGTAACGGGTGTCCACCAGGACTGGCGAATTCGACGCCCTTCTGATCCATGGGAGCAGCCGCCAGGCAGGCAGCGCAGATAAATACAAAGAGGATGACTTTCATCAACGCAGATTCTATCAGGGTTCCGTATCTACTGAAGCGCCCCAGCCGGTTTCACCCGCACATCGCCATGCGCTTCAATTTCCCCGGTGTCACTGTGATAAACTGCGTCACTCGCTTCGACAACCTGCGTAGCCGTGTGGATTTCAGCATTCCCCTGCAGCCGGAACACCTTCGCATCCTGCTGAATTCCGGAAGCCGCGAACGTGACAACAATCAAATCGTTCGATTTGCCCGGCCACCACCGATCTCCAACACGGGCACGCCGCGCGAAATCCTCAACCGAGCGATAAGGCGGGTCAGCGTTGATCAGTCGCCTGGCCGCCTGCGGCCCCAGCGTCGTCTGGCACTTGAGCAATTTCAGCGGAGTGACCGCGGTACACGCATAATGCACACGGCTGTCCCACCGGGACGGCACGAACGATGGGTCCGGCTGATCCTGCGCCGGGATCGCGAGACAAGCTATGCAGAGGAAGCCGACGGCGAAAAGCTTCATATGCAATCAGTGTAGCCGAAAAACGGCGAACTATAATTGGCCAATGGCTTTCAACGGCGCCCGCGTTCTCTCGCTCGAAAGCCGCCGCGCCGGCGAAATGGCCACGCTGATCCGCAAACAAAGTGGCAAACCGTTCGTCGCGCCCTCCATGCGCGAAATTGAGCTCGACCAACATGAGGAAGCGTTCAACTTCGGCCGTCGTCTCCTTGCCGCGGACTTCGATGCCATCATTTTTCTCACGGGCGTGGGAACCCGCCTGCTCTGGAAGACACTGCTCACCCGCTTTGCCGAGGCCGACCTGCGTGCTGCGCTCGCCCGCATCACCATCGTTGTGCGCGGACCAAAGCCCTCCGCGGCAATACGAGAAATCGGCTTTACCCCGCAGGTGCAGGTGCCCGAACCCAACACCTGGCGCGAGCTTCTGGACGCCATGCGCCCGCGCCCGGAACTGCGCATCGCACTGCAGGAATATGGAAAATCAAACGCCGCGCTGATCGACGGTCTGCGAGCGCAAAATCGCACAGTCTCGACGGTGCGCATCTACGGCTGGGGCCTGCCGGAGGACACCACGCCTCTCCGGGAAGCCGCCGCGAAACTCGCGCGGAAGGAATTCGATGTCGCGCTTTTCACCACATCGATGCAGGTTGTGAATCTGCTGAAAATCGCCGAAGAGGCCGGAATCGAGCAGGAGGTGCTGAATGGCTTGCGCGCGACGCGGATCGGCTCAATCGGCCCGACGACAACCGAAACTCTCGAAGAATACGGACTGAAGGCCGATTTCGAGCCCAGCCACCCCAAAATGGGCCTTCTGGTTAACGAACTGGCAGCGAATTACGCTGCTACCGACGGTGGTGTTCCATCCCGTGGATATTGAGTTTCGCCTCAAGACGCTCGAAACCAGCCTTGATCTCCATCCGCAGCGCAATCATCTCGGCCCGAAGCGTTTCTTTCGCCTCAGTAATCCGGCTATTGCTGCAAAGCAGCAGAATGGAGAGCGGGATGATGACTGCCAGAGCTAGCGTCATCATCTGTACATCGGTCATTGGCCTGATTATCCTCCGTCCCCAGCCGCGTAATCAACCGCCCCTCCGACCCCTTACAATAAAAGATTGTCCATAGTGTCGTCCACACCTCTCAATTTCCACCTCGAACACTACGAGGGGCCGCTCGATCTCCTGCTCGATCTCATTCGCAAGCAGCAGATCGATATCCGCGACATCCCCATCGCCAGCATCACCTCGCAGTATCTGGAATTCCTCCAGAAAGCACGCGAGATGGACCTCGACATCAGCGCCGAATTCGTCTTCATGGCCGCGACCCTCATCCATATCAAATCGCGGATGTTGCTGCCGGTCGATCCCGCCCTGCGTAAGGAAGGCGAAGCAGAAGAAGATCCGCGCGAAGAGCTGGTCGAGCGTCTCCTCGAACACGAACGCTACAAAAACGCCGCCGAAATGCTGCAGCAAAAGCGGCTGATAGAAGAGAACGTCTGGTCGAACCCGCAGATGAAACAATTCGCGGCGGAAATCGAAGACCCCGGCCTCGCCGTCGACATGTTCGATCTGGTCAAGGCCCTCAGCGCGGTGATGGAGCGCCTGCAAAGCCGCCCCATCTACGAGATCAAAGACGAAACGGTCTCCGTCAGCGACATGGTGGCGCATCTGCGCGCACTCCTGCGCGAAACGAAAAAAGACAAGCCGCTGTTCATCCTCCAGGTGATGGAGCAGCAGCGCACGCGCCGCGCCATGATCTGCCTGTTCCTCGCCGTCCTCGAAATGGTCAAAATGCAGGCGGTTCAGATCCTGCAAAAGGATCTGTTCGGCGAAATCGCGCTGGGCAAAGGCGAGCGCTTCGAAGAAGCCTTCCAGCAGCCCGTAGTCGCCCTCGAAGAAGATTATACGTAAGCTTGACCGTCGTGACGACGGAACCCGATACAAGGAAACACATCCGATCTAATGTCGCAACCCGATATGGAACAGCCGGCCGAGTCGCCGGAATCACAAACAACCGAATCGCAGCCTGAGCCGGCCGAGCCCGAAGTACAGGCGGAAGCGGAAACCGAAACCGTCGCGGTCAGTTTTTCAGCCGAAGAAATTCTCGGAGAAGAACCCGCCGCCCAATCCGACTCCGCCCTAACGGTAGCCGACTCCCAACTGCTCGCCGTCCTCGAAGCCATCGTCTACGTAACCGATGAGCCGCTCA
>Ga0182024_10012012_pt1 | contig 17226 bp, 18 predicted proteins | sample P32metaG_FD_120480 | JGI IMG/M metagenome (GOLD analysis project Ga0182024, IMG submission 120480) | Permafrost microbial communities from Stordalen Mire, Sweden - P3-2 metaG (Illumina Assembly) | ecosystem: Environmental > Terrestrial > Soil > Wetlands > Permafrost | place: Sweden: Stordalen...
TCTCGATCTTGTGGTTCTCGATCAGCTCCTCGAAATGATGGTGCTCGATGCCGAGCACGACCTGGCCGTACATCTGCAGAAAACGGCGATAGCTGTCATAGGCGAAGCGCTCGTCGCCGCTCTCTTGCGCCAGGCCCGCGACCGTCTTGTCGTTGAGCCCGAGATTGAGCACGGTATCCATCATCCCCGGCATCGAGGCGCGCCCCCCCGAGCGCACCGATACGAGGAGGGGCTTCTTCGGGTCGCCGAAGCGGGCGCCGATGGCCTTTTCGACCGCGGCGAGCGCGCCGCCGACCTGGCCCTTCAGATCGGCCGGGTAGGTCTTTCCATTGGCATAAAAATAAGTGCAGATCTCGGTCGTGATCGTAAAGCCGGGCGGCACCGGAAGCCCCAGATTGCTCATCTCGGCAAGACCCGCGCCCTTGCCGCCCAGGAGATTGCGCAGCTCGGCCCGCCCCTCCGCCGCGCCGGCGCCAAAGCTGTAGACCCATTTGGTGCCGCTGGTCGCCATGGGCTCGTCAACCCTCGATCTGCGAGAAATCCGCCACCTGGTTCATCGTGTCGCGGATGCGCGACAAGAGCCGCAGCCGGTTCTCGCGTAACTCCGGCTCGCCAACATTAACGATGACCTTGTCGAAAAATGCGTCAACCGGCTGACGCAGCCGCGCCAGTTCGACCATCGCTTCATCGAACTGCTCAGCTCGAACCGCACTGTCGATAAGTGCATTGCTCTCAAGCTCAAAGGCTAGCACCCGTTCCTCCGGCTGTTGAAGCAGAGAAGAAACGATTGCGCCGTCGTGCTGCCGCCCCTCGCGCTTTTCCTCAATTGCGACGATGTTCGACGCCCGCCGATAAGCTGTGAGCAAATTCGCTCCATCGTCAGAGTTCAAAAACGCCTCAAGAGCGCGAACGCGTGCGAGGAGTCGAACGAGATCGTCGTCGCCCAGGTCTACAACCGCTCTGAGGAGTTCATGACGCACGCCGCTTTCGCGTAAATGCACCTGCCATCGCTCAATAATGAACCGAGGAAGTTCGTAAATCAGCTGATTGGGATATATGTCGAAACCTTCGACGATTGGCGCCCGCTCTCGGAAGGCTGCTGCCGTCATGCGCGCAGAGATGGCAAAGTCGGTCGCCGCAGATAGAGAAATCCGCAGTCCATTCTCAATTATCAGTCGGATTGTGCCGAGTGCAGCTCGGCGTAAGGCGAATGGGTCGCGCGATCCCGTTGGTCTTTCGCCAATCGCAAAAAACGAGACCAGCGTGTCAACCTTGTCGGCCAACGCGACGACAATACCGGGGCGCGTTCGGGGGCAGGTATCATTAGGTCCTTGCGGTTTGTAATGCTCTCCGATGGCGAATGCGACATCCGGATCTTCATCACGTCGGGCATAATATCCGCCCATGATGCCCTGCAATTCAGGGAATTCCCCGACAATCCCCGTTGATAGATCGGCTGTCGCTAGACGGGCCGCGCGCTCCGCCCGTCTCCGCAATCGGGGATCGCCGGGGTAAGCCACATCCGCGATCTGGGTGGCGATCTTTTCCATGCGCTCGGCCTTGTCGTACATACTGCCGAGCTTGTCGTAATAGACGCGCTGCTTCAGCGCCTCGACCCGGTCTTCGAGGCGGATTTTCCGGTCCTGTTCCCAGAAAAACCGGGCGTCGGCGAGGCGGGCGCGCAGGACCCGCTCGTTGCCGGCGATGATCGTCTTGCCGTCGTCCGGTGTCAGGTTATTGGCGACGAAGAGGAAGCGCGGCGCCGGCGCCCCGTCCGCCTTGAGGCAGGAGAAGTATTTCTGGTGCGTGCGCATCGCGGTCGCCAGCACCTCGGGCGGCAATGCCATGCTCGCCTCGTCGATCGCGCCCATCAGCACCACCGGGAATTCGACGAGGCCGGCAACCTCGTCGAGGAGCGCCGGGTCGGGCTTGACGGTGAGGCCTTGGGCCTTGGCGAGCCGGTCGAGATCGGCGGCGATCAGGTCGCGCCGGCGGTCATGGTCGAGGATCACGTAAGCCGCTTCGAGTTTTTCCAGGTAATCCTGCGCATTCTCGACCGCGATCTCGCCCTCTGAGAGAAAGCGGTGACCGCGCGTCGTCCGGCCGACCGGGATCTGGTCCAACGCCAGCTTCAGCACCGCGCCGTCGAAGAGGGAGACGACCGACACGAGCGGCCGCACCCAGCGCAGCGACGACGCCGGGTAGCGCATCGATGTCGGCCAGGGCAATTCGCCGATTGCGGCGCGCACCAGCTCCGGCAGGATCTCCGCGGCGGGGCGGCCCGGTCGCTCGACGACCGCGAAATAGAATTCGCCGCGGCCGGTGTCGCGAATCTCACACTCGTCGATCTTGGCTAAACCGGCCGCGCGCAGAAAGCCGTCGATCGCCTGCGGCGGCGCGCCGACCCGGGGGCCGCGCCGCTCCTCGCTGCGGTCGGGCTGCTGCCCGGAAATGCCGTCGGCGATCAGCGTCAGACGGCGCGGGGTCACATAGCCGCGCAGCGTCTGCGCCGGGATCTCAGCCGCGGCGAGCTTGTCGCGCACGAGCCCGGCGAACTCCTCGATCGCGCGGCGCTGGATGCGCGCCGGGATCTCCTCCGACAGAAGTTCGAGCAGCAGCTCGCCCATCTCAGGCGCCTGACCCCGCCAGCCAGGCTTCGCAGCAGGCGCGCGCCAGGGTGCGCACCCGGCCGATATAGGCGGCGCGCTCGGTAACGCTGATGACGCCGCGCGCGTCGAGGAGGTTGAAGAGATGGCTCGCCTTCAGGCACTGGTCATAGGCCGGAAGCGCAATGGCGCGCTGGATCAGCGCCTGGCACTCGGCTTCGGCGTCGGCGAAATGGGCGAAGAGGCGCGCCGTGTCGGCGGCCTCGAAATTGTAGACCGAGAACTCGCGCTCGGCCCGCTTGAACACATCGCCATAGGTGACCCGCCGATCGCCGGGCCCGCCGTTGAAATCGAGGTCGTATACGCTCTCCTTTCCCTGCACGTACATCGCCAGGCGTTCGAGGCCATAGGTCAGCTCGGTTGAGACCGGATCGCACTCGAACCCGCCGACCTGCTGGAAATAGGTGAACTGGCTGACCTCCATGCCGTCGAGCCAGACTTCCCAGCCGAGCCCGGAGGCGCCCAGGGTCGGGCTTTCCCAATCGTCCTCGACAAAGCGGATGTCGTGGCGCGCGGCCTCTATACCCAGGGCGGCGAGGCTCTTCAGGTAGAGCTCCTGGCTGTCGGCCGGCGCCGGCTTCAGGATCACCTGGAGCTGGTAGTAATGCTGCAGCCGGTTGGGGTTCTCGCCATAACGGCCATCGGTCGGCCGGCGCGACGGCTGGACATAGGCCGCTCTCCACGGCTCGGGCCCCAATGAGCGCAACGCCGTCGCCGGATGGAAGGTGCCGGCGCCGATTTCGACATCATAAGGCTGCAGGATCACGCAGCCCTCTTCCGCCCAATAATGCTGCAGGCGAAGGATCAGCGCCTGGAAGCTCGAACTAGTGGGTGCGGGCCTCATCAGCGCGGCTGCGGGCAGTCCGGCTTGCCGCAGCCGGCGGCATCCGGCGCGACATAGGCGCCGCAAATCCGGCAGGCGACCAGATCCTGGATCGCCGCCTGGCGCGGCGGCGCGGCCTCGCGGCGGCGCACGATTCTGGTCGGCGCGCCGTGCATCCAGCGCATGGCGAACCACACGCCGAACCCCACCAGGACCAACAGGGCAAGCTTGGGGAGCGCGATCATCGGTCAGGTTTATGGGAGGCCGGCAGGGCGGTCAAGCGGCGGTCAAGGCGGGCTACAGGCCAAAGCGGGCCCACAATGCCCGCGCTTCGAGCCAATCGAAGAGATCGGCGAGCGGCGCCGCCCATGAGCCAGCGGGCTCGCGCTCGACACCGGACCGCAGCCGCGCCAGCCACCAGCGCCGGCGGCGCCCCGCCGCAATCGGCACCAGCCTCACATTGGCGCCGAACCGCGCCCGCATCACCGAGCGCAGATCTCCGATGCCGTCGATGAGGCCGCGCGACAGCGCCATGCGGCCGGTCAAGACCTCGCCGCTGAAGAGGGTCTCGTCAGCGGCGTCGATCTTGCCGGCGCGGCGGCGCCGAACATGGTCCTTGAAGGTTTCGTGGATATCCTGCTGCAGCGCTTCGAGCCGCGCGACATCGGCCGGATCTTCCGGCAGAAACTGGTCGAGCATCGCCTTCTTCTCGCCCGCGGTGTGCAAGCGCCGCTCGATGCCGAAGCGCTCGATCAGCCGGTTCAGGCCAAAGCTCGAGGTGACGACACCGATCGACCCGACCAGCGAGGCTTCCTCGGCGTAGACCTCGTCGCCGGCAAGCGCCAGCCAATAGCCGCCCGACGCGGCGACATCCTCGGCAAAGGCGAAGACCGGGACGCCCTTTCCCTCGGCTAGCTGGCGGATGCGGCGGGAGAGCAGCGCCGATTGCACCGGTGATCCGCCCGGCGAGTTGATGACGATCGCGACCGCGCTGAGACGCCTCAGCGCGAACGCCCGATCGAGCGCGGCGGCGTGGCTCGATAGCGACACGGCGCTGCGCCATTGTCGCGGCCCGATGATTCCCTCGAAGCGCACCACCGCAACCACCGGCGGCGGGTTGCGCAGCCGCTCGATCGGCAACAGCTTTAAGGCATCGCCCAAGGCGTCGCGAACGCTCATGTCATGCCCAGATGGGGATTGCCGCGACGCTGCACCAGCGGGCTCTTCCTACAGTTCGAGCCCCTCGCCGTCGCGCAGCACCGCATCGGCGGCCGGGGTGAACCGGCCGTCGGGCTCGTGCAGGATGAGCCCGGGCAACAACCGCGCCGGCGTCTCGACCTGCTTCCTAACCCGCACCAGGATACGGTTCGCCGCCCGTCCCGCCGCCGGCCACAGCGGGAAGATCGTGATTTCGCCGGCCCGGCCGGCGAGGTGGCCGAGCAGCCCGTCGATCCGGTCGGCGCGGTGGACAAAGCTGACCGTGCCCTTGCCCCGCACCATCGCCAGGGCAAAGCGCACCCAGTCGCCAAGATTGGCGCGACCCTCGATCGTCGCCAGCGCTTTCGCCGGGGTCGCCGCCGGCGTGCCGCGCCCCTCTTCGATGAAGGGCGGGTTGACCATGACATGGTCGAACATGCCCGGGCTGAGCCGCGGCGGCGGCTGCAACAGATCGCCGACGATCGCCGAGACGCGCGGGCTCATCCCGTTGAGCGCCGCGTTGTCGCCGGTGAGCCGTACCAGGTCGCGCTGCAATTCGAAACCGATGACGCGGCACTGCGGCACCCGCGCGGCGAGGCACAATGTCGCTGCGCCGGAGCCGCAGCCGACGTCGAGAACCAGATGGTGGGACTCGGCTGGAACGATTGCGGCGAGAAAAACCGGATCGATCGCGACCCGCGCGCCGTTTGTCGGCTGCCGGAACCGAACGCGCCCCCCGAGGAGGCTGTCGTCGGTCAGGGCGGCGGGTTCGGACACGGAGGGCTCGGTGGCGGTCAGCGCAGCTCCTCCTCCGCCGCGGCGATCAGCGAGCGGGCCCGGCGGTGATCCTCTTCGGCAACCATCAGGCGGCGCGGGATCGCGCCGATGCTGCCCTCGACGAGGCTGGTGTGGTGATCGAGGACAAGGCTGTCGATCCCGACATCGCGCAGCACGGCCTGCGCCCATGACAGGCGGACGACATTGTTGGTGCGCAACAGCTCTTTCATCCCGCGCCCATTGACCTCGGGCCATCGGTCGGCGCCCGGCACTTGACTCGTTCGGTCATTCTATGCTCGCTCGCCTTCAGGTGCGTCAACGGAGTTCGGGAAACCGGGTGATGCTCACCGCATGACAACGATCAAGCGTAGGAGCGTGGTGGCGCGGGTGATGAGCAGCGATCGCAGCCTCGAATCGCCGCAACCCTCGCTGGATCCGCTATTCCGACTCTTGAGTGCCGATCTCGATCGCGTCAACGCCCTGATCGTGGCGCGCATGCACAGCCCGGTGGCGCTCATCCCGCAGCTCGCCAGCCACATCGTCGCGGCCGGCGGCAAGCGTCTGCGCCCGATGCTGACCTTGGCCTCGGCGCATCTGTGCGGCTATCGCGGCGACCGCCATATCGCGCTGGCGGCTGCGGTCGAATTCATCCACACCGCGACGTTGCTGCACGATGATGTCGTCGACGCCAGCGATCTGCGCCGCGGCCGCGATACGGCCAACGCCGTGTGGGGCAACAAGCCACCGGTGCTGGTCGGGGATTTCCTCTTTGCCCGGTCATTCGAGCTGATGGTCGAGGACGGCTCGCTGCGCATCCTCGAAATCCTGGCGCACGCCGCCGCGGTCATTGCCGAGGGCGAGGTCGGCCAGCTGGTCACCGCCAACGACACGGCGACGACCGAGGCCGCCTATCTCGAGATCATCGAGGCGAAAACCGCCGCGCTGTTCGCCGCGGCGAGCCGCCTCGGCGCGGTCCTCGCCGATCGCCCGCCGGCCGAGGAGGAGGCGCTCGAGCGCTATGGCCGCAATCTCGGCATGGCCTACCAGCTGATCGACGACATGCTCGATTTTTCGGCGCGGCAGAGTGAGCTCGGCAAGTCCGTGGGCGACGATTTCCGCGACGGCAAGATCACCCTGCCAATCGTCATTGCGTTTGCCCGGGGCGACGCGGAAGAGCGCGCCTTCTGGCGGCGCACCCTCGAAGACGGTGACCAACGGCCGGACGATCTCGAGCGGGCGATCCGGCTCCTGGAGCGAAGCGGCGCGCTCGCCGAGACGCTGCGGCGCGCCTGCGTCTACGCCACCGAGGCCGCCGAGGCCCTGGCACCCTTCGCGCAGGGCCCGTTGCGCCGCGCCCTCGTCGAAACCGCCGCCTTCGCCACGACCCGCGGCTTCTGACACTTCAAGATCATCGCGATTATCGCGCCGGCACCGTCATGCGCAGAATGGCGGCGACATCTGGTGCGGTCTCGATCGCGCGGAGCGCCGCGATGAGGGAAGGGGCCTCGATTTCGGGCGCGCCGAACGCCGCCAGGTCGCGCACCTTGGCATCGAGCTCTGTCTCGCTCATCGGTCGGCCCGGCGTGCCGCGTCCGTGGCGGACATGCTCGGTAAAGCTGCTGCGGTCGTCGAGGCGCAGGGTGACTTGCGCCGACTCGACCGGGATGCCCTCATCCTCCTCGACCGCGACCCGGGCGCGCAATGCGCGCACGGCCGGGTCGGCGACGCAGGCATCCTCGTATTGCGCCAATCCTGCCGCGCCGTGCAGCAGCGCCGCCGCGACGCTGTGCTGGATGCTGACCTTGGCCTCCCGCCCAGTCTCGACCGCCGGCCGGTCGGCGCGCTCACGCAGCAGGGGGTGGCCGCGCACGACGATCTGCGCGATGTGCTCCGGCGCCGGCGCGTGCCGCGCGCGCAATTCGAGGCAGGCGTCAATCACCGGGAACAGAACGACCCCGCACGGATAGGGCTTATAGGCATTGGCGAGGATCTCCCAGCTCTCGCCGAGCCGGTCGGTGATGGCGCCGAAATTCACCGAGTCGCTGGTCACCGGGGCAAAGCCATAGCGCCCCTCGATCGCCCGGTCGGCGGCGGTGAACCCGGCCTCGGCGAAGAGCGCCGCGGCGAGCCCGTTCTTGGCGGCGTTGCCGACCCCGATGCTCTTCGACATGCTGCCGAGGCTCTCGACGAGGCCCGCGGATTGCGTCGCCGCGTGGCCGAGCGCCCAGGCCATGCGCCTCTTGTCGAGGCCGAGCAGCTTGCCGGCCGAGGCGGCGGCGCCGAAAATTCCGCAGGTCGCGGTGATGTGCCAGCCGCGCCGGTAATGCGTTGGCATGACGCCAAGGCCGATGCGGCATTCGGCTTCGACGCCGAGGATCAGCGCGTGCACGAGCGCTGCGCCGGAGACGCGCCGCTGCTCGGCGAGCGCGAGCAGCCCGGGCGCCACCGGCGCCGCCGGGTGAATCACCGTCGCCAGATGGGTGTCGTCACATTCGAGGACGTTGGCGCTGACGGCGTTGAGAAACGCCGCGTTCAGCGCATCCGGCCGCTCGCGGCGGCCGATGATTGTGGCTTGGCTCCCACCGAAATAGGGCAGGAGCACCCTGATCGCGAGGCTTATCGCCTCGTCCTGGCAGCCGCCGAGCGCGCCGCCGACAAAGTTCAACAGCGAGCGCACGCCCTCATGCCGCACCGCCGCCGGGATGTCCTCCCAGCGCGAGGCGGCGAGGAAATCCGCCAGAGCCTCGGTGACGCGCAGATCTCCTGTCATCCTGTCCTCTTCCGCTCAAATTGCGAGATAGCCGCCATCCACCGTGACCGTGCTGCCGGTCACCCAGCGAGACTCGTCCGAGGCGAGGAACAGCACCGCGCCGGCGAGATCGTCGGGTTGGCCGAGGCGACCCAGGGGGATCAGCGCCTCGGTGGCGCGACGCGAAGCGGTGTCGGTGTAGCTGGCGCGGGTGAGGCCGGTCAGGGTCGGGCCCGGGGCGATTGCGTTGACCCGGATCCCGTGCGCCGCCAGATCGATCGCCATCGCATGGGTGAGGGACCGGCCGCCACCTTTCGAGGCGACATAGGCGGCGCGTTCGGGCCGCGCGACTTCGGCGAGCTGCGAGGTCACATTAATGATGCTTCCGCCGCCCGTGCCGCCGTCCCCCTGACGCACCATCTGGCGCGCCGCCGCCTGGCCGAGATGGAACATGCCGGTCAGATTGACCGCGATGATGCGGTCCCATGTCGCTGCGTCGAGGTCGAGGAAATTGCCGCGATGGCTGATCCCGGCGCATTCGAGGACGATGTCGAGCCGGCCGAACTGGCGCACCGAAGCAGCGACCGCCTGATCGACGGCTTCACGGTCGCGCACGTCGAGCGCTTGCGCCGCGGCCTGCCCGCCGGCATCGCGGATGCGCGCGGCGGCGGCCTCGGCCGCCGCGGCGTCGATATCGGTGCAGAAGACCGCCGCCCCCTCGCGGGCCAGCGCTTCGGCGCCCGCGCCACCGATGCCGCCGCCCGCGCCGGCGACCAGCGCCACCTTGCCCACGACTCGGTCCATGATTTCCTCCCCGCAATAATGCCCGGCACTATAGCTGCGCCGGAGCGACGGGCGACACGGATGTGAGCGCCCGCTCTGCCTCACCCTGTCGCCGATTCGCGGCGGCTCCGCCCTCTCCCGCCAGCATGGAGGTGATCACCGCTCGGCAGATCCGGTCCGCTCGATCGTTGCGGGCTTCTCTGAAGTGATTGTTTTCGTCAGGAAATTCGCCCTACGGATCGCAGTGAGGTCGATCCGAATAGTTCAGGCCTGAGGACGGCCGCAGATCAACTCGCTATGCTTAGCGACCCCCCGTGCGGGCCCGCAATGGCCTCTACGTTTGCGAGCCAGCAGGCCGCATGAGGGGCGATGGGCGCGATCCGACTTTTCCTCGCCAGCGTCGTCGTTCTATCGCATGCCCAAGCCTTTGTGATTGGGCCCGCCGGCCATGCGGTCAGCGCCTATTTGCTCGTCGGGATGAACGGCGGCAGAGCCGTGGTCTGCTTCTTTGTCATCAGCGGCTTTTTGATCAGCTATTCGCTTAGCCGGAAATATGTCTCGCTTAGCCGGAAATATGTCGGGCCGGGAGCGCTCAGCAAATTTTATTTCGCAAGATTTTTACGGATATTTCCACTGTATTGGGCGGCCATCGCGTTGCTCGTCGCATTCGACGCCTTTGGCGCCCGACATCAACTGGCTCAGCAGGTCTCCAGCGGAGATATTACCCACCTGCTTTCCGGTTTTTTCCTGTTCGGTGCCGACTGGCGCGTCGAATTCACCCATTATCCCGCCCCTGACTGGCTCGCATTGCCGTCCGGCTTGGCTATCGCCTGGACACTATCCGTCGAGCTGACATTCTATGCCGTCGCGCCCTTCGTGCTGACCTCGCTGGCGCGGTCGGTGGCGCTATTCACGATGAGTTGTCTTGTTCGAGGTCTTCTTGTCACCCTCTACGGGTTCGACCCAATCCTGACGTATATGTTCATTCCGACGACAATTTGCTGCTTCCTGCTTGGGCATCTGGCGCGCCTGCTTTACGACCATTATCTGCACTCGGCGGAACTCTATAACCTCTTATTTGGTATCTCCGCGCTCATCGTTCTCCAGTTTGCTACACAGCCGCTTGATGACCCGTATTTCTATGGATTCATTATCTTGTTCGCGCTGTTCATCCCGTATTGTTTCGCGAAGACCAAGGACATCAGAATATTGAATTTTTGCGGTGACCTGTCATATCCGGTTTATCTTTGCCATCCTTTCGTATTTTTTCTGGTTTATGCTCTTAATCGGTGGCAACCGCTCAGCGAAGAATCCGCCCTCGATCGATTCCTCGACGCCCGTCTGCCGACGCCGATCGTCGGGACGGCATCGGCGTTAATCGCTTTAGCCGCGGTTTTAGTCGTCGCGGCGACGCTCCACCTTGCAATCGAAGTACCGCTGCAGCTCGCGGTCCGCCGCAGGCAATCGTTCTTCGGTAGGAGCAGGGAAGCTCTGGCCCCCGCCGCAGCCCACCCCTAGGACGAGTGCCTCGCGCAGAGCGACGACGCTAAGCATTTCCGCCGCGGTGCGGACCAAGCCAAACACCCGCCACACACCCGAGACGCTCCGGCTTGCGGGGCGCGGCGATAGAAATTGAACAGTATATTTTGGTATTGTAATACGATTGCGGCAATCAGACATGTATAATGAACCGTGGCCGGTGCGCAGGGGCAGGCGATGCACATCCATGTCATCCATGAGAACGCGGCCTGGCTGGAGCCGCTGGCGCGCGCGCTCGATGCCGAGCGTCTGCCGTGGCGCCAATGGTTTCTCGATCGCGGCGTCTTCGACCTGTCGGCGGCGCCGCCCGAGGGCGTCTTCTACAACCGGATGAGCGCATCCTCGCACACCCGCGACCATCGCCATGCCGCCGAACTCACCGCATCGGTCCTGGCCTAGCTCGCCCGCCACGGCAGGCGGATCGTCAATGGCCCCGCCGCGCTCGATCTCGAGATCAGCAAGACCCGGCAATACGCCGCGCTCGAAGCGGCCGGCATCGCGACGCCCAAGACCGTGCTGGTCGCCGGCAAGGACATGCTTGTCGACGCCGCGCGGGAGCATTTCGGTCTTGGTCTTGGGGGCGCTCCGGTGATCCTAAAACCCAACCGCGGCGGCAAGGGCCTCGGGGTGCGCCTATTCCACACGGCCGAGGCGTTGGCGGCCTATGAAGCGGGCGCCGAATACGAGCCGCCGGTCGACGGCCTCCATCTGCTGCAGCAATACATTCGGGCGCCGGTTCCGCTGATCACCCGCGCCGAATTCATGGGTGGGCGGTTTTTCTACGCGGTCGAGGTCGACACCTCAGAGGGGTTCGAGCTGTGCCCGGCCGACCAATGCACGGTCGAGGATGCGTTCTGCCCGGCCGGTGAAGGGCCGCGCGCGAAGTTCACGGTCATCGCCGACATCGACCCCGACATCAAACAGCGCTACGAGGCCTTCCTCGCCGCCAACGACATCGAAATCGCCGGCATCGAGTTCATCCTCGACGAGGCGGGCACGGTCTACACCTACGACGTCAACACCAACACCAACTACAACCCCGACGCCGAGGCCCGCGCCGGCCGCTCGGCAATGACCGCGCTCGCCCGCTTCCTCGGCAACGAACTCACCCGCTTGGCGGAACCCATCGCCGTCGAGTAGGCGGCAGTCCTCAACTCTGCTTGAAACACCGGTTGGCGTTGTCCCAGAACAGCTTCTGCCGCGTCTCCGGCCCGATGCTCGACCAGTCCATGATCTTGTCGACCGAATCGGGGAACCAGCTTTCGAAATGCGGGTAGTCGGAGGCGTACATCAGGACGCCGTCGCCCAATGCCTCCGTCACCATCTGGAACATCGGCTCGTGCTCGTGCGCCTCGATGTTGCAGAAAACGCGGCCCGCCTGGAAATGCTCGCTCGGCAGGTGTTTGAGGGGCGCGGTGCGGCCGACATAGCTGACCTGCTCGTCCATCCGGCGCACCCAGAACGGGAGCCAGCCGAAGCCGCATTCGAGGACCGCGAGACGCAATCCGGGATGACGGTCGAGGACGCCGCCGGCGAGAAACCCGGCCATGAAGCGCATCGCGCCCCAGGGGTGGGAGCAGAGGCGCGCCAGGTACACATTGTCCCACATGTCGCGGTAGCCGGGGAAATAGGGCGGGTTCCAGGCAAAGCTGTGATGGGCGATCGCCAGATCGTGCTCCTCGGCGGCCTGCCAGATCGGCTCGAGGTCGGGGTGGTCGACCGGCCGGTCGTTGTCGAGCAAGGGCTGCACCGCGACCGCCCACTTTGAGTTGCCCCATTCGCGGATCTCGCGCACCGCCTCCTCGACCTCGCGGGTCGAGGCGACGATCGGGCCCTTGAGGCGGTCCGGCGCGACGCTGCAGAAATCGGCCATGTGGCGGTGATAGGCGCGGATCAGCGCCACCTCGATCGAGGTGTCGGGGTGGCCGACCGCCGCGGTCCACGCCGAGGGGATGAGGAAATGCCGGTCGGCGCCCTCGATATCCATGTCATGGATGCGATTTTTCGCGTTGTCGTCCTGCACACCGGGGCTGGGGCGCAGCCGGCCGCGCCACACCCGGCCGTCGCTCGAGCCGGGCTGCGGCTCCGCTTCGCCCAGGGTGCGCTCGTAGATCTTGGTGTCGAAGCGGTAGATGTGGCGCTCGCCGCCGCCCTCCTCGCGCGAACGGATCAGGGCCTTGTAGGGCGTCAGCTCGGGGAGGCGCGGCCGGAAGCCCGGATCGACATATTTGTCGAGCACCTCGGCGCCGGGGTTGATATGCGTGTCGACGTCCCAGACGCGAAATCCGTTTTTCATGCCTCGCCTCCCCCTCGTAATCCGCCCCTCCGCTATCGCATGGCGGCGCCGGCTTTGCCTATCAAAATTGCCGACGCCGCGGCTGCGCCAGCCGGCCTTCGCGGGCATTCGGCCTCTTTGCATCGCCCGGGGGTTCGCCTATCCTACCGGACTGAAGCGGGTGTAGCTCAATGGCAGAGCAGAAGCTTCCCAAGCTTACGACGAGGGTTCGATTCCCTTCACCCGCTCCACGGTTTAGAGCAAATCCGATAGGCTGTAAGGCACAAATAAGGCACAACGCTAGCGACGCTTCTTCTTCCGCAGCACCATCAAAGGGTCTCCGGAGGGCTTCGTCGCGGGCAGCGTTACGCGCGCCGGCTGCGGATCGAGCTTCGCCAACGCCTCGCGCACGGGCCGAGTTCCGGCGACATGGGCCAGCGCTCCTCGGAGAATTTCCGACGAGCGTAGTCGAGGAGGCAGCGGGCCTCCTTTTCGGATAGGTCAAGCTGCATGGGGATGTCTTTTTAGCGATGCACCACGGCGGAGGAGGGGTATTGAACCCCGGACGCACGAGGTTGCCAACCCCGCCGATCTACCAACTTATATTAGCTACCCGCACGACATGTGTGTTGGCCATATCAGCCCGAATAAGCGGATGGTCAATTAACCTGGATGCCGCATAACTGGCACTTGCGGTCCGTGCTCCTCAAGGCTAGGTATCTGATCGAAGCAACGGATTCGGGTGAATTTCCCCTCTGGCCTTTGCTTTCAACCGATGATCACCGGGTGCTTTCCGCAGGTTGGGCGTGCTGCACCGCCCAGACCAGCCGGTCATGCTCTTGCTGGAGGTCGTTCAGGCGTCCGTTGAGCTCGACCCTGATCCCATTCCGAGCCGAGGCGTTCTGGTCCAGCGCCGCAAGGCGGCCGCGCTCCTCCCAGAGGTTCACGACCTCGCGTGCGCTGACCAGGACGCTGGATTCGGCGCTGCCGAATGCGGCGGCAACCGCTTCCGGCCCTTCCGTAGCGGCGACGAAGACGATGGCGACGCGTCCGAGGACCGCGCTGGACACGTAGAGGCCGTCGGCGACGCCGCCGGAGGATGGTGGCTTCAGCCTCATCACCTCGAATTCGGAGTTCAGCGCCTCGGCGGCATCGGCCCGATGGTCGATTCCAGCCTGATCATTCGCAAGCTCGGGGCACTCCGTCAGATCATTTGCGCGGCGCCGGTCTATCTCGAACAACGCGGCACGCCGCACACGCTTGCCGAGCTGTCGGGTCACGACTGCCTCGTTTACAGCCAGGACAGCATCAGCTCGGAATGGCCGTTACTGGATGGCGACGAGCCCACACAGGTGCAGGTTCCGGTCCGCATGCGCTCGAATACGCTTGATGGAGTGGTTGCAGCCTCCGTGGAGGGCGCCGGGCTCGTCTACGCTCCGGCTTGGTCGGTCATGAACTCAGGGCGGTTGAAGGTCGTCCTGTCCGAGCACGAATTTGCCACCGCGTCCGATCAATGCTGTCTTCATCCACAATCGTCTGTTGTCGGGAAAGGTGCGGGCGCTCTTGGACTACCTTGCCCTGCAATTCGTCGACACCGATTTCGATAACCCGCCCCTGCTGCATACTGCGCGGCTCGGATAGAGCGCTGCCGCTCGCGATCTCATGCTGGAACTGCCGGCGGGGAGGGCATGATGCCGGCTTGGTGTTCCAAACAGTCATGCGATTCGTCGGATAGCCAAGAATTGCGAGTGCCTCAACCGGAAAGCCCGTGGCTATGTGTTGCTCGCGGCCATCAGGATCATGTTGTGAAGGTAGAGCCAGGCCGCAGCCTTCCTTCCAGCCTACGCAATCGAATGCCGCTCGCGAGGATCGCATCCGCGAGCTGGGCGGCGGGTCCGTGTATGACCCTGCCCGCGCCGTGCAGCACGAACTCCACGGTACCGAGGTCAGGCAGACCGAGACCGCTCCCAATCTCGACGAGCCCCGGCGGGATTAAGCCCGCCGCGACGACGGTGACGCCGAGCCCGGCTAGGGCTGCCGCCCGCAATCCGCTCAAACTGCCGCTGGTGCACACGATGCGCCAGGCACGGCCGCAGTGCTCAAGCGCGGCAAGCGCGATCTCCCGAGTGATGCTGGGCGGCGGATAGAGGATCAGCGGCGTCGGCGCGGACGGATCAGAGGGTGGCAGCTCGCCCGATACCCAGACCAGCCGGTCCCGCCAGATGAGGCGTCCATGGTCCTCGCCCGGATGACGCTTGCCGCAAACGAGGTCGAGCTCGCCGCGGCCGAGTTTCTGGTTGAGTTCGCCGCTCAGTCCGACAGTGAGCTCCACATCGACCAGCGGATGGGTACGGACGAACTCCCGCAATACTTCCGGCAGGCGCGATGCCACGAAATCCTCCGACGCGCCGAAGCTCAGCCGACCGCGTAGCTGGGAGCCCGCGAAATAGCGCTCCGCCCGCTGGTTCGCGGCCAGGATATTCCGGGCAAATTCGGTCATCGCCTCGCCGTCGGCCGTCATGGTCACCGAATGGGTATCGCGGACGAAGAGCCGACGCCCGGCGCCCTGCTCGAGCTTGCGGATGTGCTGGCTGACAGTCGACTGGCGCAAGCCGAGACGTTCGGCAGCCTGGGTGAAGCTGCGGGTCTCGGCGACCGCCAGAAAGGTCTGAAGCAGGATGGGTTCGAGCATGTCTCGTTATCACGCTGCATGATTATAGTAACATCGGTGTACGCTATTCACAATTATCACCAGGCGCCGATATTAGAGGGACCGTTTGAAAACGGAGGCACGATGATTCGGCTCCGCTCCCTCTGGTCACGCATTGATCGCTTTCTGGCCGCCATGCTGCTGACGGTCGGGCTCGCCTCGCTCCTACCGGCGCGTGGCAACATGGCCGTTGCCGTCGGCTGGCTGACTCCTGCCGCCATCGCGCTGCTGTTCTTCATGCATGGCGCACAGCTTTCGCCGGCGGCCGCGCTGCTCGGCGCGCGGCAATGGCGACTGCACGTGATGGTCTTCCTGAGCACCTTCGTGCTCTTTCCGGTGCTCGGAACCGCCGCGCATCGCCTGGTCCCCGGCTTGCTCACTCCGCCGCTCTGGGCCGGCCTGATCCTGCTCACCGCATTGCCATCGACAGTCCAGGCCTCGATCGCCTTTACGTCGGTGGCGGGCGGCAACGTGCCGGCGGCCGTGGCCAGCGCCTCGGCATCGAGCCTGCTGGCGTCTTCCTTACCCCGCTGATCGCCGGCTTCCTCCTCTCCGGCCACGGCGCGGATCTCTCCGTGCGCTCCGTGCTAGGCATCGTCGTGCAGCTCCTGTTGCCGTTCGTGGCGGGCCAGCTGGCGCGGCCCTGGATCGGGGGTGTCATCGCGCGCAAGCCGCTCGCGCTGAAGAGTGTCGATTACGGGTCGATCCTGCTGATCGTATACTCGGCCTTCAGCCAGGGTGTCGTGAACGGCCTCTGGCAACAAATCGATGCGGCCCAGCTCGTCCGGCTTACGCTCTTCGACGCCGCGCTGCTCGCGACGGTGATGACGATCCTGACCTTCGCGAGCCGGCGGCTCGGCTTCTCGCGGGCAGACGAAATCACCATCGTGTTCTGCGGATCGAAAAAGAGCCTCGCTAACGGCGTGCCGATCGCAACCCTGCTGTTCGCGGGCCATGTCGGCCTCGTTATCCTCCCGGTGATGGTGTTCCAACAGATCCAGCTGATGGTCTGCGCCTCGCTGGCTCGGCGCTACGCGGCGCGGCGGACCGTGCCCGACCCTCGCCCGAGCCTTCCAGTCGCCGCCTCAAGCGTCGAGGCCGCATGATCGAGCCTCATTATGGCCTTGTTCAAACACGATTACTACGACCGCGACCCCGCCTACCACTCCCCGGATGCCAGCGACCCGGCCGTCACCGAGCGGGTGATGACCGTGATGCTGGCCGAAGAATCTTGAGCCGGCGCCATGGCAGGCAAGCAGGCCAAGATTCTCACCCGCCAGCAGGTCGTCCTGGCGTTGCGCCGGGCGCGATGTGGCCGCTACCCGCGGCGCGACCGGGTGATGATCCTGCTGTCGGTCAGAGCCGGTCTGCGCGCTGGCGAGATCGCCAAGCTGACCTGGTCGATGCTGCTCGACGCCGACGGCCGCATTGGTAATCGGATCGAGCTGCACGACAGCGCCGCCAAAAAGGGCGGCGGCCGCACGATACCCCTCCGCCGCGATTTGCGCCGCGCGTTGCAGCAACTCCGCCGGCACACCGGAGCCGAGGGCGCAGTGATCCGCTCGGAGCGCGGTGGATCACAAGGTATGCGGCTGGGCAGCGTCGTGAACTGGTTTCGTGGGCTGTACCGCGAACTCGAGCTCAGCGGCTGGTCGTCGCACTCCGGGCGTCGCACCTTCATCACCAACGCCGCGCGCCTGGTATTCA
>Ga0182024_10012013_pt1 | contig 17224 bp, 25 predicted proteins | sample P32metaG_FD_120480 | JGI IMG/M metagenome (GOLD analysis project Ga0182024, IMG submission 120480) | Permafrost microbial communities from Stordalen Mire, Sweden - P3-2 metaG (Illumina Assembly) | ecosystem: Environmental > Terrestrial > Soil > Wetlands > Permafrost | place: Sweden: Stordalen...
CCACCTTCGAGAAGCTCACCCAGCCGACCGCTCTCCAAGCCGAAGCGCTCGATCTTGTCGAACACGCCCCCCTCGTGGTTATTCGGTAGACACGACCCGAACACCCCAAACCCCCCGAAAAGCCAAGGAATCCGCAGGATCCGGCCACCTCACCAGAGGGAACTTCGGTCTAGAGCGGACCGGGTCGATTGGAGCGGCCCCGGTCACGTGAAGCGGCCTTGTGGGCCGGAGCGCCGCGGTCCACCGCAGCTTTTGGCGTTCTGATCGGTTACACATAGTCGATGCGAGTCGTGGTTTCCATCCTCGCGGCCCTGATTGTCCTGGGGGCCGCGCCGGTAGCGCTGGGATCAGGCGGAGGTGGCGCGATCGGGGGCACGGGCTCAGGCAGCGTTACAGGAAAGGCGCCGAGCACCGCCGCCACACGCTCGCTGACCCGCTCGCTGGGCGCCGGCATGCGGGAGGCGGGCCTCTACAGCGGGGCCGACGTCGTCGACCTGAGCACCGGCGACACGCTGTACTCGCATAACGCCGACACCGGACGGCTGCCCGCCTCGGTCGAGAAGCTATACACGACGAGCACGGCACTGCTGCGCTTCGGCGCCAACGGACGTCTGAGCACCACCGTCCTCGGCGAGGGACAGCAGCACGGAGCCACGTTCACCGGCACCCTGTATCTGCGCGGCGGGGGCGACCCCACGTTCGGCTCGGCCGGCTTCGATCGCGCCAACTACGGCACCGGAGCCACCATGCAGGACCTGGTCTCCAACCTGCTCAGGGCCACGCACATCAGGACGCTGCAGGGAAGCGTCGTGGCCGATGAATCGTGGTTCGATTCGGTGCGGGGAACGCCGGCGACCGGCGGCCAGCCGTCGATCGAGGTCGAAGGCGAGCTCAGCGGGCTCGCCTACAACCGGGGATGGGCCGACTCCGACGGCACCGTCTACTTCGCCCATCCGGCGCTGGAGGCCGGCCAGCAGTTCGCGGCCGCCCTGAAAGCGGCCGGCGTCCGGGTCATCGGCCAGACGCGCACCGGCCGCACCCCGGCCGGCGCCCGGACCCTGGCGAGCGTTCATTCGCCGACGATCGCCAAGCTGATCTCGCTCACCAACACCCCGTCGGACAACTTCTTCGCCGAGATGCTGGCCAAGGACATCGGCGCCCGCTTCGGGGCCGGCGGGACCACCGGTGATGGAGCCGCCGTGATCGGAGCGCAGATGGTCAAGAGCTTTGGCATCCATCCGCGGCTGGACGACGGCTCGGGGCTGTCCAGATATGACCGCACGACCCCCGATCAGGTGATGACCGTGCTTCGCGACATGGCGGGAAACCCCCAGTTCACGGGCTCGCTGGCGGTGGCGGGTGAGACCGGCACCCTGGTCGACGAGATGCGAGGCACCTACGCCGCAGGCCGGTGTCGCGGCAAGACGGGAACCCTGCACGACGCCTCCAACGTGGTCGGCTACTGCCAGGCCAGCGACGGCCACACACTGGCCTTCGCCTTCCTGATGAACGGGATCACTCCCGACTACGCCCACCCCATCCAGGATCAGATGCAGGTGGCGGTCGCCAAGTACGACGGCTGAGCCTCGCTGCCGCTGGATGATCGATCCCCGTTGGGCTTGGACCGCGAAGGCTGCGAGAAGGTGGGTCGGCCGTCTGAGCTGGCGGTTGGGGAGCTCGGGTGGCCGTCGGGCTGCGAACTTCATGGCTGGGAAGGTGTGGCTGGGCAGCTCCGGCTGCCCCGGCGGCCGGCGGCCGGCGGACGCCGTCGCTGCGAGTACTCCCGATCTCTCATCGCAGGCATTTCTCGTGCGAGATCCGCAGCATCCGCCATGCGAGTACTCCCGATCTCGCATCGGGAAATGGGCCGTTGCGAGATCCGGAGTGCCCCGCTTTCGGGCGTCGCCCCTCCGGAGGTCACGCGCAGCCGTGGCTCAACACCGCCCCTCCCACCCTCGCAGCCGTGAATCAGCCAGCTGACCCCAGCAGCTCCAGCAGCCCCGTTTCGTCGACGACGGCGACGCCGAGGCGCTCGGCCTGAGCGAGCTTGGTGCCCGGACTGTCCCCCGCCACCACGTAGTCGGTCTTGCGTGACACCGAACCGGTCACGCGGCCGCCGGCGGCGATGATCCGCTCGGTCGCCTGCTCACGCGACAACTCGGGCAGCGTCCCGGTGAGCACGAGCGTCTTGGCGGCCAGAGGCCCCTCCCCGGGGGGCGGCCCTTCCTGCTCGAAGCGCAGCCCCCGCTGCTTGAGAGCGGCGATCAGTCTCAGCATCGCGTCCTCGTGCAGCTGGTCGTGGATCGTGCGCGCCATCTTGGGTCCGACCCCGGGGGTCTGCTCGATCGTCTCCGGATCGGCCTCCAGCAGCGCGTCGATGGTGCGGAACTGCTGGGCCAGGTTGCGGCCGGTGACGCCTCCGACCTCCTCGATTCCGAGCGCGTAGAGAACCCGCCCGAAGGGCTGGCGCTTGGAATCCTCCACAGCGGAGACGAGCTTCTGCGCGGACACGGGGCCAAAGCCGGTCTGCTCGGCGATCTGCTCGGCCTGCAGGTCGTAGAAGTCGGCCGCGGTCCGCACCCAGCCCAGGTCCATGAACAGGCTCACCTGCTTCTCCCCCAGCCCGTCGATGTCCATCGCGCCCACGTAATGCTTGAGCAGCTGCCAGCGCCGGCCGGGACAGTCGCGGTTCGGGCAGCGGGTGAACACCGAGCCCTCGGGCTTGACCGTGGGCGTGTCGCACACCGGGCAGCGCTCGGGGGGATGCGGGGGCAGTGGCCGGTCGCTGCGCTCGGCCACGTGCGGCGCCGGAGACAGCACCTGAGGGATCACGTCGCCGGCCCGCAGGACGATCACATCCTCGCCCTCGCGGATGTCCTTGCGCGCCAGGTCCTCCTCGTTGTGCAGGGTCGCCAGCTTGATCGTCACCCCGGCGACGTGGACGGGCTCGAGCATCGCGTAAGGGTGCAGGTCGCCGAACTTGCCGGGGTTCCACCCGATGCCGTTCAGGCGCGTGACCGCGGTGGTGGGCGGGAACTTCCAGGCGATCGCCCAGCGCGGGTCGCGCCCCACCACGCCCAGGCGGCGCTGGAGCGCGAACTGGTTGACCTTGACGACCACCCCGTCGATCTCGAAGTCCAGCGAGCCGCGTCGCTGCTCCCAGGCGCGGCACTGGGCGACGACCTCCTCGTCGGTGTGCAGCAGCTTGACGTCCGGGTGAACCGGGAACCGGTGAGCCCGCAGCCACTCCAGCGAGTCCCAATGAGCCTCGAGCGAAAGGCCCTCGGTGACGCCGATCGCGTAGCACCAGAGCGAAAGCGGGCGATCGGCGGCCAGCTTGGGGTCGAGCTGGCGGATCGTGCCCGCGGCCGAGTTGCGCGGGTTCATGAACGTCGACAGGCCGGCCTCGGCCCGCCGCTCGTTCAGCGCGGCGAAGTCGGGCAGCGACATGTAGACCTCGCCCCTGACCTCCAGGAGCGCGGGCGGATCGTCCATGTCGAGACGCAGGGGGATCGAGCCGATGGTGCGCAGGTTGTGGGTCACGTCCTCGCCGATCTCGCCGTTGCCCCGGGTGGCGCCGCGCTCGAACACCCCGTCTCGGTAGAGCAGCGAGATCGCCAGGCCGTCGATCTTGGGCTCGGCCACGAACTCGAAGTCCGGGTTCTCGATCCCCTCGCGTGCCAGGTGGTTGCGCATCCTCTGGATCCAGGCCTGCAGCTCCTCCGCCGAGCGGGCGTTGGCCAGAGACAGCATGGGCTCGGGATGCCTGACCTTGACGAGGTCTGAGACGGGCTCGCCGCCGATCCGCTGCGTGGGCGAGTCCGGCGTGCGGAGCTCAGGGTGCTCGGCCTCGAGGGCGCGCAGCTCGTCGAGCAGCGCGTCATATTCGGCGTCCCCGATCTCGGGATCGTCGAGGACGTAGTAGCGGTAACCGTGATGCTCGAGCGCCCGCCGGAGCTCGGCCGCCCGGCCCGTCGGATCGGTCCCTCCGTCGCTCGCGGAGCTCATCAGTCGGTGACCTCGCGGGCCGCGGGAGCGATCAGCCGCGCGAGGTCGTAGCGCTGCAGGGCGTCGAGGCCGTCGCGGTCGGTGAGGTCGAAGTGGATCGGGGTGACCGCGATCCGCCCGTCGGCCACGGCCGCCAGGTCGGTGTCCTTCTCGTCGCGCTCGAAGCTCACGTCGCCGTAGATCCGGTACAGGCGCCGCCCGCCGGTGCTCTCGTCGACGAGCGCCAGCTCATCGCGATAGATGCGCTTGCCCAGGCGGGCCACCGTCACCCCCGCGGGATCGGCGCCCGGGACGTTGATGTTGAGCAGCGTGCCCGCCGGCAGCGGCACGTCCTCGAGCTCGGCGACCAGGCGGGCGGTGAAGCTGGCGGCGACGTCGAAGTCAAAGCCGGTGCCGGCCCGGAAGTCGAGCTCGCGGGACATCGATTGCTGGGACACGGCGATCCCGGGGAGGCCGAGGACGATCGCCTCCAGCGCTGCGGCGACGGTTCCCGAATAGGTGATGTCGTCGCCGAGGTTGGAGCCGTGGTTGATTCCCGCCACCACGAGCTCTGCCTGAAACCCCTCCACGAGCCCCAGGTTGGCCAGGCGCACGCAGTCCACCGGCGTGCCGTCGGTCGCGTAGCCGACGGTTCCGTCGTCGAAGTCGACCTCCTGGACCCACAGCGGCCGGCGGGTCGTGATCGACCGCGCCATCGCCGAGCGGTTGCCGTCGGGGGCGATGACCGCGAGCTCCACCGAGGGCAGTGCGGCCAGCGTGCGGCGCAGCGCCTGCAGCCCGGCGGCCTCGATCCCGTCGTCGTTGGTCAATAGCACGCGCATCACGTCAATGCTATGGCGCGTACAGGCGCCTCAGCCAGCTGCGCCCGTCGAAGGCCACCGCGCTCAGATGGAGGGCGTGGGGGGGCGCCGTGTTCCCGGCCTCTGAACGCGGCCGTCCCTCGAGCAGCGCCGCGAACTCCTCGACCGAGCGTCGCCCCGCGCCCACCTCGAGCATCGTCCCCACGAGCACGCGGTTCATGTTGCGCATGAACGAGTCAGCCTCGATCCAGAACTCGAGCATGGGCCCGTCGGTCTGCTCCCAGGCGGCCGCGAGCACGTTGCGTGAGAATCGGACGTGGTCGGTCTCGGTGGGCGTGAAGGCGGTGAAGTCGTGGGTCCCGACCAGCGCTCGCGCGCACGCCTCCAAGCGGTCGATCTGCAGTGAGTGGGGCCAGTGCAGAGCCCAGCGGCGCTCGCGCGGGCTGCGGGCCCGTCGGGTCAGCACCCGGTAACGGTAGACCCGGCTGGTCGCATCGCGCCGGGCGTCGAAGCCCGGGGCGGCGGCGACGCACTCCAGCACCGCGATGTCGTAGGGCAGCAGCGCGTTGAGCGCGTCGCTGCTCACCGGCACGCCCATGTAGCTGGCGACCTGTCCGGAGGCGTGGACCCCCGCGTCGGTGCGCCCGGCGACCGTCAGCGCGACCGATTCACGGCGGCCGATGATGCCCAGCGCCCGCTCGAGCTCACCCTGGACCGTTCGGCGCCCGGGCTGGCGCGCCCAGCCCGAGAAGTCCGTCCCGTCGTACTCGATCAGCAGCCGGGAGACCGACGCGGCGGCCACAGCGGCGCCGCTAGACCAACTCCAGCAGGACCATCTCGGTCGAGTCAGACCGCCGCGGACCCAGCTTCAGGATCCGGGTGTAGCCGCCGGGGCGCTCGGTGTAGCGAGGCGCGATCTCCTCGAACAGCTTGTAGACCGTGAACTTGTCCTGACCCAGCGCCGACAGCGCCTGCCGGCGAGCGTGCAGATCGCCGCGCTTGGCGAGCGTGATCAGCTTCTCGACCTCGGGCTTGACGGCCTTGGCCTTGGCCTCGGTCGTCTGGATCCGCTCGTGCTCGATCACCTCTTTGCTCAGGTTCATGAGCAGCGCCTTGCGATGCGAGGCACTACGGCTGAGCTGATATCGCTGACGCTGATGGCGCATGGCTGGCTAATCGTTGCGCAATCCGAGCGCGCGTGCGTGCAGGGTCTCGATGACTTCGTCGATCGACTTCTTGCCGAAGTTGGGAATCGCGTTGAGTTCGCCCTCGGTCTTGGAGACCAGGTCGCCCACCGTCTGGATCCCCGCGCGCTTGAGGCAGTTGTAGGACCGAACCCCGAGCTCGAGCTCCTCGATCAGGATGTCGTCCATCGCGTTGGGGGGCCGCGAGTTGGAACCGACCTGACCGCCGCCCACGAGCCCGGCATCCAGCGCACCCGGAGTGCCGACGTCGCGCAGCTCGACCACCCGGTCGGCGTCGGTGAAGATCGCCAGCTGGGAGATCAGGATCTCGGCCGCCTCGCGCAGCGCGGCGTGAGGATCGATCGAGCCGTCGGTCTCGATGTCGAGGGTGAGCTTGTCGAAGTCGGTCTTCTGGCCGACGCGGGCCTGCTCGACGTTGTAGGCGACACGGCGCACCGGCGAGAAGATCGAGTCGATGGGGATCACGCCGATCGGCTGATCGGGCGACTTGTTCTCCTCGGCGGGCCGGTATCCCCGGCCGCGACCGATCGTCAGGTAGACCTCGAGCTTGGTCTTCTTCTCGAGTGTGGCGATGTGCGCGTCCGGGTTGAGGATCTCGACGCCAGAGGGCAGGTCGATGTCCTTGGCCGTGATGTCACCGGGCCCGGTGACCACCAGCGGCGCCTCGATCTCGGTGGCGTCCGAGTGCATCCGGCACACCACGCCCTTGAGGTTCAGGACGATGTCGGTGACGTCCTCCTTGACCCCCCGGATCGTCGAGAATTCGTGGGCCACCCCCTCGATCCGCACGCTCGTGACGGCCGCGCCGGCAAGCGAGGAGAGCAGCACCCGTCGCAGCGAGTTGCCGAAGGTGTAGCCGAAGCCCCGGTCCAGCGGCTCGATTGTGAACGAGCCGCGGGTGTCGTCTACTGACTCGCTGGAGATTCGGGGGACTTGGAAGTCAAGCATCACACGTCCTAACATCGTGGGTTCCTGGCCGCCGGGGCGGCGGAGTTGCGTTCCGCGCAGACCTTTCAGGTCATGAGCGGCGTAAAAAGGTTGGTCTACTTGGAGTAAAGCTCGACGATGAGCTGCTCCTGCACCGGAGCCGCGATCTCTCGCCGCTCGGGCTTGCGGAGCACCTTCGCCGTGAGCGAGTCGTGATCGGCCTGAAGCCAGGCCGGCACCTGTCCGGTCAGCTCGGTGGCGTCACGGATCACCTGGCCCGCCGTGGAGCGCTGGTGAATCGCGATCACGTCGTTGTCGCGCAGCTGATAGCTCGGGATGTTCACCCGGCGCCCATTGACGGTCCAGTGCCCGTGCAGGATCAGCTGCCGGGCCTGCCGGCGCGAAGCCGCGAAGCCCAGTCTCACCAGCACGTTGTCGAAGCGGCACTCGAGCATCCGGAGCAGGTTCTCGCCGGTCACGCCCTGCTGGCGCGAAGCCTTGTCGTAGTAGATCCGGAACTGCTTCTCGAGCACACCGTAGTAGCGCCGCGCCTTCTGCTTCTCGCGCAGCTGCACCCGGTACTCGCTCTGCTTCTGGCGACCCCGACCGTGGTCTCCGGGCGGGTACGAGCGTCGCTCCACGCCGCACTTGTCAGTCAGGCAGCGCTCTCCCTTGAGGAAGAGCTTCTGCCCTTCCCGGCGGCACTGCTTGCACTGTGGGGAGGTGTCTCGAGCCATATCTAGACGCGCCTGCGCTTTCGGGGTCGGCAACCGTTGTGGGCCTGGGGCGTGACGTCCTTGACGCCCGTCACCTCCAGCCCAGCGGCCTGCAGCGATCGAATCGCGGTCTCGCGACCGGACCCGGGACCCTTGACGAAGACCTCGACCTTCTGGAGGCCGTGCTCGATCCCCTTGCGGGCGGCAGCGTCGGCGGTCACCTGCGCGGCGAACGGGGTCGACTTGCGCGATCCCTTGAAGCCCGCGGCGCCGGCTGACTCCCAGGCGATGACGTTGCCCTCGCGGTCGGTGAGCGAAACGATCGTGTTATTGAATGAAGTCTTGATGTGCGCCTGCCCGATGGGGATGTTCTTGCGCACGCGGCGACGGCCGCGCTGAGGTCTCCGCGGAGCGGGCATTACTTCTTGGCCGCCTTCTTCTTACCGGCGACCTGCATCCGCTTGGGACCCTTGCGGGTGCGCGCGTTGGTCTTGGTGTTCTGGCCACGGACCGGCAGGCCACGGCGATGGCGCAGCCCCCGGTAGCAGCCGATCTCCTGCAGGCGCTTGATGTTCTGAGAGCGCTCTCGGCGGAGGTCACCCTCGACAGTCAGCTCGGAGTCGATCGCGTCGCGCAGCTTGACAACTTCCTCCTCGGTGAGATCGCGGACCTTGCGGTCGGGTTCGATCCCGACCTCGGCCAGCAATCCGTTGGAGGTCGACCGACCGATCCCGTAGATATACGTGAGACCGACCTCGACTCGCTTGTTGAGGGGAATATTGACTCCGGAGATTCGCGCCATTCGTGGTTCCTTGGAGGTGGTCGGGCTACCCCTGCCGCTGCTTGTGGCGGGGGTTGGAACAGATCACGAGCACCCGCCCGTTGCGGCGGATGATCTTGCACTTCTCGCACATAGGTTTGACCGACGGTCGTACCTTCACGGCAGATTCACTCTCAGTATCGGGAAAACATTGGAGTTGGGTTCCTCGGGCTCGGCTCTGGCGACCGGTACGGTCGCCGCTACCGCGCCGAAGAAGCGCGCGCACCGAACTGGCTCGGGCTGCGGGCGCACCGGGGGATGTTAGCAGGGGCGTTTGGGCGCCCGCCGGCCGATAATGTGACGTTTGTCACGTCTGTTTCTCAGGCGACCGCGCGGCCGTCACCGGCCTCGTTCCAGGGGGTCAGCACCCGGGGTCCGGCCGCCGTGATCGCGATCGTGAACTCGAAATGGGCGGCCAGCGAGCCGTCCTGGGAGAAGATCGACCACCGGTCATCGGCGACGCGAACCCCGTGGCGCCCAGCCGTGACCATCGGCTCCACCGCCAGCACCATTCCCTCCTCCAGCACGACTCCGGTACCCGGAGCGCCGTAGTTGGGGATCTGCGGCTCCTCATGCATGTCGCGCCCGATCCCGTGGCCGACCAGGGAGCGCACCACCGAGAGACCCGCGGCCTCGACGTGCTCCTGGACGGCGTGCGAGACGTCTCCGAGACGATTGCCGACGCGACACTCCGGGACCGCCGCCATCAGCGACCCCTCGGTGACATCGAGCAGCTTGCGGGCCACGGGACTGACCGTACCCACCGGGAAGGTCCGCGCCGCGTCGGCGACCCAGCCGTTGAGCACGACGCCGATGTCGACCGACAGGATGTCGCCGCGCGCCAGCTTGTAGGGACCGGGGATGCCGTGCACGATCATCGAGTTCGGCGAAGCGCATATCGATCCCGGGAACCCGCGGTAGCCCTTGAAGGCGGGAACCGCGCCCTGGGAGCGGATGAAGCGCTCGGCCGCCCGATCGAGCTCGGCGGTGGTCACCCCCGGGCGGATCTTGCCCTCGAGCAGGCTCATCGTGCGAACCAGGATGGCGCCCGCCGCCGCCATTCTCTCGATCTCCTCGGGGGTCTTCTTGATGATCATCGCCGGTACTTATTTAGCACTACACGTCCTCCTCGAGGCGGAGGGTGGCGATCACCGCCCGAATATGGTCGTGGACGTCCGCGGAGCCTCGCGTTCCGTCGATCCGGCGCATCACGCCGCGCTCGTCGTAGTACTCGACCAGCGGCTTGGTCTTCTCGTGGTAGACGCTCAGCCGGTGCTTGATCACGTCGGGCTTGTCGTCGTCTCGCTGGATCAGCCGCGAGCCGTCCTGATCACACACGTCCTCGTTCTTGGGCGGATCGAACTCGACGTGGTAGTTGTGGCCCGACTTGACACACACCCGCCTTCCCGACAGCCGGCGGATGACCTCCTCGTCGGGCACGTCGATCAGCAGCGCGGCGGTCACCCGGCGCCCGAGCTGTGAGAGCTGACCGTCCAGGGCCTCGGCCTGCTCGATGGTGCGCGGGAAGCCATCGAGGATGAACCCGTCCCGGGCATCGTCCTCCTGGAGGCGCTCGGCGGCCATCGCGACGATCACGTCGTCGGGCACCAGGTCGCCGGCGTCCATGTACTTCTTGGCCTCCTTGCCCAGATCGGTTCCCTCCTTGACGTTGTTGCGCAGCATGTCGCCGGTCGCGATGTACGGCAACTGGAAATCGATGCGCAGCCGTTCGGCCTGCGTGCCCTTGCCCGCGCCCGGCGGACCGAAGAGGATCAGGTTGAGCTCGGCAGCCACGGGCTGCACTGTATCGGGCGGCGGGTATCCGGGGGCGCCGGACTCGACGCGGCGCTGAATGTCGCCCTGGAGGCGCACCACTCCCGGCGCACCACTTCGGGGGCTATTTCAGGAAGCCCTCGTAGTTGCGCATCATCAGCTGCGCTTCGAGCTGCTTCATGGTGTCCAGCGCCACCCCGATCACGATCAGGATCGAGGTGCCGCCGAAGGCGAAGTTGGCGCTCGTCTGATTGATGAGGATCGTCGGTAGAGCGGCGATCGCGGCCAGGAACAAGGCCCCGGGGAAGGTCAGGCGAGCGAGGATGCGGTCAAGAAATTCGGCCGTGGGCCTACCTGGTCGCACCCCGGGGATGAAGCCGCCGTACTTCTTCAGGTTGTCGGCCTGGTCCACGGGGTTGAAGGTGACGGCCGTATAGAAGTAGGTGAACAAGATGATGAGCACACACTCGCCGAGCACGTAGTGCCAGCCCCCCGGACTGAAGAAGTTGTAGACGTCAGTCCCGAAGCCGGTGCGGTTCTGGCCGATCAGCTGGCCGACGGTGGGCGGGATCGCCATTACGCTGGCCGCGAAGATGACCGGGATCACGCCGGCCATGTTGACCTTCAGCGGCAGGTAGGTCTGGCCGCCCTGGGTCATCCGCCGGCCGATCACCCGCTTGGCGTACTGGATCGGAATCCGGCGCTGTCCCTCCTGGACGAACACGATCGCCGCGACCACACCGAACACGATGAAGGGCATGATCACCTTGAACACCTGATTGGGATTGGTCCACCAGGCGTGGAGGCCACCGGGGATCCGCGACACGATCGAGGCGAAGATGAGCAGAGAGATCCCGTTGCCGATCCCGCGCTGGGTGATCAGCTCGCCCATCCACATCAGCAGCACGGTGCCGGCGGTCAGCGAGACGACGATCAGGAAGACCTTGAACAGGTTGAAGTTCGAGATCAAGGTCACGCCGGCCTGATTCTCGAAGCTGCGGAACAGGAACACGTAACCGATCGACTGGGCGAAGGCGAGTCCGACCGTCAGGTACCGCGTGTACTGCGTGATCCGTGCCTGGCCGACCTCGCCCTCCTTCTGGAGCTTCTCCAACGAGGGGACGACGACCTGGAGCAGCTGCAGGATGATCGAGGCCGTGATGTAGGGCATGATCCCGAGCGCGAACAGCGCGATCCGTCCGAGGCCGCCCCCGGAGAACAGGTTCAGCAGGCCCAGGATGCTGTTGCCACCGAGATCCTTCTGGATGTTGTTGACGGCGGCGGAGTTGATCCCGGGAGCCGGGATGTGGGTCCCCAGCCGGTAAAGGGCCAGGATGACGGCCGTGAACAGGATCTTGGTGCGGATCTCGCCGACCCTGAATGCCCCGAGGATCGTCGCGATCATGGGAGCCGGCCCTTCCTAGCCGTCCGCGTTGGACGCGGACTTCTCAATCAACTGGCAGGTCCCGCCGGCAGCTTCGATCTGCTCGCGAGCCGTCTTGCTGAAGCCATGGGCATGGACCGTGAGGGCCTTGGAGATCTCGCCCTTGGCGAGCACCTCGACCGGGACGCCCTTGCGGGTCGCCAGTCCCTTGGCGCCGAGCGCCTCCAGGGTAACCGCGTCGCCGGCTTCGAAGCGAGCCTCCAGGTCGAGCAGGTTGACCGGCTGCGTGTGGGTCCGGAACGGCTCAAAGGGCATCGACTTCTTCATGTGCGGGCCGCGCAGCTTGCGCATGCGCATGTGGATCGGCATCTGGCCGCCCTCGAAGCGAGCCCGGCTCTTGGCGCCCGACCGCGAGCCGTAGCCCTTCTGGCCGCGGCCGGAGGTCTTGCCCGTTCCCGAGCCCTCCCCACGCCCCACGCGCTTGCGCGGACGGCGCGATCCCGGCGCCGGCTTCAGGTTGTGCAGGCCGATGCGCTCCTCGTCGATGGCGCTCACGACTCGTGCACCTCCACGAGGTGGGCGACCTTGTAGATCATGCCTCGGGTCTGGGGCGAATCGGCGACCTCGACGGTCTGTCCGATGCGACGCAGGCCAAGCGAGCGCAACGTGTCCAGCTGGCGCTTGTCCGCGCCGTTGCGCGACTTGCGCTGGGTGATCCGAACCGTGGAAGTGGCGCTCATGAGCCCGCCGGCTCGGACTCGCCAGCCGAGGCTGGGGCCGCGGCAGCGGCCACTCGCGCGGAATCAGAATCCACGTACGCACCCTCAGTGCCACCAGCGGTGGCCGCGAGCGCGGCCTCAGCCTCGGCACCCTCGGACTCCTCAGAGGTCAACCCAAGAACCTGGTTGATCGACAGGCCGCGCAGCTCGGCGACCTCATCGGGGGTACGCAGCGACTCCAGGCCGGCCATCGTCGCCTTGACCAGGTTGATCGGGTTCTGGGAGCCGAGGCTCTTGGAGAGGATGTCGTGGATCCCCGCCAGCTCGAGCACGGCGCGGACCCCGCCCCCCGCGATCACGCCGGTCCCGGGAGCCGCCGGCTTGAGGAACACCCGTCCGGCGCCGAACACCCCGATCGTCTGATGGGTGATCGTGGAGCCGTGCTTGGGGACCCGGTAAAGGTTCTTCTTGGCCCGCTCGACGCCCTTCTGGATCGCCACCGGGACCTCGTTGGCCTTGCCATAGCCGATACCGACGACTTCGCGCTCATCGCCCACGACGACCAGCGCCGTGAACGAGAAACGGCGTCCGCCCTTGACGACCTTGGCGACACGGTTGATCTCGACCACGCGCTCCTGGAGGTCGAAGCCGGCTGCTGAAACTGTGCGTTCTCTGGCCATGGGTGGTTTGAGGGTAGCGACTCGGGCGAGCGCTAGAGCGTCAGTCCGCCCTCTCGAGCGCCTTCGGCGAGTGCCTTGACGCGGCCGTGGTACCGGTAGCCGCCGCGATCGAATACGACCGCCTGGACGCCCGCGCTCTGCGCGCGCTGGGCAAGCAGCTCGCCGGCGCGTCGGGCCTGGTCGGTGGGACCGAGCTTACGCAGCTCGTCCTCGGTCCAGTTCACGGAGGCCAGGGTGCGCCCGGCGTCGTCGTCGATCAACTGAGCGAAGATCCCGCGGTTGGAGCGAAACACGGAGATCCGCGGGCGCTCCGCGGAGCCGCGGACCTTGGCGCGCACGCGCCGGCGCCGCCTGAGGCGGGCCTGGGGCTTGGTCATCACGGTCATGCCCGCTTACCGACCTTCCGGGCCACGTGCTCGCCTTCATAGCGAATGCCCTTGCCCTTGTATGGCTCGGGCTTGCGCTGCTTGCGGATCAGCGCCGCCGTCTCGCCGACCTGCTGCTTGGAGGCGCCGCGGACCACGATCCGGGTCGGCTGAGGGACCTCGAACTCGATCCCGTCGGGTGCCTTGATCGAGACCGGGTGCGAGTAGCCGAGCGCCAGCTCGAGGTCACGGCCGCGCAGCTGCGCGCGATAGCCCACGCCCTGGATCTCCAGGCGCTTCTCGAAGCCGTCGGTCACGCCCTGGACCATGTTGGCGACCAGGGTGCGGGTGAGCCCGTGCAGGGCACGATGCTCGCCGCGATCGGTGGGACGGGTGACGCGAACCTCCTCGTCGACCTGCTCGACCCCGATGTCGCGGTTGACGCGCTCTGAGAGCTCGCCCTTGGGCCCGTTGACGGTCACCAGCTCGGGCGTGATCGCGATCGTCACGCCCGCGGGCACGGCAATGGGTTGTCTTCCGATTCGGGACATCGCTCTAAGGGTTACCAGACCCGGGCCACGACCTCGCCACCGACGCCCTGCTGACGGGCTTCGTGACCGGTCATGACTCCCTTGGAGGTGGAGATGATCGCCGTCCCCATGCCGCCCTGGATGCGCGGGATGTGGGTGTGGTCGACATACGTGCGCTGGCCCGGGCGCGACACGCGCTGCATGCCCGAGATCACGGGCCGGCGCTCGTTGGTGTACTTGAGCGTGATCGTGATCTGCTCGCCGGGGCGATCCACGGCCGGCGGATCGATCTGGAAGGCCTCGATGTAGCCCTGCTCCTTGAGGATCCGCGCCAACTCGCGCTTGAGCTTGGAGGAGGGGATCGCGACGTCATGATGCTGGGCCTTGGCGGCGTTGCGCAGGCGCGTCAGGAAGTCGGCTACGGGATCGGTCATCGACATGCGGTTACCAACTCGACTTGGTCATGCCGGGCACGTATCCGTTGTGCGCGAGCTCGCGCAGGCAGATCCGGCAAACGCCGAACTTGCGATAGACGCTGCGCGCGCGGCCACACCGGCGGCACCGGGTGTAACCCCTGGTCTTGTACTTGGGAGTCCGCTGCTGGCGGACACGCTGTGAAGTCTTTGCCACTGTGCTCCTTTAAGCCTGGATCGCGGCCGTCTCGCGACGGCCCTCCTTCGAAAATGGCATCCCCAGCGCCTCGAGCAGCGCGAAGGACTCCTCGTCGCTCTGGGCGGTCGTGGTGATCGTGATGTCGAGTCCTCGGACCTGGTCGACCTCGTCGTAGTCGACCTCGGGGAAGATGATCTGCTCGCGTACGCCCAGCGAGTAGTTGCCGCGGCCGTCGAAGCTGCGCGGGCTCAGGCCGCGGAAGTCCCGGATTCGCGGGATCGCCACCGACATCAGCCGGTCCAGGAACTCATACGAGCGCTCGCCACGCAGCGTCACCGCCACGCCGACGGGCATGCCCTCGCGAACCTTGAACTGGGCGATCGACTTGCGCGCCCGGCGCACGTTGGGCTTCTGGCCGGTGATCGTGGCCAGCTCCGCGGAGGCGGCGTCCAGGACCTTGGAGTCCTGCTTGGCGTCACCGCAGCCCATGTTGACCGTCACCTTCTCGATCCGCGGCGCCCGCATCACGCTCGAATAGCCGAAGCGCTCCACCAGCGCGGGGCGGATCTCGTCGATGTATCTGCTCTTGAGTCGTGCCGTTGCCATCTTCTTGGTTCGCCTTCTAGTCCAGCCGGGCGCCGCTGCGCTTAGCCACGCGCAGGCGCTTGCCGTCTTCGATCTCGATTCCCACGCGCGTGGGCTTGCCGTCCTTGGGGTCGACGAGCATCACGTTGGACACGTGGATCGGCCCCTCGCGCTCGATGACCCCTCCCGCCTGCTGACCGGCAGCGGTCTGGGTGGGACGCTGGTGACGCTTGACGATGTTGAGCCCTTCAACGTAGAGCCGCTCCTTCTTGGGCTCCACGCGGAGCACCTTGCCCTTCTTGCCGCGGTCCTTGCCGCTGATGACGATCACCTCGTCGTCTCGTCTGATGCGGGCGGGCATGATCAGAGCACCTCCGGGGCGAGGGAGACGATTCGCATGAAGTTGCGCTCGCGCAGCTCCCGGGCCACCGGGCCGAAGATGCGGGTGCCCCGCGGGGCGCCCTGAGCATCGATGAGCACGGCGGCGTTCTCGTCAAAGGCGATGTAGGTCCCGTCGTCGCGCCCGTAGGACTTCTTGGTGCGCACCACCACGGCGGTCACGACCTCGCCCTTCTTGACCGCGCCCTGCGGGGTGGCGGTCTTGACGGTGGCCGTGATGGTGTCGCCCACGCCGGCGTAGCGCCGCCGCGATCCCCCACGCACTCGGATCACGAGGATTTCCCTCGCGCCGCTGTTGTCGGCGACGCGCAGCCGTGTCTCGTTCTGGATCACTCGGCACGCTCCAGGACTTCAATCAGGCGCCAGCGCTTGGTCCGCGACAGCGGCCGAGCTTCCCGCACGACCACGGTGTCGCCGAGGTTGGCGTCGTTGGCCTCGTCGTGCGCGTGCACGGTGCGCGAGGTGCGAACGATCTTCGAGTAGCGCCGGTGACGGCGAGCCGTGTCGATTCGGACCGTGATCGTCTTATCGGCCTTGTCGGAGACGACGATGCCCTGCCGGACCTTCTGCACGCCGGCAACGTGCTCACGCGCGGCGATGCTCTCCGACCGGGTGGCCGGGGCCTTGGCCTTGGCGCGAGCGCGACCGGCACGCCGAACCTCGGCCTTGCGCCGACGCTGCTCCACGCGCTCGGTGTGGCGCTCCTCGGGGCTCCGCGACGGGCGGACCCGCTCGCGGGCCGCCTTGGCGGTGCGGGCGCGGCGACGGCGCTCCTTGGGCGCAACGACTTCCTGCGGCTCGGCGGCAGCCTGCGGCGTGGCGTCGGGCTCGGGCGCCTGGGCGGCAGCCTCGGTCGCGGGCGCCTCAGCGGCCGTCGCTTGCTCGTTTTCGGGTGTCTGATCCTCAGCCATTTTCCTGTCCGCTCTCAATCGTCCTCTCGCGTAGCACCGTCAGCGCGCGAGCAACTTCTCGCTTCGCCTGTTGCAGCCCCGCCGTGTTGTCGAGCTCGCCGGTGGCGTGCTGAAAGCGCAGGCCGAAAAGCTCGCGCCGGGCGGTCGCAAGGTGCTCGGCGAGCTCGGTGTCAGTGAAATCTCGCAGATCGTTGGCGCGCACGTCAGGCGTCCTCTCGCATCACGAACTTCGTGCGCACGGGCAGCTTGTGCCCGGCCAGGCGCATCGCCTCGCGAGCCAGCTCCTCGTCGACTCCGGCGAGCTCGAACATGACTCGGCCGGGCTTGACCACTGCGACCCAGCCCTCCGGCGAGCCCTTTCCGGAACCCATCCGGGTCTCGGCCGGCTTCTTGGTGAACGGCTTGTCGGGATACACGTTGATCCACACCTTGCCGCCACGCTTGATCTTCCGGGTCATCGCGATCCGGGCCGCCTCGATCTGGCGATTGGTCAGCCAGCCGGCATCCATGGACTTGAGGCCGTACTCGCCGAACTGGACCTTGACCTGCCCCCGGGACAGCCCGGCCCGCCGGCCGCGGTGCTGCTTGCGGTGCTTGACGCGCTTGGGAGACAGCATCAGCGGCTCCCACCTGAGCTCGGAGCACCGGATCCTCCGGAGCGCGGACCACGGCCCGCACCGCCGGAACCGCCCGCACGCGGACCAAGACCGGGACCACCCTGGCCGCCGCGACCACCGCCGCCCCCGGATCCGCCCGGACCGCCACGAGAACCGGACCCACCCGCCCCGCC
>Ga0182024_10012014_pt1 | contig 17223 bp, 9 predicted proteins | sample P32metaG_FD_120480 | JGI IMG/M metagenome (GOLD analysis project Ga0182024, IMG submission 120480) | Permafrost microbial communities from Stordalen Mire, Sweden - P3-2 metaG (Illumina Assembly) | ecosystem: Environmental > Terrestrial > Soil > Wetlands > Permafrost | place: Sweden: Stordalen...
GAGCAACTCGGGAACCTGCAACTCGGCAACCTGGGTGGACAGAAACGATTCGGCGTCGGCGATGGATCCCGCCGCGACCAGCGTTCTGGCGGCGAGCGACGTCATCGATGCACGACTGGGAGATTGAGTGATCGCCCCCTGCATTTCAACTGCAAGGGCTTTGAGAACGGGTGATGGAGACCGCTCCTTGAGCAAACTCACGAAGCGTCGTGCGGCGGGCATGACGTCGTCACCATGCGCCTGCGGCCGCAAAAACCACCACCACTGTGCGGCCAGGGCGATGTCCGAAACGCCGGCCCGGGTCAAAATATCCTCGATCGCGCGGCCGCGGTCAGACACGGCAACCGCCCTGGCGAGATAATCATCGCTGTTTGACCGATCCGCGCCGGCTCGCGCCGCCTGCGCGATCAATCCCCAGGACGCCGCATCATTCAGGGGTTTGGCCAGTTGCACTGCGCGGGCGAAGCTCTCCGCGGCCTGCTGTTTCTCCCCTTCCTCCAAAGAGATCTGTGTTGCCAGCAGGGCCAGACGCAATTCCTGGACGGGAGGCGGGTTGGCGATGCTTTCGATGAGCTTCGCGGCCTGGTGAAGCTTCATGCGATGGATTTGAAAACGAACCGCCGATTCAACGTTGTTGTGCCGGATGAGCAGATCGCCGGCCGCATCGGGAGCGCCGAGGAAGCAGAGCGACCGCGCCGAGGCGTCGACCGCATAGGAATCGGGATGTGTGTCGGCAAAGGTCTGAATTTGCGGAATGATTTTCGCAACGGCGTCGGCATTGCCGGCGAGGCGCTCGCAATATGCCTTGAGCCCGAGAAGTTCCAGGGATGAGTCGGCTCCTTCGCCCGGCATCAGGCCTCGCGCGCCTTCAATCCAATCGGGCTGGAGAAGAAGCATGTCGATGACAAGCTGCTTGTTGCCGGATTGGAGCGCTGACTTGCGGGCCGCGGGCAGATCGCCCGCCGCACGCTGGGCGCAGCAAAGAAAATCCACGTCCGTGCCCGATGCGCCTGAGGCGATTCGTTTCTGGAGAATCGCGATTCTCGCATCAAGACCGCGATTGCATGTTTCCAGCGCGGTCAGATCGCGCGCCGCACTGCCGTTATCCTGTTCGACGGCTTCGGCGAGAACCTGTCTGGCAAGCGCATCGTCACCGTCCGCAATCAGCAGCGCCGCGGCCTCGCTGGCGCGCGTCGTCATCACCTTCAGAGTCAAGTCGCGTTGCCCCGGCTCGGTCGCCCCATGTGCCAACGCTGCCAGGATGCGCATCCCCTGCGCGCCCTCGGCGATGAGTCTTGCCAGGGCGGCGTGGCGCTGTTCGTCGTTCCCCTCCCGGCATCGGGCAACCAGTTTCAACAGCGCCGGCGGGCTGGTCGGAGTGATCCCGGAGCGCACGCGCCAGAGGATCGCGCTCGCCCGCTCCGCGACCTCCGGGTCGTCGCTTTTCGCCGCCGCCTCCAGCGCCGGCTCCGCCAATCGCCCAAACGCGCATAAGGCATCCTGGGCCGCATCGCGTTTGGCTGGATTTTGATCCCCCAACGCCGCGACGTTCTCCGCGATCTGCCCGTTCTCGCCGCGCGCAACCGCCATCGCGCCGAGCAGCGCCATCGCCGTCACCAAATACCGCCTCGCGATCCGCCTCATTGCCGTAAGTGTCTCAAATCCAACGCTTTTCGCCAGTAAATAACGGAGGAGGCGAGTTCCGTCTCCGCTCTTCCCCTGGGACCGCCGAGCTCCAGCTCGGGCCTTCTTCATTCCGAAGAGCCGAGCTGGAGCTCGGCGGTCCCAGGGGTAAAAGAAAAAGAGCGGCCGAATGGCCGCTCTTTCCGCTTCAACTTGGGAGAACACAAAATCCAACTGCGATTACGCCGATTCCTTGCGGCGTTCCGGCTTGAGCTCGAAGAGGTTTTGCCGTCCCTCGACGATGTCGCCGGTGATGATGTACTTGCCGCCCTGGCCCTGGTCCGGAAGCTTGTACATCAGGTCGAGCATGACTTCCTCGCACACCGCACGCAGCGCGCGGGCGCCGGTATCGCGCTTCAGGGCACGTTCGGCAATCAATTCCAAGGCCTGCGGCGTGAATTCCACTTCGCTGTTCTCCAACCGGAAGAACTTCTGGTATTGCTTCACCAGCGCGTTCTTCGGCTCAGTCAGAATCGAAATCAGGGTCTTCACGTCCAGCGGCTCGAGCGTGGCAACCGCCGGCAATCGGCCGACGAACTCGGGAATCATCCCGAATTCGACCAGGTCTTCCGGCTGAACCTGGGCCAGCATGTCGGCCCGGTCGCGCGAGTTTTCGCTGTCGCCGGTTTCGGCGTTGAAACCGATCTGCCGCTTGCCCAGTCGCTTGCGGATGATGTCTTCCAGTCCGACGAACGTCCCGCCGCAGATGAACAGAATCTGGCTGGTGTCCATCTGGATGTACTGCTGCTCGGGATGCTTGCGGCCGCCCTGCGGCGGAATATTGGAAATCGTTCCTTCCAGCATCTTGAGCAGCGCCTGCTGAACGCCTTCGCCGCTCACGTCGCGGGTGATGCTGACGTTGCCGGAAGTCTTGCCGATCTTGTCGATTTCATCGATGTAGATGATGCCGCGCTGCGCCGATTCCAGATCGTAATCCGCGTTCTGGAGGAGCTTGAGCAAGATGTTTTCCACGTCCTCGCCGACGTAACCGGCTTCGGTGAGCGTGGTGGCGTCGCCGATCGCGAAGGGGACATTGAGAATGCGCGCCAGCGTCTTGGCCAGCAACGTTTTGCCGCTGCCGGTCGGGCCGATCAAGAGCACGTTGCTCTTGTCGATCTCGATATCATTGGGATTGGCCTCTTCGCCTTCCTTCTCGCCGCTCATCAATCGCTTGTAGTGATTATGAACCGCGACGGCCAGACCCTTCTTGGCATACTGCTGGCCGACCACGTATTGATCGAGAAATTCCTTGATCTGACGCGGGCTGGGAATCGTGGTGAAGAGCGGCTGCCCCGCGCTGAGCTTCCGCTTTTCCTGGCGAATGATGTTGTGCGCCAGATCCACGCAATTGGCGCAGATATAGACATCGCTGGGTCCTTCGACCATGGGGCCGACGTCCCGCGAGCTCTTGCCGCAGAAGCTGCAGGTGGTCACCCGCCGGCCACGGAATCCCCCCGGCGGATTGCCGCCGCCGGGCGGTGGATTTTGCCCGCCGCCGCCCACTCCATTGCCCGGACGATTAGTATTCGCCATCGACTCGCCTTCCTGCCGGAGCGTGAGGTCCGCTCCTTCTTTGGGTGTGACTGGCCTGCCATCCGCCGACGGCTTGCCGCCTGCGCACGGTCGCGCAGCGCTGGCTGCACCGTAACTTATCGAACAACGACCCGCATGGACTTGATACGAGGTTCCATGCTTCTTGTTCCTATCTTAGTCATCGGACCGCCGCAAGGGAAAAAGTGCCTGGCGTTCGTAACGTCCTTAAATACACACCCCTACGATGGCTTCTGCCGTTCGGAGGCCCGCTTGGCGGCCTCAACAATCTTCGCCCGGGCTTTCTCGAACTCCTCCGGCGTGAGGTTTCCGTCCTTCACCATTTTCCGCAAGTCCGATAAGGTGAATCCTGTCCCGCCATCGCTCTGCCCACCCGTTTCGGTCACTTTCTTCTTCACCTGCAGCGTCACGGCCATCCCGGCGATGATGAGACAAATCAGGATCAGCGACCAGACGATGATCGCATCGGTCCCGGTGAGAGTTGCCAGCAACGTCGAGCAGTGAAGCATTGGTTATCCATTTTAGCATGGGCTGGTGAAATGGGCATTTGCGGGTTCAGTCGGCCTCCCCTTTAGCCGCCGGGCTCGCCCGGCGCGTCGCCAAGTGCATGCGGGGGCAACTATTCGGAAATCCCGAATGGTTCGATCCGAGCGCAAGCGTGAACTCAATCCCCAAGCCGAAACTCGCCGGCTCCGGCTTGTTCATTCCTCTGCTGTCCAGGAGCCGGATAGACATGGCAGCGAATCGCCCAGGCGTTCCACATGTCGCTCATTTCCTTCACCTTTCCCGGCATCGCTGCGGCCAGATCGCTCAACTCATCGCGATCCTTCGACATATCATAAAGCTCCCACTTCCGGCCGGAAAGCGAAACCAGCTTGAGATCTCCAATCCGAATCGCGGCGTTCCCCTCATGCTCCCAATAGAGCGCACCCCGCGCGATTGGCTGGTCGGAGAAAGCGGGAACGAGGCTCCGCCCTTCCATCGGCAAGATGCGATGATCGTTCGCCGCGACCGGATAGTTTCCGCCGCTGAGTTCCAACAATGTTGGCATGATGTCGATGATGTGGCCGACTTGTGTCCGCAATGCACCTTTATCCTTGATGTGACCCGGCCAATGAGCGATAAACGGCGTGGCGATGCCCCCTTCGTGGGCGTAGTGCTTATACATTCTAAAGGGGGTATTGCAGGCATTGGCCCAGCCGCTGCCATAGCCGATGCCTGATCCGCCCGGCTGCCCCATCGTCTTGAGGGCATCGCCGGTGTGCAGGATCGACTTCACGAACGTATTCCCATCGAAGCCGTGACCGCTTCCATGGGTTCCATCGCCCTGGGGATAGTGCATCTCGACATCAAGACCATACGGCGCCCATTCCGCGCACGCTCCGTTGTCGCTCAGGAAAATAATCAGCGTGTTGTCCAGTTCATCGTGCGAGCGCAAATCCGCGATCACGCGGCCGATGCCCCGATCCATGTGCTCGATCATCGCCGCATAGATCGCCATCCGATAAGCGAGATCCTCCTGACGATCGCGGCTGAGCGAATCCCACGCCGGATTCACCTGCGCATCGAGACCATCCCTGGCGGCCAGTTCCGGCTTTGGAATCAGACTGCGCGGGGAAAGAACGATGGAATCGGAAACGATCCCCAGTTTCTTGATCCGCTTGAGTCGCTGGTCGCGAATTCTGTCCCACCCCTGCTCGTAGACCGGAACATACTTGGCCACTTCGTCCGCCGGCGCCATCAGGGGAAAATGAGCCGCCTGATAGGCGAGATAGGTGAACCACGGGCGGCCGGGGTTCTTGCGGCCTTGGTCTATAAAGTCCAGGGCGTAATCCGTTATCGCATCGGTGGCATAGAACTTGCCGGGTGCATAGGCGTGCATGGGACCGGGCGGGAACAGCGTCATCTGGTTGGGATTCCATGAATTAGTCGTGTATCCGCTGTAGAAGCCGTAAAACTGATCGAAGCCGCGGGTTGTGGGCAGGAGGTCGCCGACGTGCCATTTTCCCGACATGAAAGTCTGGTAACCGGCACGTTGCAGCACTTGGCCAAGAGTGACGCAATTGTCATTGATCGTGCCGGTCTAGCCGGGCAGATGATCGTTGCCGGTCATGAGGCCGACGCCGGTTTGCTGGGCATAGAGGCCCGTGAGCAGTGACGCGCGAGATGGGCAGCAACGGCTGCCGTTTTAGAACTGCGTGAAGCGCATGCCGTTCGCCGCCAGTGCATCGATATTGGGCGTGCTGATCTCGCCGCCGTAGCAGCCGACATCGCTGAAGCCGACGTCGTCGGCCAGAATCAGAAGAACGTTGGGCCGCGGGGGTTTGGAGTCGGCCGCGCGCGCGTTTGCGGCGAGGAAAAGCAGAAGCGTGAGGAGCAGAGCGGATCGGGTCATTTTTTCAGTTTCCGGAAACGGGACATTCGATGCACTCTAAAGGGCCGGGAAAGGGACCAAAGAGCAACGCGCCCCTTCGGATTTTCGGTGGGTTCCCAGGCGGAAGCATCCGGACCTTCGCCCTCTCCCGGTGCGACGCTGGATTTGTAGGGTGGGTGTACTCACCCACCTTCTGGCTTGAAAGACAAAAGAAGATTGGTGGGTGAGTACATCCCCCCTACATAAATGCCCGGCATCCGCGATCTTTCATCAGCCCAAGACCAGAGGAAACTCTGCGCCTTCCACGCAGCGCAGAACCTGCGCATTGAATCGCCCTCCGCCGTTTAGTACCCTGCGCGAGAATTAATTCATCACGGTCATTGCCATGTCATGGAGGACGGGCTATGTCGACGAATGCACTATCGGGCGGACGGGCTGGAAGCCGGCGATTCTGGATTGCAATTCTTTGCTTTTCCCTAATGAACGCGGCGGCGTGGATCGGCTACGACCGATACTTCACCTGGCGGCACATGGGCTCCCTGCGCATTGACGCGTTCGAGCCGGGCGAAGGCGCGGTGGTCGATGCGCGGCCGAGGTTCGTCTGGCACTTCAGCGCCGATGTAATTCCAACCAGCATCTATCACGCCGAACCGGGAACGATGTCGCCCGCCGTGGCCGGACACTGGGATTGGAGCGATCCGCGGACGCTGTCGTTCACACCGGATGTGGATTTGCCGCGGGCGCGGGAACTGACCTTCACGCTGGCGTCGTCGCTCTTGCGCAGTTCAACCGGCGCCACTCTCGGCGGGCAATGCGTCAATTCGGTGCGGAGCACGCCTCTGGTATTGGAGGAAGTTCGCCAGGCCGCGGCTGCGGAGAACGACTGCTACGTTCTGGAACTGCGGTTCAGCGATCGCGTTGCGCCCGGGGACGTGATTTCGCATCTGCACGTTGCGGACCCGGATGGAAAGCGAGTGCAGTGCGAACTGATCGGACAGGCGGCGGACAAAATCGTGCGTGTGCGAACAGAGCCGATCGCGGCGATGGTTGCCGGCGGCAAGGGCGACGCGAACGAACAATTGGGCGTCGATGTCAATGTCTCCAATGGTCTGGCGGGGTTGAGCGGGCCGCTGGGGCTGGGCGAAGATCAGAACGCGCACGTGGCTCTGAGCCGGCGACTGTCGGCGACGGGCCTGACCTGCAACATACCTGTCCACGGGGAACCGACACTCGAGCTGGCGTTCAACAACGATGTCGATCTGGCGACGGTGAAGGAAATCCTCTCGATCGATCCGCCGATTCCATTTACGTGCTCGTCGTGGAACGCATCGAGCATCGTGCTGCACGGGGATTTCCAGCCGGAAACGCGCTACCTGGTGAGGCTGGCGAGCGGGCCGAAGGGAGCCGATGTCGCGCGGTATCCGCGCCCGGCGACGCTGGCGGTCTTTGTCGGAGATCGCGGCCGCGGCGTCTGGTTCGACAACGATGAAGGGTATCTCTCGGCCAAAGGGAATCGCACGTTGATCGCCCACACGATGAATACCGAAGAGGTGCGGCTGTCGGTCACGCGGGTCTACGATGACAATCTTGTCGCATGGCGCAACGCGCAGGGGCGAGGGCGCGCCGGGAACATCGATGACTTCGCCAAGCCACTGATTGAGCGCACGATTCATCTGCCGGCGAAGAAGAACGTGCAGCATGACGTGACGATCTCGCTGGATGACCTGCTTCCCACCGGCGCCGAGCGCGACGGCGTCTATCGGATCTGCGTGCAGATGAATCGGCCGGGGACGGGAAGCGACGATGAAGCCAATGACAACGGCGACACCGGCTGGGGCTCCAGCGCATCGTCGCTGATCACGCTTTCAGACATCGGCCTGACGGCCAAGCGCACACGCGACGGGATGATGGTCTGGGCGGTATCGCTGCGGACCGCCGAGCCGCTCGCGGGCGTTCGGGCGCGGCTCTACTCGGAGAAGAATCAACTGCTCGGCGAGGCCACGACCGATGCCGATGGGACGGCGACCATCGAAGGCGTTCATCCCGCCAGCGGCGAATCGCCTGCCGTGCTGCTGGCGAGTCAGCTTCCGCCGATGAAGATCGAGCCGCTGGGGCCGGAAACGCCAACGACCAAGCCGAGCGAGGCGGCTTCGAGCGGATTGACCTGGCTGGATCTTCGTCGCTCGCAGTGGGAACTGGGAGAAAGCGACACCAGCGGGGGATCGTATTTGCGCGGAGGATACGAGGCGTTTGTTTATGAGGATCGGGGCGTCTATCGGCCGGGGGAGACGGTGCATCTGCGCGCGATTGTGCGCGGGCCGGACGGGACGACACCGGCGGGAACGTTCCCGGTGCGATGGCAGTTTCGCCGACCGGACCATCACGACTGGGTGAGTAAAATCGTGATGCTCGACAACGATGGGGCGGCGGCGGTGGACATGCCGCTGCCCAGCGATCTGGTGACGGGAAACTGGTCGGCATCGATCGGGCTGCCGAGCGCAAGCACGGAAGACGAAAGAACGTTTGGCTCGACGAGTTTTGGGGTCGAGGAGTTTGTCCCCAATCGGATGAAAGTGCGGCTGTCTCTACCGGGGGAAGATGCTGCCAAGGCGCAAGAGACGGAACAGGCCGGTGAACACGCTGCCCCGCGGTTTGCAATGGCCAGCGCGGTAAAGGCGAGTGTGCAAGGGGATTACCTGTTCGGCCGGCCGGCGGCGAATCTGCCCGTCGATCTGACTGTCCGAGCCGAACCTGCTGAATTCTCGCCGCCCCATTGGAGCGGCTGGGCGTTTGGCAGCCCGGCGGAAGTCGCCGATCCGGTGCGACTGCGCCGCGGCAAGGCAGCCAAGGAAGAAGCAGCAACTGATGCGATTCCCGATGCTTCGCTCGACGAGAATGGAAACTTCATCTGGTCGATCGAAGTCGCGAAGGTGATTGGCGTCGATCCGGGGACGGTGCCGCAGAAAATGGGGACTCAGTTCGCCGGCCCATGGCGATTGACCGCCAGTGCGGCGGTGCGCGAAGCGGGCGGTCGTGCGGTGACGGCGGTGCGGCAGATGGAAATCGACGCCCTCCCCGCCTACATCGGCGCGCGGCGGGCCGAGGCTGCCACCCTGCGGCCGGGGGAGCCTTGCGCGATCGAATTGTGCATGGTTCGCCCCGATGGAACGATGGCCAGGGAAAACTCGGATGCAATCCGATGCACGCTCTTCCGCGAATCGTGGAACACGGTGCTGAATTTCGAGCAGGGTCGATACCACTACAACTCCACGCGCGTCCTGGAACAACTGAAGAGCGAGTCCATCACGCTCGCCGACGGATTCGCAACCTGGCGGCCGGTGATGCCCACGGACGGCGAATATGTCGCGGAATTTCGGGATGCACAAACGGGAGCGACCACGCGGCTCGAACTGCGCGCCGAAGACGGCTCCCCCTGGGATGACAACGTGGATCGCGCCAATCCCGAGCATGTCGATCTGCAAGTGGTCGATGGAACCGACCCTGACACCGCCAACAAGACAAAGGGCGTTGCGAAGTTCGCGATCGGGGGCACGGCCAATGTGCTGGTCGCCAGCCCGTTCGCCGGGCGACTGCTGCTTACCGTCGAGACAGACACCGTGGTGAAGACGACGGTTCTTGACATGAAGGCATCGCACGCCATCGTTCCGATCGAGATCACCGAAGCGATGCGCCCGAATGCATTCATCTCGGCAAGCGTCGTGCGGGCGATCGATCCGCAGGCAAAGTGGCGCACCCATCGCGCCTTTGGCGTGATGCGGCTGCGCGTCGATCCAACCGACCGCCAGTTGAAAATCGCCATCAGTGCGCCCACTGAAATGCGCCCGGAGCGGACGATGGACGTCGCCCTGCAAATCACCGACAGCAACCAACAGCCGGTCGGCAACGCCGCGATCACCGTCGCGGCGGTCGACGAGGGGATTTGCGCGCTGACAGATTTCGCCACGCCCGATCCGCTCAAATTCTTCCAGGCGAACCGCGCCCTGAGCGTCGAAAGCGGAGACATCTATTCCCTGCTGATGCCGGAAGTGGCACGGCCGGACAAGACCAGCGCCATCGGCGGCGACGATGGCAGCGCAACCGATGCGCGGCGGCATTCGCCCGTGGTGGCGCATCGATTTGTTCCTGTCGCGCTCGCCTGGCAGACGGCTCACAGCGACGCCACGGGGATCGCGCACGTAAGCTTTGCCGTTCCGCAGTTTCAAGGCCGGCTGCGGGTGATGGCGGTTGCACATCTCGACAAATTAAGCGGTTGCAGCGATGCGGGGGTGACGGTGCGCTCGCCGATTCTGGCGCAAACGAGTTGGCCGCGGTTTGCAGCGCCGGGGGATCGGTTCACGGTTCCGGTGGTGTTGCTCAACAATACCGATGCGCGCGGCTCTGCGATCGTACACATACAGGCAGCGCCACAGGATGGGGCGGGAAATCTGCTGGGTTTCGGAACCGAGAAACAAGCGGATCTTGAGCTTCCTCCGGTGATGCTCGGCGCCCGTGGGCAGACGCAGATCGATCTGCCGGTGACCGTGGAGAAGGGCGCGGGAATCGCCAGAGTACGGCTCGCCGCGAGCATGAACGGGGAAACCTTTGAAGAAAACCTCGAGCTGCCCGTGCGCCCCGGAAGCCCGATGATGGAGTTCGGCGGCACCGCGGCGGCTTCCACGACGCAACCGACCGCTCTGGATCATTTGCAGACGCTGTTGCCCGGCACGGAAGTGATGAACGTGCGCGTGACACCGTGGCCGACGCTGCGGATTCCGCAGGGGCTGGATTATCTGGACCGCTATCCATACGGATGCGTCGAGCAGACGACCAGCGCAATTTTCCCGCTGGTCGCTTTGGGCGATCTTGGGAAACAGCTCGACAGCGCGCGATTTGATCCGGCGCGAATGAAGGAGACAGTCAGCACGGGCATCGTCCATCTGATCGAAATGCAAACGCCCGATGGCGGGCTGGCAATGTGGCCCGGGGGATCGAAGGCCTGGCCGTGGGGAACGGTCTACGCAGCCAACTTTCTCGTCGAGGCCCGCACCGCCGGATACGATGTGCCGGACGATTTCTACAATCACACGCTGACCTACACGCGGCGGCTTCTGGACAACCCAACCGACGATGCGAACGCGCTGGAAGTGCAAACGTATGCAGCGTATGTCCTGGCGCTGGCGGGAACCCCGCCGCGGGCGGCGATCGATCGTCTTACCGAACTGACGAATCCCGCGCGCAACGCTTCTGAGGATGGAGACTACTCGAGAGTCCGCGAGCACAGCCGGCTGATGCTGGCGTGCGCGTGGATGCTCATGGGGCGACACGATCTGGCGGAGGGAATGATCCCGCAGGAGCTGCCGATTCCACGCACTTCCCGCCAGCGCGATGGAAACATCGGCTCGCCGATTCGCGATCGGGCGGTGCTGATCAACGCGCTGGTGATGGTGCAGCCCGCCAATCCCGCGCTCCCCTCGCTCGTGCAGCAACTGGCCGATGAAGGGGCGAAGGGACGCTGGGCCAGCACACAGGACACGGCCTTTGCCGTGATGGCAATTTCGCGATATCTGCATCTCGAACAAAAGCATGAGCCGTACGACACCGCGCGATTGCTCCTGGGAACGCGCGTACTGGCTGAAGTGAATGGCGGTTCGTCACTGGCGTGGGATGCGCCCGCGGCGGTGACTTCGCCCGCTTTTTCTCCCGCCACCACACAACCGGATGCGCTGCGTTACACCGTGCAACTGACGGGCGCTCCGGGAGCAATGGGGTATGTAACCTGCTTGCAAAGCGGCGTTCCGCTCGCCGCGCCGGCGGATGCCTCGCACGGAATTTCCATCAAGCGCCGCTATCTAACAATGGATGGCAAGGAGATTCCCCATAACGTCATCCGCACCGGCGATCTGGTGTTGGTGGAACTGACGCTCAAATCGTCGGTGCCGGAACACGGGCTGGCGATTGAAGACATGCTTCCCGCCGGCCTGGAGATTGAGAACGCGCATCTCAGCACAGCGGCGAAGGAGGAGGACAACTCCACAACCACGACAGACTTTCGTCGTTTCGAGGCTGCACGGACGGACGTGCGCGATGATCGGATGGTGATCATCGGCTCGATGCCCGTTGCGACGGCGCAATGGACGTATCTGGCCCGGGCGGTGACGCCAGGCATTTACGTGCTTCCGCCGGTTCGGGTCGAGGCGATGTATGACATCAATACCAACGCGATATCCGGCGCGGGCGGGACTTTTGTTGTCAGCTCCCCCAACGCCAACGTCGCGGATATTCGAAATTGACGATGGATCCAATTGACTGCACAAGCCGGGATGGCGGAGCGCCGCCCCCTCTCCACGTACTCGGGGAGAGGGCAGGGGTGAGGGTGATTTCGGATGACCAAGCCGTTGGTGCTCGAAATCACCCTCACCCTAACCCTCTCCCCGAGTACGTGGAGAGGGGACCAGACGGAACTCTGCTCAACGATGCCTGTCTCAAACGACGACGCCTGCGCCGCATCCCATGGATCGCCGGCGCGCTTCCCCTGATCACCGCGCTTATCGCTTTCCTGTCATTTCGCGGCGCAGTGGCGTGGTGGACATATCCGGCGAACGTGATTTCCCCGCCGCCGGCATCGACTTGGATTGAAGATCGCGATGGCTTGCCGCTGGCGGCATTTGCCAGCGCAACCGGCCAATGGCAGCTTCCGCTTGCCGAGCGCGACATCAGCCCGCATCTGCTCAATGCGGTGGTCGCAGTGGAGGATGCAAGGTTTTACGACCATGGAGGAGTGGACTGGCGTTGTGTGGGCGGGGCCATCCGCGATGACATTCTCTCCCGCCGCACCCGGCGCGGGGCCAGCACTATCACCATGCAGCTTCAGCGGCTGCGCGAGCCGGCCGCACGGTCGTTCCGCGAGAAACTGGTGCAGGCAATCCGCGCGACGCAGATCGAGCAGACGAACAGCAAGCGGGCGATTCTCGTGGAGTATCTCAACCGCGCCCCCTTTGGCGGAAATCTGGTGGGCGCGGGAGCGGCGAGCTGGCGCTATTTTGGCAAGCCATGCAAGGAACTGAGCCTCGGTCAGGCAGCGCTGCTGGCAGGGCTGCCACAAAGTCCCAATCGACTGCGGCCGGATCGTCATCCCGAGCTTGCACGCGCTCGGCGAGATCACGTGCTCGACCGCATGCTCGCCTGCGGAATGATCACGATGCCGCAGTACCGTGAAGCTTCTCTTGAACCGATCGACGCCGGGTGGCGACCGCTGCCGCAGGAATTGGCGGCGCAGGATGGATTGCTTCCCACACTCACGCGGCTGGCCGATCTTCACCCGGGGCAGACAATGCGGGTCAACATAGATCCGCAGGTGCAAAAACAGAGCGCCGCCGCCGCACGTGACGCGTTGACCCGGATGGCATCGTCACATGTGGGAGCGGTTGCCGTCGTCGTCCTCGACACACCGAGCGGCAATTGCCTGGCCGCTGTGAGTCTGGTCGCGCATGAACATGGGCCGGGCAGCGAGATGGATTTGACACAGTCCCCGCGGTCTTCGGGTTCGACGCTCAAGCCGTTTATTTATGCGGCGGCCTTTGATTTGGGAATCTGCAACCCGCGCACGATGCTGGCCGATGCCCCGGAAGACTGGTCCGGGTATCAGCCGTCCAATTACGATCACTCCTTTCGCGGACGAATGCCCGCCGGAGAGGCACTGGCGCAAAGCCGCAATCTTCCGGCGATCAGTCTGCTGTGGCGTGTCGGAATCGACCGCGAAGTGAATCTGCTGCGCGCCGCGGGATTCGCCACACTCTCGCACACGCCGGATCGCTATGGTCTCCCCCTGGCAGTCGGCGGCGCGAATGTCACGCCAATGGAACTCGCCGAAGCCTACGCATCCCTGGCCCGCGGCGGGCAACACCGCCCCGCCAAGTTGCTGTGCGATGACTCGGATTCTGCCTCGCAATCCACAGGAAAGTCGCTGGAAACACTTCTTCCCGGTCCCAGTTTCTGGCCGACGACGTGCATCGCAACGCTCAACTGTCTTGCCGATCCGGACAGGACGGCCCGCATCTGCCCCGCCGCCGCGGCGATCGAACCGGCCTGGAAAACCGGCACGAGCAGCGGGCATCGCGATGCCTGGTGTGCGGCGGTCACGCCGCGCCGAACCGTGGTAGTCTGGCTGGGAAATCCCGATGGCTCCGGCGCTGATTTACTGGTGGGGCAAAACGCCGCCGCACCGCTGGCCCTGGGAATTCTCGCCAGTTGCGACCGCGTGCCAGGCGCCGGCTTCGCGCTACCCGCGCCCCGTGTGGCAATGGCGAAAGCCACACCGATTGCCGTCGCGCCGGAGCGTCTGTCGCTCCAATTGATCTCCCCATCCAACGGACAGCAGATCATCCGCGATCCGTCCATTCCGCTCGGCGAACAGCGCTGTCCGCTGCACGCGCGCGTCACCGTTTCCTCATCAGCGGAGCCCGCCTTGTGGTGGTTCGTCGACGGCCGCTATCTCGGCCGCGAGTCGGGAGATCAATCGCTCTGGTGGTCACCGTCACCAGGGGAACATCAGATCAAAGTGGTGGATGAAGCCGGCCACGCCGCGACGGCAACCGTGAAGGTGCGATAAGGGAAGGATTGCCCGTCGTGGCGGATCTTCGACTCTGGACGGGGCCGCGTTGCGAATGGTAGTCTCTTTTAACCTGGCGATTGTCGGCGTGTCGCGTTGCCAACTACGACTCAATTCGACTCGACGAAGTCAGAGCCTCATCCGTTATGGCACCTGAAGTCACATCAACAGCGGCGAACGCGATTCGGCTGACGCGGACGTCTGAATGGAAGAATTACTTTCGTGCATTTGCCATCTTCATCGACGGAAAGAGGGTCGGCAAGATCCGGAACGGCCAGACTGTTATACTCGCGGTGGATCCAGGAGAGCACGAGCTGTTCGTCAAGATCGACTGGTGCATGAGCAATACGGTTGGCCTCCGGATTCTGCAGGATGAAATGACAGATTTGGTATGTGGAAGCGGTTTTGCCGGAAAAATGGGCGGAGCAGGCGTGTTCTCGGGCGTCGAGGGTGCCTATGTCGCAGTGTGGCCCGCTGAGGCATAACCAAACGCCGACAGCGCGTGCCGCTCTTCATGTTTTCTCCTGATCACCTGTTCCACTGCTCAACTGCTCTCGCGCAAGCGCGCTTGACACCCCCCGCCGCCTCCGTTGCACTACGGTTGGCAGCCTGCGGTGAAAGTCCCGCGAGCCGCTGCGCCGCGAGACCGGGCCGGGATCGAGGCGTTGAGACGCAGCAGTATTGCAACCAAATACGAGCAAGTCTCGACAACGAAGAGCCCGGCCCGAGATCGCAAGCAGAGGCCGCGCGACTTTCAGCGCGGGCTGTCGAATGCCCAAGCGCGTTTTTATCACGGTGGCGGAGGTGAGCGGGGACCACCACGCCGCCCAACTCATCACCAGCCTCAAGCGGCTCGCGCCCGATCTGATCATCGAAGGGATCGGCGGGCCGGCCATGGCCGCGGCGGGGGTAAAACTCCACCGGGAAACCGTCGGCCAGGCAGCGATGACATGGCGCGGGGCGCTGCGGGCGGTCGAAATCTGGAGGATTCTCCGCTGGACACGCCAATATTTCGCGACATACAAACCGGACCTGCAAATCTGCGTCGATTCCTTCGCGATGAACATTCATTTCGCCAAAACGGCGCATGCGATGAAAATACCGGTGCTGATGTACGTCGCGCCGCAACTGTGGGCATGGCGCGAAGGGCGGATGAAAAAGCTGCGGCAAAACGTCGATCGCGTGGCCTGCATCCTTCCCTTTGAAGAAGCCTATTTTCGGGGGCACGGCGTGGCCGCGACGTTTGTTGGGCATCCTCTGTTCGACGAACTGCCGACGGATCGGAATCAGCCTAAGCCAGCCGATGCCAATCGGACAGGGCCGACGATCGGCCTGCTCCCCGGCTCGCGCAGATCAGAGGCGGCGGCCAATTTTCTTCCCATGCTGGATGTCGCCCAGAGAATCATCGCGCAAATTCCCACGGCGCGGTTTCTGGTTCCGACGACGGCGGCGACACATCCGGTCGTCGCACAAGCGGTCGAAGAGTGGCGAAAGGCCGATTCTGGCCGGCAGATTGAATTCGCACTGGGCAAGTTCGATACGATGGTGCCGCGGTGCGATATCTGCATCACGGTTTCCGGGACCGCGACACTGCACGTTGCCAGCTTCAATGTTCCGATGATTGTGGTCTACCGGGTCAATCCAATCGCCTGGCATTGCGCCGGAAGATGGTTGGTGAAAACGCGGACAATTGCGTTGGTAAATCTGCTCGCCGGAGGAAGACCACCGGATGGCAGCGAGGATCCGTCGCAGCACATTGTGCCGGAAATCGTTCCCTGGACCGGGTCGAATGAGCCGGTGGCGGAGATGGCGATCGACTTATTGCAGAACCCCGACAAACGCGCTGCGCAACAGAAGAAACTGGCGGAGCTTGTGCGCACACTGGACCATCCGGGAGCCTCGGACAATGTGGCCCGGATGGCTCTGGAGATGATGAAAGGCGATTGACTCGATTTCTACGTGCAGCAAACTGCGGCCATTGCAAGAGTATCTCGCGCAGAGACGCGGAGCCGCAGAGGGAAGATTCAGAATTGTTTTCTCTCAGCGTCTCAGCGGCTCTGCGCGAGTCAATCTTTTCTTGGCTGCGTCGCTGAAGTCTCTTCCCCAAACTCGACGTGTTTCACATAGACAAGCTCATCGAGCGATTGGCCGAGTTCCCCCTTGTCTCGCTTGTGCAAGACATAGGTGACTGATCCATCGGGCGTGAGCAGATAGAGCGGCTCGGAGACGCCGCCGGTGATGGTCTTGCCGTTGTTGAGCGTGATTTCGTACTGCATCTCGCGGGCGGGATAGGTCTTGCCGCTGTATACTTTCACATCGCTGCCGCTCTCCTTGAAATTCCATTCCTTTTCGATCCGCTCCCAGACCACCTTGGCATCGATCATGCGAATCGCGGCAAACTGCAGGTCCTTGTATTCCTTGTCCGCTTCGACCCAGATTCGGATCGGTTTGCGCTGGGTATGGGCGATCTTGCCGTGAAGCTTGTTGCCATCGCTGAGGACGATTGTTCCCAGCCGGGCATCGGCCGTTGCGCCCGAATGGAGGGGAGAGGCAGGCTCGGTGGCTGGCGCTGTCGTGGGCTGTGTTGCAATGACAGGGGATTTTGAGAGAAGGAAATCGAGATCGCTTTGGGCGGGTTGTGTGGTTGCATTCTCGGCGCGGACGATGGCTGCCACAACGCACACGATCATCAGGCCTACCCCCACGGTAACAGGCCGTTTGGGAACCCTGTTTAGCCGCGACGCGAAGCGGAGCGCTTCCCGGTGCGCATTCGGACGAATGACACACAGCCGGCGCAAAACCCCGCTGGACGCGCTCCGCTGCGCGTCGCGGCTAAGCAACGACTGAGGTGGCAACTGCAACCGAAACATTGGGAACACTCCTTGGGCCTGCGGCACTGGCGTTTCTGGCATACCTGGCAGCCCGTGGTTAAATTCCCGCGAGCATCCGCGCCGCGAGATCGGGCCGGGATCGAGGCGTCGAGACGCAGCAGTATTGCAGCTAAATA